>ERZ1034998.1104-NODE-1104-length-16162-cov-5.358229_pt1 | contig 16162 bp, 10 predicted proteins | sample MGYA00520621_ERZ1034998 | MGnify/ENA primary metagenome ERZ1034998 (study PRJEB33766, sample SAMN09781748) | gut metagenome | biome: gut microbiome | host: Homo sapiens | place: Madagascar | study: EMG produced TPA metagenomics assembly of the PRJNA485056 data...
AAGAAAGGTTTTCAAAACCAACCTCCTGCGAAATCTCTAAGATGGAGGCTTCGGATGCCTGAAGCAGACGGGCGGACATTGCGAGGCGGTAATCCTTTAGGTATTCGATGAAGGAGGTGTTCATGGTTTCCTTAAAATAGCGCATAAAATGTGATTCGGAAAAGCCGACTATATCCGCAATCTCATGGATCGTAATTTTCTCCGCGTAATGATTCTCTACATATTTGATAACGACCTTCATCTTGTCGAGCGCTTTGCGGTTCTTTGGCGGCTGCGTCAGATTCCGGCAGCGGTTGTTTAAAACGTAGAAGAACTGAAAGAGCATGCTCTTGATATAAAGCTCGTATCCTTGCGGCTTCGTCTTGGAAATCTCGTCGCATGCATCAATGGGCGCAATGACATCCGGATAGTAAGGGTAAACCGGTGTAAAAATGGTCGGAACCGTGATCTGTCCGAGCAGCAGTGGCTGGATATATTCCATGCTGCAGCTGTCCAGGCTCTTTGGTATGAGCATGCCGGGATGGAAGATGATATTTTCATATTCCATGGATTCATGGTCGAACTGTCCGATAGAGTGAAGCTGTCCGGGCAGGATCAGTGCCAGTGCCGGACCGGTTACGGTGTAGGTGCGGAAATCGACCTGCACGATGCCTCTTCCTTTTTTGATGTAGATAAGCTCCATCTCGTCGTGCCAGTGCGGCGGCACGGATGCAAAATCCAGAGGGATTGAGCAGAGATATGTATTATATGGGAAGATTACTTCACCATGTGTTTTATTTTCGTGGTAGTTTTCATATTCTATAATATTCATAGGATTATTCTACCAAAAACAGAGGTGAAAATCTATGGATATTGCACAAAAAACGTATTTTGGTTGAATATGTACAAATTTAAAATGATAGGATTGTGCAAAAAGTCGCGCTTATATGACAAGAAGAATGAAAATGGATGGGATATACTTACATCATAAGTCCGGCGGGAGCAGGCCGGTAAACAACACGATTTTATTTGGGAGGAAGAAATCATGGCATTTCAGCAGGAAATCGAGACAAAGTTACAAAAAGGCATCAATGTCAGCACAAACGAAGAATTGTATTTTGCCCTTCTTGATTTGGTGAAGGAAAAGGCAGAGGGAAAGGTATCCAACGACGGAAAAAAGAAACTGTATTACATTTCCGCAGAGTTCCTGATCGGAAAGCTTTTATCCAACAATCTGATCAACCTTGGCATGTACGATGAAGTAAAGGAAACTTTTGCAAAGTATGGCAAGTCTCTTGCAGAGATTGAGGAGATCGAGCTTGAGCCGTCGCTTGGTAATGGTGGACTTGGACGTCTGGCAGCTTGCTTTATCGATTCTATCGCTACACTTGGATTAAACGGAGATGGAGTTGGTCTGAATTATCATTTCGGACTTTTCAAGCAGGTATTTGAGAACAATCTTCAGAAGGAGACCCCGAATCCATGGATCACTGAGAAGAGCTGGCTTACTAAGAGCGATATCACATACCCGGTACAGTTTGGTGGATTTACCGTACAGTCCAGATTGTATGACATCGACGTAGTTGGCTACAATAACCGTACAACAAAGCTGCGTCTGTTTGATATTGAGTCCGTAGATGAGAGTATTGTCGGCGACACGATTGATTTTGATAAGGAAGCAATCACAAAGAACCTTACCCTGTTTTTGTATCCGGACGATTCCGATGATAAGGGACGTCTGCTCCGTGTATATCAGCAGTATTTCATGGTAAGCAACGCTGCAAGACTTATTCTTGACGAGGCAGTTGCAAAGGGATCTGATTTACATGACCTTGCAGATTATGCGACCGTACAGATCAACGATACCCACCCATCAATGGTTATCCCGGAGCTGATCCGTCTGCTTCAGGAGCGTGGCATTCTGATGGATGAGGCAATTGAGATTGTTTCTAAGGTTTGTGCATACACCAACCACACGATCCTTGCAGAGGCACTTGAGAAATGGCCAATCTACTTCTTAGAGAAGGCAGTTCCACAGCTGATGCCGATCATCCGCGAGCTGGATAACCGCATCCGCGGCAAGGTTTCCGATGAGAGCACCTACATCATCAAGGATGGTCTGGTACACATGGCTCACATGGATATCCACTATGGTTACAGCGTAAACGGTGTAGCATATCTCCACACCGAGATCTTAAAGAATACAGAGCTTCACAACTTCTATGTGTTATATCCGGAGAAGTTCAACAACAAGACAAACGGAATTACGTTCCGTCGCTGGTTAATGTCTTGTAACCCGGAGCTTTCCGAGCTTATCACCGATCTGATCGGCGATGGCTGGAAGAAGGATGCCAACGAGCTTGAAAAGCTTGGCAATTTTGTAAATGATGATGCAGTTCTTGATAAGCTTCTTGCTGTAAAGCACCAGAAGAAGATCCAGTTAGAGCAGCATCTGAAGGAGAAGCAGGGCATTGATATCGATACCCACTCCATCATTGATATCCAGATCAAGCGTCTCCATGAGTACAAGAGACAGCAGATGAATGCACTTTATGTCATCCACAAGTATTTTGAGATCAAGGCTGGAAAGAAGCCGGGCAGACCGATCACCGTTATCTTTGGTGCAAAGGCAGCTCCTGCATACATCATCGCAAAGGATATCATTCATCTGATCCTCTGCTTACAGCAGGTGATCAACAATGATCCGGAGGTAAACCAGTACCTCAAGGTTGTTATGGTAGAAAACTACAATGTTACCCTTGCAGAGAAGCTGATCCCTGCATGTGATATTTCGGAGCAGATCTCCCTTGCTTCCAAGGAAGCATCCGGTACTTCTAACATGAAGTTCATGTTAAACGGTGCTGTTACACTCGGAACCAAGGACGGCGCAAACGTAGAGATCGCTGAGCTTGTCGGCGAGGACAATATCTTTACCTTCGGTGAGGATTCACAGACTGTCATCGACCGCTACGCGAGAGGCGATTACAGCTCAAGAAGCTACTACGAGGCAGATTCAGACTTAAAGAAGGCGGTTGACTTTATCGTAAGCGACGAGCTTATGGCAGTTGGCTGCAAGGAGAACTTAGAGCGTCTCTACAACGAGCTTCTGAACAAAGACTGGTTCATGACCTTCCCGGATTTCGAGGCATATGTGGATGCAAAGGAAGCAATCTACAAGGCATTCGAGGATCGCAAGGCTTGGGCAAAGATGATGCTCGTAAACATCAGCAAGGCCGGATTCTTCTCATCAGACCGTACGATCGACCAGTACAACAAAGAAATCTGGAAGTTAAACTAAGCATAGTTCCCTCTATAAAGAAGCGCGGGCATTTTGCGAAAGCAAGGTGCCTGCGCTTTTGCGTGGATTTGCACAAAATCGCATTGAAAAACGCTGCTGTTTATGGTAGCATGGAGACATTGCATAAGAAAGAAAAAGCAATGAAAGAGGCAGAAGCCCATAAGCATAGGAGGTCTACGGATATGGAACAGTACAAGCAGGAATTTATCGAATTTATGGTGGAGAGCGACGTGCTCAAGTTTGGCGATTTTACGCTTAAGAGCGGAAGAAAATCGCCATTTTTTATGAATGCGGGAGCGTATGTGACCGGATCACAGTTAAAGCGCCTCGGAGAATATTACGCAAAGGCAATCCATGAGAACTACGGAGACGATTTTGATGTGCTGTTTGGACCGGCGTACAAGGGAATCCCGATCAGCGTGGTGACGGCTGTTGCTTATAGCGAACTGTATGGCAAGGAAGTGCGTTACTGCTCTGACCGCAAGGAGGAGAAGGATCACGGTGCAGATAAGGGAAGCTTTCTTGGAAGCAAGCTCAAGGACGGCGACAGAGTGGTAATGATCGAGGATGTTACGACCTCCGGCAAGTCAATGGAGGAGACGGTTCCAAAGGTAAAGGGAGCTGCGGACGTACAGATCGTAGGACTGATGGTTTCCTTAAACCGCATGGAGGTCGGGCTTGGCGGCAGGAAGAGCGCACTCGACGAGATCAGGGAGACTTATGGCTTTGATGCAAAGGCAATCGTCACGATGGAAGAAGTGGTAGAGCATTTGTATAATCGGGAGTGCCAGGGCAGAGTGGTCATCGATGATGAAATAAAATCCGCGATAGATGGATATTATAAGCAGTATGGCTGCAAATAAAAATAAATTTGACAAACACAAACGATTTATCCTGATCCTTTTTATTGCATATCTGCTGCTTTTGTCTTATTTCCTGTTCTTTTCGGAGGCAATGGGGCGAGTGGGGGCGGAAGCACAGTACCGGTATAATCTTACTCTGTTCCGGGAAATAAAAAGGTTTTATAAGTATCGGGAACTGCTTGGTTACAAAGCATTTTTCCTCAACGTATTCGGCAATGTGATCGCGTTCATTCCGTTTGGAATGCTGATCCCGAAGCTGCTGTCTAGATTTAGCAACTGGTTCTGGGTAACGCTTCTGGCATTTGAATTCAGCCTGTGTGTTGAGGTGATCCAGCTATGCTTTAAGCTGGGAAGTTTTGATGTGGACGATCTGCTGCTGAATACGATCGGCGGTTTTATTGGCTATTGGGTTTATTATATTCTGGATAGGAGCGGGAAACGCAATGTTTCTGATAAGAAGGCGTAAACGGTTTCAGTTTACCGAGAGAAAACACTCAAAGAAAGGAATCGCAGTGAGCATTCTCTCCATGGCAGAGCTTGTGGCGTATGGCGTCATTGTCACGCAGGCGTTTCGTACGGACGGAGGTTTGTCTGCGTATTATGGGAGCGCAGGAATATGTCTGCTCATCTTTTCTGTTGTACTTGTTGTGCTTGCAGCGCAGAGTATGATGGAGGAGGATTCGTATCCTCTGTTTCCGAGGTTATCGCTCGCACTGTCGGTCCTTGTGGCGTTCTGCTGGGGAGCGACCTACGCGCTGGGGCTTGGACTCATCGGATAATACTTAAAATGGAGGACTACGATTTATGAAATATTTGGAACGGATAAAACCGACAAATGATCTGGTGGAGGAGCGCTTTTTGCTCATCCGGGGGAGACTGGATGAAATCAAGGAAAAGCCGGAGGTCGCAAGACCGTTTGATGGATATTTCCGGTCGCTTGCCACACAGCTGCTGCAGCTTATTGAGGTGGAGACACAGGCGGAGCGCGGTAAGCTTGCCGGTTGGAGCGCGGAAGAGGGAAAGCGGATCAATGATGCACTGTACGCTCCTTTTATAAAGGAAAATTACGAGGAATCTTATGCCAATCCGGCGTATACGGTCAAGGTGCTCGGAGAAGAACTTGGCGCGCATCTGGCAGCTGTTTATCGTATGCTTATGGACTACAATACCTACGCATTTGAAGGCAACCGCTTCTTTGTATGTATTTTTGCGGAGCTTGTGGTGGAACTTTATACGCAGTTTGAAGATGCGGACGAGTTTGCGCCGGAAGAGGTAAAGGCGAGTATCTATTCCTTCATGCATGACTATTCGGATGTGCGGATGGAGGATCAGTTCGGGCGGCTGTTAGATCCGGATTATGATTATTTTAGGAATCTTGTCATGGAATCGGATCTGTCGGATGACGCATATCTCTACCGATTCGGACTGCATGTCGGAGAGAATGAGACAAAGAGCCGGGCATTTCTGGCAACTTTTTCGGAGGAAGAGATACAGGCAATGGCAGATACCTACACCGAGGGGTATCGCATCGGTTTTGCAGCCTGCAACAAGGATATCAGCAAAAAAAGCGTCGCTGAGATCCGGTATCCGCTTGGCTTTGAACGGATGGCACGCGCGGCAGTACACAATTTTGAGAAGCTCCATCTGCGCGCTACGATAAGACCGTATGCTACCTCTGCCAACAAACAGGCAGATTATGATATGAAGGAGGCAGCAGCACTCTGGATGGATAAGGCGTATGTGGAGTACCGCTTAGAGTGCCAGCACAATGCACTTGAGGCTCTTAAGACCATCGCGCCGGGCTATGGCGGGCCTGCTGTGATCGAGGTGTTTGGCGAGGAGCCATTCTCTCCGGTCAGCAAGAAGGAGAATCCGGCATACACGGAGAAACAGCAGAAGCTGATGGTTCAGATGCTGAATGGATCCTCCCGGATGCTGAACGAATATATCCACGGGGACGAGCGGAGCTTTACGATCATCGCATATCCGCTTCCGGCAATCGGAAAGGATTACGAGGCAATCTTTTCCGAGACAGTCAAGCTCAACACACTTGATTATGTGCTGTACCGGGATATGCAGCAGAAGCTCATCGACATCTTAGATACCGCAGACCGTGTACACATTCAGGGAACAAACGGCAATAAAACGGATCTGTATGTGAAGATTCATCCGCTTGCAGATCCAGGCAGGGAGACTGCTTTTGAAAACTGTGTTGCCGATGTCAATATTCCGGTAGGAGAGGTATTTACCTCACCGGTACTAAAGGGAACGAACGGCAAGCTCCATGTCAGCCAGGTATATCTCGGAGAACTGAATTATCTGAATCTGGAGATTGATTTTAAGGATGGAATGATCGACGCTTATACCTGCACGAATTTTGCAGAGGAAGCGGAGAACAAGAAATATATTGAGGACAATGTGCTCTACCATCATCCGACACTGCCGATGGGCGAGTTCGCGATCGGAACCAACACGACCGCATACCGTATGGCGCGTGTATACCATATTGCAGACAAGCTGCCAATCCTGATCGCTGAGAAGACCGGACCGCATTTTGCAGTGGGTGACACCTGTTACACCTATGATGAGGATAACATCACCTACAATCCGGATGGAAAAGCAATCATCGCAAGAGACAACGAGGTGTCTGCACGAAGAAAGACCGATCTGTCCAAGGCATACTTCAACTGTCATACCGATATCACGATTCCGTATGATGAGCTTGGCGCGATCACGGTCATCCGTGAGGATGGAACCATGCAGGATATTATCCGCGACGGACGTTTCGTAGTTCCGGGAACAGAGATACTCAATCAGCCGCTTGACGAGCTGATGGCATAACAGCCAAAGATAAATCAATACGAAAAGGAGAACAGAAATGGCACAGGTAGGAATTGTAATGGGAAGTGACTCAGATATGCCGGTTATGGCAAAGGCTGCGGATATATTGGAGCAGCTTGGTGTAAGCTATGAGATGACGATCATCTCCGCACATCGTGAACCGGACGTGTTTTTTGAGTATGCAAAGAGCGCAGAGGAAAAAGGCTTTAAGGTCATCATCGCAGGAGCAGGAATGGCAGCACACCTTCCGGGAATGTGCGCAGCAATCTTCCCGATGCCGGTAATCGGAATCCCGATGCACACCACTTCCCTTGGTGGAAGAGATTCTCTTTACAGCATCGTGCAGATGCCGACCGGTATTCCGGTTGCGACCGTTGCAATCAACGGCGGCGCAAACGCAGGAATTCTTGCAGCAAAGATCTTAGCCACATCGGATGCTGCACTTCTTCAGAGAGTAAAGGAATATGCCGCAGATCTGAAGGAACAGGTGAAGGCAAAGGATGCACATCTGCAGGAAGTCGGATATAAGAACTACGCAAAATAAAAAGCCGGACGGACGTTTCCAATTATACACGTAAAAAACATCGAATTTGTATTGTTTTTGAAACGGTCACAAACCCCTATAATAAGTATCATATAATGGTACAATTATAGGGGTTCTTGTTTTGTGGGAGGGTGTCTTTTCCCATGAGGCAGAACACATGACGGAGGAATCTATATGCAGGAGAAATACACATATCGTAATCTACCGATACCGGGAGGCGGTTATGTAACCGGATTTACGTTCCATGAGAACGAGCCGGGGATATTTTATCTGAGGACGGACATCGGTGGTACATACCGGTTCTGCCCGGACAAGAAGCGGTGGATCAGTCTGATCGATCATGTAAATATGAAGGATCTGCGGGAGACATTCCCAATTGCGGTGGCACTCGATGACAAAAATCCGGCAAAGCTATATATCGCGAGTGGAATCTGGAATAATCCGCCGGGACGGCTTTCCGTTTCTTCGGATCATGGGGAGCATTTTACATACTATGATATGCCAATGCGTGTGCATGGCAATTTAAACGGAAGAGGAACCGGTTACCGGCTGATCGTCGACCGAAAGGATAGCAGCCGTTTGTACTTTGCGAGTCAGGCGGACGGCTTGTGGACGAGTCAAAACGGCGGTGCTGACTGGGAGAAGCTTGCGGCTATGCCAGAGGATTATCTGACCTTCGTGGGGCAGACGAGGGATGGCAGGGCACTCATTGTCGGAAGCGCCGGGATCACAACGAAGAGGAGCGGGCATCTCAGGGGAAAAAGCCTTTATGTTTCTTACGATGGGGGGCAGACATTTACCCAGCTATGGCAGCCGGAGGATGGCGAGGTAGAGGGCGTAAAGCTTGCCGGACTGGTGGCACAGCGCTATACGATGGATGCACATTACCTGTATGTGACCTATTCCGTGATGGGACCGAATGCCTATGTACTTGAACATGGATATAGCTGTGATGGTGGAAGCGTGATCGGCGGAAAGGTCGTGCGCTATCCAATTCAACAGGACGGAATCATCGGACAGGGTGAGGACATTACTCCGCCGGTACTCTGCCAGGGCGGCGCCAACATGTTTGACACGCCGGAGAGGGAGAACCGCGCGGGTACGGATAAGAATGCAGACGGTGTGCGGATGCTGCAGCACGGATTTAGCGGAATATCCTGCACCCTGCAGAAGCCGGGACTTCTGGTTGTATCGACCATCAGCAAGGAGGATGGGGACTGTATGTACCGTTCCTTTGATTACGGGCAGACATGGGAGGTCATCCTGTATGATCTGTCCGTTGGACGGCTGAATTTCAGAACCTCCTATATGACACCGAGATATAACGGAGGACACAGTCTGGTTCACTGGATGACTGACATCAAGATCAACCCGTTTGATCCGCAGGAGCTTTGGTTTAATACCGGAACCGGAGTGTTTTGCACGAAGAATCTTTTGGAGGATGTGGTCGTATTCTCTGACTGGTGCGATGGTCTGGAGGAGACCGTACACTTAAATCTGTACAGCCCACCGAAGGGTGAGGTGCAGTTGATCGACATTTTGGGGGATCTGGGCGGCTTTGCATTCCGCAAGCTGGATGAGCCGTGCGACAATTCCTTTGATGATGCGGATGGAAACCGCTATATCACCTGTATCAACGCGGATTATTCTGATGCAGATCCGAATGTGGTGGTCGTGACACCGCGTGGCAACTGGACAGGAAGGACAAAGGGCGGATTGATCTTATCGAAGGATCAGTGCAAGACCTTTGAGCGCCTTTTGATGCCATACGGCATATCGGAAAAGATCGATCAGGCACTTGCCGCGATCGAACGGCCAAACGTAAACAGCGGCTGGGTGGCAATCTCACTGGATTGCAGGAGTCTTGTATGGTCGGTTGCGGATAACATATTCCTTCCGGCAGATATGGTGCTTGTCAGTGCGGATGGGGGCAGGACGTTTAAAAAGGCAAATATCTATGACCTTTCCGGTAATTGCATTTCCGACTATCCGATCACGGAGGCTGCGTCGGTACTTGATCACAAATATCCGGAAAATGAAGCGGATGATGATGGAAACCACATCTATGCATACGGCATGAAGGTGTTTGCAGACCGGTGTGACAGCGAGGTATTCTACGGCTTCGGGCGGCATTTTGAGCTGTACGTCAGCGTGGACGGTGGACACAATTTCTACCAGAAGAAGCTGCCGGAGCATACACCGCAGGTGGATTTTTCACTGATCGACTGTGCCAACAAGACCGAGGTGCGCGGAGAGTGCGGAAAGAACGGTGTGTTCTACATGGCACTCAGAGAGCAGGGACTATATAAGCTGGTTTATGATAAGAAAAATGATGTGGTAAGTCTTACCAGACTAAGTAAGGACGGAGATGTTTTCTACCGCATGGGACTCGGCGTGATCCGTCCGGGCGCAGATTATTACAAAGATGATAAGGCAATTTATACGGCGGCAACGATCGACGGCATCTATGGCTTTTACCGCAGTACGGATGAGGGCAGGACATACACAAGATTAAATACCGATGCGCAGATGTATGGCGAGATCAACAGTCTTGAGGGCGATAGCCGCACATACGGACGATTTTATATAGCAACAGGAAGCAGAGGCGTGCTCTATGGGGAGCCGGAAGCTTCGGAGGATAAGTAGAAGGAGGAGAAGTTATGCATTTTGAACAGGATGGAGATCGTCTGATCATCCGCGAGGGAATCTCTCAGGTATGGATCGAGCCGTGGGGACCAAATTCCCTGCGTGTGCGGATGACAAAAGAGGCACAGATGGATGCAAATGACTGGGCATTGGAGGAGAAAATGCCTAAGACAGATGTAACGATCAACTATGAGGAAATCGATGTCACTGATCCGTGGTATCAGACACCGGAGTATGAGAAATATCATCAGACCGGGACACAGGCAACTCTTGTCAATGGCAAGATTACGGCGAAGGTGACACATGAGGGCTGGATCAGCTTCTACAACCAGAAGGGAGAGCTTCTGACGGAGGAATACTGGAGAAACAGAAACCGTATCAACCGCTATTGCGTGCCGCTCCGCGTGGATGCGCGTGAGTTAAAGCCGATCATGGGAACGAATGATTTCGCACTGACAGCGCGGTTTGAGGCGTTTGACGATGAGAAGATCTTCGGCATGGGACAGTATCAGGAAGCACACATGAACAAGAAGGGTGCAACGCTGGAGCTGGCACACCGAAACAGTCAGGCGAGCGTTCCGTTTATGGTATCAAGCAGGGGCTATGGCTTTTTCTGGAACAATCCTGCAATCGGAACGGCAACCTTTGGAACGAATAAGACCGAATGGCATGTAAACAGCACCAAGAAGCTGGACTATTTCATCACGGCGGGAGACTCCCCGGCGGAGATCGAGGCACAGTACTCACTGGCTACCGGACGTACACCGATGATGCCGGAATACGGTATGGGCTACTGGCAGTGTAAGCTGCGTTACCGCAATCAGGAGGAACTGCTTGCCGTGGCAAGGGAGCATAAGAAGAGAGGACTTCCGATGGATGCGATCGTCATTGATTTCTTCCACTGGACGAGACAGGGAGACTTCCGTTTTGAGCCGAGGGACTGGCCGGATCCGGAAGCAATGGTAAAAGAGTTAAAAGAGCTTGGCATTGAGCTGGTCGTTTCAGTATGGCCTACGATCGATGAACAGAGTTCAAATTACGGAGTTATGGCGGAAAACGGCTATCTGGTCAATGCAGACCGCTGCAATGCGATCCACATGACCTGGATGGGAAATACGACCTTCTATGATGCAACCAATCCGAAGGCACAGCAGTTCGTATGGGAGCAATGCAAGGAGAATTACTATGATTATGGTATCCGTTGCTTCTGGCTGGACGAGGCAGAGCCGGAGTATGGTCCGTATGATTTTGATAATTACAGATATTTTGAAGGCCCGGCGGTACAGTGTACCAACCGTTATCCGGTCGGCTATGCAAAGGGCTTTTATGACGGACTTAAGAAAGAGGGAGAGACCGATATCATGTCGCTTGTGCGCTGCGCATGGGCAGGAAGCCAGAAATACGGCGTGCTTACCTGGTCGGGAGACATCTATTCTTCCTTCCGTGCGATGCGTGAGCAGCTGCAGGCAGGACTTAGCATGGGAATGGCAGGTATTCCGTGGTGGACGAGTGACATCGGCGGATTTTTGGGCGGCAATATCACAGATCCGCATTTTAAGGAGCTTTTGGTGCGCTGGTTTGCGTGGGGCGCATTCTGCCCGGTATTCCGTATGCACGGGGAGCGTTCTCCGTGGTATGAGCGTGAGCAGGAATTTATCAACGGCGTGCGTCAGCTGACCTCAGGACAGGACAATGAGGTCTGGAGCTTTGGCGAGGACAACTACGAGATCTTAAAGAAGTACCTCTTTATCCGTGAGAGACTCCGTCCGTACATCCGCGACTGCATGAAAGCGGCAAGTGAGAGCGGTGCTCCGGTTATGCGTCCGCTATTTTATGATTTCCCGGAAGATAAGGATAGCTGGGAGATTGAGGATGCCTACATGTTCGGACCGGATCTTCTGGTTGCCCCGGTGATGGAAGAGGGCGTGACGGAGCGAAGTGTGTATCTGCCAAACGGCGCTGCATGGAAGGATGCCTACACGAAGAAGATCTACGAGGGTGGACAGCGTGTGATGGTGCCGGCACCGATCGATATCATCCCGGTATTTATGCGTGACGGAAAAGAATTTGAGATATATGAGTAGTCGCTTTGGTTTGAGAATCGTGCGTGAGCTGCCAGACGAAAACAGAAAGCAAACATAATATAAGCACTATAAAAAAGACTTTGTGCCACAAAATAATCGTGGTACAAAGTCTTTTTGCTTTGTAGGGAAATGCGTTTATTCTGCAATTGACTGACCGGTATAGAGCTGATAGTATTTGCCCTTCTCCGCAATCAACTGATCGTGGTTTCCACGCTCGATCACGCGCCCCTGCTCTAAGACGATGATACAGTCGCTGTTGCGGACCGTGGAAAGGCGGTGCGCAATAACGAATGTGGTGCGTCCTGCCATAAGTTTATCCATACCATCCTGAACAATGCGTTCGGTACGGGTATCGATGGAGCTGGTCGCCTCATCAAGAATCAGTACCGGAGGATCGGCGATGGCGGCTCTTGCGATGGCAAGGAGCTGGCGCTGTCCCTGACTCAAGTTAGCTCCGTCTCCGGTCAGTACGGTCTGATAACCGTCCGGAAGCTGGCGGATAAAGGTATCTGCATTTGCAAGCCGTGCAGCGGCGTAGACCTCCTCATCGGTTGCATCGAGCTTCCCGTAACGGATGTTTTCCATAACGGTTGCGGTAAACAAATGCGTATCCTGCAAAACGATTCCGAGGGAATGGCGCAGGTCTGCTTTTTTGATCTTATTGATATTGATGCCGTCGTAGCGGATCTTACCATCCTGAATATCGTAGAAACGGTTGATCAGGTTGGTGATGGTCGTCTTGCCTGCACCGGTGGAGCCGACAAATGCAATCTTCTGACCCGGTGTAGCATACAGGTCTACATTGTGCAGGACGATCTTTTCCGGCACATATCCAAAATCCACATCATCAAAGACAACGTCGCCCTGCAGTTTTTTGTATTCGACCTCTCCGGTAGCCTGATGGGTGTGTTTCCAAGCCCAAAGTCCGGTGTGGTGGTCGGTTTCGGTAAGGACTCCGTTTTCCTCAGACGCATTGACAAGCGTAACATATCCCTCGTCTGCTTCCGGCTCCTCATCGAGCAGACCGAAGATTCGCTCACAGCCTGCAAGTGCCATGATGATACTGTTGAACTGCTGGCTGACCTGTGAGATCGGCATGGAGAACTGCTTGTTGTAGGTCAAAAATGCAGCGAGTGAACCGACGGTAAAGGTGCCGAAGGTGATAGGACCTACGGTGGTTCCGCTTAAGGAAATCGCAAGGAAACCGCCGAGGATGGTGCAGAGCACATAGCTTAAGTTGCCGATCTGTGCGTTGATCGGTCCCATCAGGCTGGCATAATAGTTCGCGTTCATGGCGCTGTCAAACAGTTCGTCGTTGATCTTGTCGAAATCCTCAATGTTCTGCTGCTCGTGGGTAAAGACCTTTACGACTTTCTGACCGCTCATCATCTCCTCAATGAAGCCGTTTACCTTTCCAAGGTTCTGCTGTTGTGCAATGAAGTAGCGGCTGGAAAAGCCGGCATAGTGTTTGCTGACATAAAAGGTTACGGCAACCATGATCAGCGTCACAATCGTAAGCGGAATGCTCAGGCGGATCATGCACACAAGCACGAAGATGACAGTGATCGCACTATTGAACATCTGCGGGATACTCTGGCTGATCATCTGGCGGAGCGTATCCATATCGTTGGTGTAGATGGACATGATATCGCCATGTGAGTGTGTGTCAAAGTAGCGGATCGGCAGATCCTGCATGTGGGAAAACAGTTCGTCACGCATATATTTGATGCTGCCTTGTGAAATATAGATCAGCACTTTCTGCTGGACAAGGGTAGCGATGATTCCGATCACGTAAAATCCGGCAACGCGCCCCATCGCGCCAAGCAGTGGACCATAATCACTTCCTCCGTTTGCTAAAAGCGGTGTGATGTAATCATCAATCAGGGACTGGATGAACATGGTTCCCTGTGTGTTTGCAAAAACGGATAGAAGCAGGCAGATCAGTACGATCACCCACAAAATGGCGTAACGGCTGATGACTGTTTTGAGTAAGCGGGCTAACAGCTTGCCCGGATTTTTGATTTGAGGCTTTGGACCTCTTGGCCCTCTTGGTCCCGGCATTAGTTTGCACCTCCTTCGTCAAAATCTCCGCCACCGCTTGTCTGGGATTCATAGACATCACGGTAGATATCGTTGGATGCGAGCAGATTCTCATGGGTATCGAAGCCGTCGAGTTTACCGTCATTCATGACGATGATGCGGTCAGCATCCATGACAGAGCTGATCCGCTGTGCGATGATAAGCTTGGTAGTCCCCGGAATTGCCTCACGGAATGCCTTGCGGATGTTGGCATCGGTAGCGGTATCGACCGCGCTGGTGCTGTCGTCCAGAATCAGGATCTTCGGATTCTTAAGAAGCGCGCGCGCAATACAAAGGCGCTGCTTCTGACCACCGGAAACGTTGGTTCCGCCCTGCTCGATATGTGTGTTGTATTTGTCCGGGAACTTCTGGATAAATTCATCTGCACAAGCCATCTTGCAGGCCTCGATGCATTCCTCCTCGGTAGCGTTTGGATTGCCCCAGCGGAGATTATCCAGAATACTTCCGGAAAACAGTACGTTTTGCTGCAATACTACGGATACCTCGTTGCGGAGCGTATCCAGATCATAGTTTCGGACATCCTTTCCACCAACGTATACTGTGCCGTCATTGACATCGTAAAGACGGCTGATCAGATTGACGAGAGAAGATTTGGAACTTCCGGTTCCACCGATGATTCCAATCGTCTCGCCGGATCGGATGTCCAGATTGATGTCATCGAGGATCGGTGCCTCGGAATGCTCGTTGTAGCGGAAGGTTACATGGTCAAAGCGGATGCTTCCGTCAACGACCTCGTAATCCGGATTTTCCGGGTTGGTCAGATCACTCTTCTCATTTAATACCTCTGCGATACGATTGGCACTTGCGATACTCATGGATACCATAACGAAGATCATGGAGAGCATCATCAGGTTCATAAGAATGCTCATGCAGTAGGTAAGGAGAGAGGTAAGGTTACCGGTGGTAAGCTCGCCTGCAACGATGTAATGAGCACCGAACCAGCTGATCAGCAGGATACAGGTGTATACGGTAAGGCTCATAAGAGGCGAGTTCCACATAACAACATTCTCCGCGCGGGAGAGCATGTTGTAGATGCTCTGGCTTGCCTTTTTGAAGCGCTTCTTCTCGTAATCACCGCGCACATACGCCTTTACAACGCGGATGGCAGATACGTTTTCCTGAATGCTCTCATTGAGGTCATCATACTTTAAGAATGCTTCACGGAAATAGCGCATTGCGAAAAAGACGATAAGCGCGAGAAAGAATCCAAGAATGATGACAGCGACCAGATAGATGGAAGCAAGCTGCGGGCTGATGAAAAATGACATTGCCATCGCGCAGATAAGGCTTGCCGGAGCACGCATTGCCATGCGAAGGATCATCTGGTAGGCATTCTGGATGTTGGTGACATCTGTTGTCATACGGGTGACAAGACCGGCAGTGCTGTATTTGTCGATATTGGAAAAGGAGAAGGTCTGGATGTTTCTAAACATTGCCTTCCGCAGGTTACGACCAAGTCCCATGGAGGCCTTGGCTCCGTACTTGGCACCCATCCATCCGCCAAACAGGGAGACAAATGCACATACGACCATGAGAAGTCCCATTTTGATGACGTAGCCCTGGTTTTCACCGTAGATTCCGACATCAATGATCTTTGCCATCAGGAAAGGAATGATGGTCTCCATCAACACTTCCAACAGCATAAAAAGAGGCGTAGCGATGGAGGATTTTGTGTATTCCTTCAACTGTGCGCCGAGTGTTTTTAACATAAGATGTTATCCTTCCTTTCTTTGCAATTTCGCGGAAAAACCGCACGCATATTTGAAATTTTATATCCATAAACGGCAAAAGTCAAATACATATATAT
>ERZ1034998.1105-NODE-1105-length-16162-cov-4.824548_pt1 | contig 16162 bp, 10 predicted proteins | sample MGYA00520621_ERZ1034998 | MGnify/ENA primary metagenome ERZ1034998 (study PRJEB33766, sample SAMN09781748) | gut metagenome | biome: gut microbiome | host: Homo sapiens | place: Madagascar | study: EMG produced TPA metagenomics assembly of the PRJNA485056 data...
GACATATACATTTACAGTTACGAAAGAAGAAACCGGCGGAAATTATCAAAGTGAAACTGTTCCAACCGTGAATGTTATGTATCGTACTCATGTGCAGAAAAATGGCTGGCAGAATTGGAGAGCCAACGGATCCATGAGTGGAACTTCCGGAGAGGCAAAACGACTGGAAGCTATTAATATAAGATTATATGGAAATAAAAAACTCGGTATCCAATATACGACGCACTGTCAGAGTTATGGCTGGCTTCCGTGGGCAGCAGATGGTGATATGAGCGGAACACAGGGAGAGGCAAAACGACTGGAAGCAATCAAAATCAAGCTGACGGGTGCAGATGCAAACAAATATGATGTTTATTACCGTGTGCATGCGCAGTCATATGGCTGGCTTGGCTGGGCAAAAAATGGTGCACCTTCTGGTACCGCCGGATTAGGAAAGCGGCTCGAAGGTATTCAGATTGTCGTTGTAAAGCGGGGACAGACATTCGACCAGAATATGGATGGCATTCAGTCTTTATATACAGGCCCATATTACGCACTTTCCGGAAATGGACCGCAATACGAAGCCCTGTTAAATCCTCAGATTCCGGGTGATACGACACCAAATGTAACTTACCGGACACATGTACAGACATATGGCTGGCAGGGATGGAAATTCAACGGAGCCATGAGTGGAACGAGTGGACAGGCAAAACGACTGGAAGGAATCGAAATTCTCCTGACAAATAAAAATTATTCCGGCGGAATCTGTTATACAACCCATGTGCAGACGTATGGCTGGCAGGGAAATGTGAACAATCCATCCACATGGAAATCGAATGGTAATATGAGCGGAACACAGGGAGAGGCAAAACGTCTCGAAGCAATCTGTATCGCATTGACCGGAGAGATGGCAGATCACTATGATATTTACTATCGCGTACATGCGCAGACCTATGGCTGGCTTGGCTGGGCAAAAAATGGCGCACCGGCGGGAACAGCAGGGTATGCAAAACGACTGGAAGGTATCCAGATCGTGCTTGTTCCAAAGGGACAGGGAGAACCGGGCAGAACATACCAGAATATCACATCCGGCGCTGGTACCGCTTATATTGCAAGATAAGAAGGTTCTTGCTTTCTATATAATTTTTGATATAATGATAACAAGTGTTGGCATTTGAACCGGAAAAGAGGAAACGCGATGAATGATAGTATAAAAGAAGGTTTGGAAGGACTTTCTAAAATTGATAGTGTATCAAATGTATTATATGCCGCGATGTACTGGGTGGGCGTGATATTTGTATTGTTATTTGTAACTTACATATTTGTGTCAATCTACATACGTATGCAGAACAAAAAGCGGGGCATTGATACGAAGGATAAAGACGATTATTTGGATGATTAAGAAAAGGGCTGCTGCATGAGAAATCGTGTAGCAGCCTTAGTATGTTAAAAAGGAGTAAACCATGCGAACATTACACACAGACAAAATCATTGAAGCAGTAAAAGAAATGTGTATCTCGGCCAATCTGTATCTGGCAGATGATATGGATAGTAAGATACGTCAGGCGGCAAAAGAGGAAGACAGCACACTCGGCAAACAGATCTTGAATCAGTTGATTGAGAATATGAAGATTGCCGGAGAAGATCAGACACCAATCTGTCAGGATACGGGAATGGCAGTGTTCTTCGTGAATGTCGGACAGAATCTGCACATTGAAGGAATAAATCTCACGGATGCCATCAACGAAGGAGTAAGAAGAGGATATACGGACGGATATTTGCGGAAATCTGTCGTGAGAGATCCACTTCTGCGTGAGAACACCGGAGACAATACACCGGCAATCATCCATTATGATATTGTACCGGGAGATCAGCTGGAGATCACGATTGCGCCGAAGGGATTTGGCAGTGAGAATATGAGCAAGGTATATATGCTGAAACCGGCAGATGGAGAAGAAGGAATCCGCCAATCTGTGCTTGCAGCAGTGAAGGATGCCGGACCAAATGCCTGTCCGCCGATGGTAGTCGGTGTCGGACTTGGCGGTGATTTTGAGCTTGCGGCAAAGCTTGCGAAGAAAGCACTCACAAGACCGGCAGGATCACATTCGGAGAAGGCACATATTGCGAAGCTCGAAGACGAGATATTGGAGCTTGTGAATAAGACCGGTATTGGTCCGGGTGGACTTGGAGGAAAGACAACGGCGCTTGCAGTCAATATTGAAACCTACGCAACACATATCGCAGGTATGCCGCTTGCAGTCAACATGTGCTGTCATGTAAACCGTCACAAGACAGTTGTGTTGTAGAAATATAAATGATATGGAAGAGATGACAGAGAAAAATGTACAGGAGATTGGATGGATGCATGTGTAAGTTATAAATGAAAATCATGCGTGCCAGAAAGAAAGGAGATATGTACTTGGGAAAGGTTTCAAATTATATCAACCAGAATATGACGAAATTCAAGCAGATCTACATACGTTATGCTGCGAGTATTTTCTGTGCGTTTATCATAGCGGTTGTGAGCATCATAGCAAATCAGAAAAAAGGGTTTGACATAGAATCTATCGTGACTGTGTGTTCTATCTGGCTTGCCGGGAATTTTCTGCTTGAGAGTCTGTGGAAGAAAACAGCAGAAGAAGCACAGAAAAACAAACGGAAATGGCTGATTGGCTATGTCGTAACGTTTGTGATTGCCATAATATTTAAGGTTTTATCAGAGATGATTAAAACGCAGAAAGCGGATATACCGAATCTGATATTTGAAAGTATCTTGTATTTTTACATTGCGTGTACCGTGCTTCTTGCAATTTATGTATTGCTCCGGCAGCAGAAACTGGATCTGCCACATTGTATAGGACGAATCATATTTGCATTACTCCGGGCAGTTGGCGTCTATCTGGTGTTAAATATTGCGGTTATCCTGATACTTGAAATTATAGATGCATTGCTTGTGGATATCGATACGTTCAGAGTGGAGTTGAATATCCAGTTATTGCTGAGTGCACTTGCGTATTTCCCAACCTGCCTGCTTGCTGTCTCGGACACAAGCGAAGATAACGCGGCATTTACAAAGAAATTTGTATCGTATGTGCTACTTCCATGCGTGTGGATTGCGATGTTCGTGATATACCTCTATGTGGTAAAAATCTTTGTGACACAGGAGGTTCCGAGCAACGAAATCTTCAGTATCTGTGCAAGTCTTTTTGCAATTGGTATGCCAATCTGGATGATGGCATCCGGGTTCGTGGAGGAGAAGTCTTCACGTTATAAGAAACTGATCCATATTACGAAATATATCTATGCACCGTTTATCCTGCTTGAAATCTATTCGATGTCGGTACGTGTTATAGCGTATGGACTGACGGAGCAGCGATATGCGGCGTGGATGTTTATCTTGCTACAGGTCATCTATATTCTGTGGAACCGGCATTATGAAAATCTGATCCTTGTATTCGTGGGATGTTTATTCATAGGACTTCTGCTTCCATTTGGAAATGCGCAATATCTGTCGTATCAGTCACAGAAAAGCCGGTTAGTTAAGAATCGGACATTGGATAAGGAAGTGGCTGCGGAAGCGTATGATTATTTGCGTGGAAATGCGTATGGCAGACGGTACATAAAGACCAATCTTACGGAAGCGGAGCAGGATGAATTACATAACATGATGTATGACCGGGACAGTGAAGATCAATGGAAATCCGTGTATTTTTATGCAGATCCGATGGAAGAGGGTGGATTGGCCATCCGTGGTTATGAAAAAATCTATGGGGTAGATGAAAATTATGGGGATGAAAGTTCTGTTCAAGAATATGAGAGCAAAACAATCACAGCCGGAGACAATGTATATGAGGGTGTAGATCTTACTTCCTGTATTTCGTATTATAAGGACTTGGAAGATAAAAATGAAAATCAGGTTGTAGATGAAAAAGATAAAGTCTACGAAATTCAAATCAGTGATACAGAAAAACTGATTATAACGTATATCAGTATTGAAATCGATGATGAGCAGACCATGATAAACTGGATGCATATAAAAGGATATATATTGACGAAGTAAAAAATAGTGGAGGATTAGAGAATGGAACGACATATTGCAGTACCATTTAGCGAAGAGGAATTAAAGGAGCTTCATGCAGGAGATTATATCTATCTGACCGGCACAATCTACAGTGCCAGAGATGCTGCACACAAGCGGATGTATGATGCTATCTGCGTGGAGCAGGAGAAACATCCGGAAGTGGATTATACCGGTGCAAAGCTGTATGAGGATAAGATTCTGCCATTGGATATCACAGGAAATACAATCTATTATCTCGGACCAACACCGGCGAAGCCGGGACAGGTCATCGGTTCTGCCGGACCTACCACGAGCAGCCGTATGGATAAATATACACCGCTTCTGCTTTCAAAGGGGTTGAAGGGCATGATCGGAAAAGGTAAGCGCAGCCAGGCAGTGATTGATGCAATCGTGAAGGAAAAAGCTGTGTATATGGCAGCCGTTGGCGGAGCGGGTGCACTTTTATCAAAGTGCATCAAGGAGTCAGAAGTGATCGCTTATGATGATCTTGGAACCGAAGCAATCCGTAAGATGCGCGTTGAGAATCTTCCTGTTATCGTTGTAATCGATAGCGAGGGACACAATCTGTATGAGACAGCAGTTGCAGACTATCTGAAGGAGCATAATTAATATGGCAAAAAACAAGGTTAAAGTCGAATATGATGTAGATATGGAAAAGGAGCGCAGGAAGAAACAGCAGAAAAGCGGAAAACCAGGATTTGCTATCCGCAAATCAAACATTCTTCTGTATGGGTTGCTGCTCGTTGTGGAAGTGTTATTTTATTATTTTCTGACTCCGGCAATCAATGTACATACCTCTGGATTCTGGACATGGGTGATACTTACGCTTGCGGCAATCGGATTTTGCTCCTTTGATTTCAAGGGAACACGCATTACTAAAAAAGGCAATATCAAAGAAGCCGTTGGTTCAACAAAGGTGGTAATGGTTTCATTTACTGCAATTCTTGTGTTAATTATAGGACTGATTGTAGGAGGGCTGGCATCTTCTAAGTTATTCCGTGCATCCAAATATGCAGGAATCATCAAGGTTGAGGATGGTGATTTTGCAACGGATGTACCGGAAAGTGAGAATATCAACAACATAGCACTGATGGATACGGACAGTGCGAGAATCATCGGTGACCGTGCGATTGGTTCCCTGTCTGATGTTGTCAGCCAGTATCAGGTAAGCGAGACATACAGCACGATTGATTATAATGGTGTGCCGATGAAGGTGGCTCCGCTAGAATATGCGGGATTTATCAAATATCTGAATAATAAAGATGCCGGAATTCCGGGATACGTGCTTGTTGATCCGGTCAAAAATGAGGCAGATTATGTGAAGCTTGAAAAACCGATTCAGTATTCTTCATCAGCATATTTTGGTAAGAATCTGCAGCGGCATGTGCAGCTTTCCTACCCAACATATGATTTCAACGGATATTATTTTGAACTCGATAACGAAGGAAATCCATATTATATCTGTCCGGTATTAAAGCCGAATGCAGGGTTATTTGGAGCGAAGGATGTGAAGGGAATCGTGCTCTGTGATCCATGCAGCGGGGATTGTGAATATATGGAACTCGGTCAGATTCCAAACTGGGTGGATCGAGTCTATGATGGTGATCTCTTATGTGACCGGTATAACTGGTATGGTATGCTGTCAGGTGGATTCATTAACAGCAAGATTGGAAACAAAGGCTGCAAGGTGACGACCGATGATTATGGTTACAAGGTGATGGATGGCGATGTGTGGGTATACACAGGTGTGACATCCGTCAATGGCGACCAGTCGAATATCGGATTTGTGTTGATGAATTCAAGAACTGCAGAGAGTAAATATTTTGCAATCGCAGGTGCGGAAGAACATTCCGCGATGTCCTCTGCGGAAGGACAGGTACAAAACCTCGGGTACACGTCATCATTCCCATCTCTGATCAACATCGGGAATGTACCAACCTATATCATGGTACTCAAAGATAATGCAGGACTTGTGAAGATGTATGCACTTGTCAATGTGGAAAAATACAGCATCGTGGCAACCGGTGCGACACAGAAAGAAGCACTTGCAAGTTACCGAAAGCTGCTTGCCGAAAACAGCATAACGACAAGTGGAAACGATGTCAGCGAAGATACATTGAGTAAGAAGATTACAGTCACACAGATCCGGTACATCACGGTAGAGAATGAGACATATGTGTATATTACAGCGAAAGATCGTTCTGTCTACAAACAGAATTTTGCTGAAAATGAAAGCCTGATCAAGATTGAGGAAGGTGATGTAATCACAGTTCATTATATGGAAGGTGACGATGGCGTGAATACGCTTCTCTCTTATGAATAGTTATACTTCAAAGTGGAAAAATTCATTTCTCTTTGATTAGATAAAAAGCAAATACTATATCGAAGTGAACCCCCCTTTTTTTAGATAAAACAAGTCTAATGAAAGGGGGTTTTTCTATGTCTGACTATAATTTCCATAAAGACAATGCCATGTCGGAAATTATGAAAATTCATATAAGAATTTAATATATAATTATGAAAGAACATTATGACATTGATGACATTGTGATAAAAAATAAGGAAGGCAGGGAGTGTATATGAAGAAAATGAAGACAAGAATACTGGCGCTGACGTTAGCAATCAGTATGATCTTTTCACTTGTTTTAGGGGAAAATGTAAAAGCGGAGGGTGTTTCGGAAAATGAAAATAAAACAACGGAAGCTGTGACAGATGAGAATGCAGATGAGATTGATACAACGGAATCTGTGACAGATGTTCCTGCAGATGAGAATGATACAGCGGTAGCTACGACGGAGCCAACAGAGAATGAAACAGATGTTACGGAAAGTGTTATGTGTGTGATGTCTTCAAATGACAGCACTTTCGAAGTCACAGGGGGGATGATCACATATCAGATATTGGAGAATAATACGATTGCCATTACCGGATGTGATGATACGGTTACGGAAGCGAAAATTCCGGATAGTATTGAAGATAAGGCTGTAACAACTATCAATGAGAATGCTTTTTTTAAAAAAACATCCCTTACATCCGTGGTGCTTCCTGCAAATTTAACCAATATTGGAGAGCATGCTTTTTCTGGCTGTACCAGTCTCGCGTCTGTGGATTTTTCTGCATGTACAAATACATTGGATATTGGTTCCTACGCATTTGATGACGATGAAGCGCTGATACAGGTAATATTTCCATCCCGTCTGACAAGTATTGGAGATGGGGCTTTTTATGGCTGTAACAGACTTACATCTGTGGATTTTTCAACATGTGAGGAAACATTGAACATTGGAGGAAGCGCATTTGAGTATACAGCAATTACCTCTGTGGTATTTCCAAAGGGATTGAAAAGCGTTGGAAAATGGGCATTTGATAGTTGTGAAGATCTGAAAACGGTAGATTTTTCAGCGTGTAAGGAGCTTGTTTCAATAGAAGCAAATGCATTTTCCGAGTGTGGACTTACACAGGTCAATCTTTCCGTCTGCAGTAAGCTTACAAGTATTGGAGAATATGCGTTCTGCAAAAATCAGGCGCTTACAAAGGTGGTGTTTCCAACATCACTTTCTACACTTGGGGAAAGTGCCTTTTACCAGTGTTCAGCGCTGAAAAGCGCAGATATATCCGATACAGACCTTACGGTAATCAGTGATGGTGCGTTTGGAGAGACAGGACTTACCGAAATGACATTTCCGGATGGAGTGGTAACGGTAGAACAAAATGCATTTGCAGGATGTACAAGTTTATCTTTTCTTGCTTTTGGAAATAATCTGGAAAGTATTGGATGGCAGGCATTTTGCGAAACAGCAATTACACAGCTTCATCTGCCGGACAGCCTGACGACAATAGGCAACGACGCGTTTTCAAATTGTAAATCATTGACCAGTATTGAATGGCCAAATAATTCGGCATTTACAACGGTTACAGGTTTTGATGGGTGTACGGCTTTGCCGGTTTCGGAACTGAACGAGGTGCTAAATCTTGCCTCTGTTATAGAGATTGGAGATTATGCGTTTAGCAACTGCTCATTTGATTCTGTTGTAATTCCCTCATCTATTAAAAAAATTGGGGAAGATGCATTTTATGATACAGGTATGACTTCTCTCACATTGAGTCCGGGCGTGGAGGTTATTGGCGCGCATGCATTTGCGTATTGTGAGGGTTTGGCAGGAACAAAGGTGGTTGTACCGGAAACGGTAAATGAAATTTATGGAGGTGCATTTAAATATTGTTTTAAGGAACAGGTTGGGGAGAAAGAAAGTACATATACTGCAATTGTCGTGGAATTCCCTAATCGGGATTTTAAGCTGATGCCTTACAACACATCAGGCGGACCTGCCAGTACGGAAATGGTAACAATTGATGGCGTGAATTATGAGGATCCATTTGCGGAAAGGGCGGTGATCAGGGCATATCAGACCGATTCAGAGGGAAATCCGTCCATGCTGAAACAATTTTACGAGGCACAGCAGAAAGAACTTTATGCAGACAGATATACCTTTGAGGCTCTGGATGAGACAAAGCAGATGTATACGGTGTCTGGTACAATACCTACCGGCGCAGAGATAGAAGTATTTCAGAACAATCAGAAACTTACAGTTACGTTCACCGGTAATCGGTTTTCGGTAAAAGCTGAAGCAGGAACGAAGGTGACGGCGGAAGTTATGATAGATGGTTACTATAATAAGCATTTTATCCAGATGTCGCTCGATGAAGATTGGAATCTTGGAGAAATCATTTTTTCCGATGAAGACAGACTGCCGGTCAATAATTTGATGAAAGTTGATTTTGGAACCGCAGTGGTCAACAGTTTTCGGAATCTGGAGATCAGCTTAAAAGCGGACGAGAGGATATTAAAAGAAGGTACAGATTATGTTCTTCAGTATCCAAATGTGGTTCTGAAGGAAAACGTTACGGAAAACAATCTGACACTGACTGTGAATGCGGATGACATTGGATATGCCGGAGGAAGCGTGACAGCCAGCCGGGAGGAAGGAATTTTCAAACTTTCATTGAAGGCCTGGGGAAAACTGAAGATTACAACGGACAGCAGCTTTGCAGGGGATAACAATATTCTTGTGTTTAATGAGAACGGAAGTCTGGAGGGTAAAAGTAAAATAGCATCAGATGGACTTTACCTGACAGAAGGACTAAAAGCAGGAACGTATACCATTATCGCATATAATGTCAATGATAGCTTTTCTGCAGTGACGTCGATGGATGTGCTGGAAGGCATGGGATTGACAGAAGGAAAGGACTATGCAAAGGTGACGGCAGAGGTTTCCGATGGGGAGACCAATCAGGTAGAAATAAAGGTTCCTTTACTGAAAAATAATGTATCCGGACTTTTAGACAAAGAAAAATGCTCCATTGTATCCAAAGCTAATTATGTAATTAAGAAACAGACTTTTAATGTAAGCGTGTATTATGGCTTTGCAGAAGGAAAAAGTGGGAAGATATCTCTTTTGCTGCCGGATAATATGAGCCTGAGATATGTCTGTACGGAAACAGAAAGCCTGAAGGATTCAGATTATACGGTATCAGGGAATACTATTACGATAAACAAGACCCTGCAGGAGGGTATGCTATATCTTGGACTTTCCTGTGAAAAGACAGGCGTATACAGTTTTTCTGCAGTTGCGACGGCAGACGGAATAACGGCACCTATCGGGAGTAAGACATTGACAGTTCACGATTATGAAATCCGTCCGGCAGCGGGAGACTTATACTCTCTGACTGGGAATAAGGTGACTGTTTATGCAGCACCATACAGCGGAGTTACACTTTTGCTGGATGGAAATCAGGTGGGAACAGGAAATACGAATGGTCTTGGAAATGCGACCTTTACCTATAATCTCCCGGCAGATACGCTGCAAGGGCAGACATTTCTGTTAACGGCTGAGGTAGCTGGAGGGCAGGTTTCCACAGAGGTTACTTATGCAAGAACCTCGGCAGCATTAGATTCTTGGTCCTTCTATCAGACAAACCGTCTGGGCAGTAATTATAATGGGGGATATTTGTACTCGACGTCGCAATACTTTACCCCTCCATCATTTTATTGGTATTTATTTAATGAGGAGGCGGATAATGACTGGACGATATGCGCTGAATTTATAGGCGGCATTGCACCGGAAAATGTAGTCACATATATGAAGACACTGGATGGAACAGTACATACGGTGCCGATGCAGCTTTTAAAGACAGAACAACTCACGGAAGGGAAAGGTTATCGGTTTACCTTTGCCGGAGAGGTCACATTGCCGTCAAGTGGAACGCAGGTTGTGACGGAGGCGCAGCTTCCGGAAGAATTCTCAATTGACTGGGTAGATCAGGGTCAAACGTTTACTTATGACGCGGATATGGCAGAAAAGAGCCAGAAAAAGGCAGCGGAGATTACGGCTCAGAGAAAACAGGAGAGTGAAGAAATCGCAACATCCCTTGCAGAAACCAGAAATCAGTATATGAAGGAATATGCGCAGACGAACGGTCTGACCTATACAGAGAATCCGGATTTCAATGCATCCGAATATATTTTTGGAGCGAAATATCGCGTGTCAGAGACGATGCCGGAGTGGTTCGAAAAACAAACGCCGGAGGTTCAGGCAGCGTTCTACAATGCGGAGAAAGCAATTGATGAAGCGATGGAAGGTTTTTCTGAGATGATGGGGCTGAAGAAGAATATCACGGAATACCAGTCGTGGGAGAAAGTCTATGCGGATATGGGCATTACGATGAAGGAGAATACCCGCACGGCAGAAGAACTTCGGGCGGATGGATTTGAGGTGTGCGAAAATGCAGACGGGACATTTACCGCATTTAAAGATCATGCGAAAGAGTCGGAGAAAACGCAGTCTGCAGTACATATGAAAACGGCGGAGACCGCTCTGGCGCGTGAGGGAGGCGTAAGCGGTATCACCGGAGGCTACACATTTATTGATGCTAGCGGAAACGAGATTGATTATAACGGAGAAGCTGCCGCTAATTTTGATCAGGGAGCCCGGAACGCTTTTATAGGTTCTTTTGGAAATGCCCTGGATGCATTAGATCAAGTGATGCATATGCCGGGAGTAACGGACAGCCAGCTTGCGTTGAATGTAACAACGGGAATGGCCACAGCCGGCAGTCTGATAGGTGCGGCGACAGGTATCGAGGGCGCAATGCAGGATTCGGAAGCCTACGTGGATTATACGGTACGCGAAGCGGATATGCAGGGATACATTGACGAATTGAAAATGTTTGAGGAGCGCTACAAGGATAAACCTCTCTGTTCCAATGCAATTATGAGAGAACGCTATGTGGCAATGGATCTTCGACTGTATATGGGGCTGGAAAAGGATCGTTATTGTGCCAATTCCGTGGTTGGATCACTCTTTACGATTGCCGGCGCTATGGATAAGACAGTGACCACCACTGCCTTAAGTACGATGTGGGATTTTGGATCCAACTATACGGGTGTCCGGCGCGCTGCAGAGGTTACGAGGCTTTCTGCTGAACTTGACAGGTTGACGAGGGAACGTAAACAGAAATGTGATGATACGGATATGGAAAAAATTATGAAGAAAACTCATAAGGTACAGCCAATTATGGATCCGTCCGGATTCGTTTATGAAGCAGTGGAATCCAACACCCTTTCCGACGTGAAGGCGACTGTTTATTATGCAGAGGATTCCAGTGGTACAAATGCGCAGGTTTGGAACGCAGAAGATTATGAGCAGATCAATCCGCAGGTAACCGATGACAGTGGAGTATTTGCATGGGATGTGCCAACGGGCTGGTGGCAGGTTCGCTTTGAAAAGGATGGGTATGAAAATGCACAGACCGAGTGGATGAGAGTTCCACCACCGAAGATGGGATTGAAAATTGCAATGATATCAGAGAAAACACCGGAGGTTGTATCAGCCAACGCATATACGGATTATATTGAGGTTGTATTCAGTCAGTATATGGATACAACAGAAAATCCTGTGCTGCCGGAAGGCATGACCGGAGAATGGCAGATGGTGGAAAATGGCTATTCAAAGGTTCTGCATATTACAAAAGAGGGTGGTTTTAGAAAGGATGATATTGTGTCCTTTACACTGAAAGGAGTCAAAAATTATGCAGGGAAAACACTTGCTGATTACAACAGTGGAGATTTGACTGTATCTGTACGCCCGGCTGAAATCATTCTGAATTATGAGAATATAATTCCTGCGAAAGCAGGAGAAGAGGCAACGTTTACAGTACGAGTCAAGGATAGTGAAGGTAACTATGTAGAAAATGTGACGGTCGAAGCCCTGATTGGAAGCACACAGATTGCATCCTTTGCAGAGAACAAAGCGAATGCAGAAGCTGTCACTGATGCAGATGGAAAAACGAAATTCCAGATCAGTACAAACTTGCCGGGATATACGAATATGACATTCCGGGTAAAGGGTACAACACTTGAAAAAGTAATGAAGTTGCATGTGTCGATGGAGGAAAATCGCCCGAAACGTCCGACAGCACAGATTGGTGAGACACTGTTTGACGAGAATTCTCCGAAAAATAATTATATTACAGTCAGTGAAGGAGAGATGCTGACACTGGCGGCAGAGGAGGGTGTGACAATCTATTATACGACGGATGACACCTGTCCGTGCCAAAATAGCGCAAGCCGCAAAATTTATACCAAACCAATTAAGATTATGAAGAATACCAAGTACCGTATTGCTGCTTATAAGGATGGCATGGATTACAGTGAAAGGCTGAACATTACAGTTACAGTAGATGCTGCTCATGTGCATGATTATGGAGCAGAATGGAAATCAGATTCCGAAAGTCACTGGCATGAATGTATTTGTGGTGCACAGGCGAACAAAGCTGCACATGATATGGAAGTTAAAAATGCAAAAGCTGCAACAGAGACAGAGACAGGATACACGGGAGATCAGGTTTGTAAGGTTTGCGGCTATATAATAAGCGGAACGGTGATTCCAGTAAAAGAAGCAACAAAATCAGATGATTCGAAACCAGCTGATACAACAGAAAATCTGAAACCAGCTGATGTACAGGATAATAAAGAACCTTCTGAAACATCATGTGATGAAAAATCAGATCCTAAAGAAAATGATTTAAGTCCGAAAACAGGAGATCAGGCAAATTTATCACTTTGGTTTGCTCTAATTGTTATATCTTGTTTTGGGATGGCAACATGCATAATGTATGAAAAAAAACATAGAAGAAACTTTTTCCCTGTCAAGCATACTAAGGGTAGATAATTACCTCTTGACATTTAGTACAATATTTGTTATTCTAATTTAGCGTGTTGACGCGGAACTAAATAACACCGATTGGTAAAATGTGTTTTTTAGGCATTGGAGATGTACTCAAGTGGCTGAAGAGGCGCCCCTGCTAAGGGTGTAGGTCGTTCGCGCGGCGCGAGGGTTCAAATCCCTCCATCTCCGTTTGTAGATTACGGATAAATATTGAAAATAAGTCTTGACTTGATTGGAAATATTTCATATAATCTACTTTGCGTTTAGTTAAATGCAACGATATATTCCTCGATAGCTCAATGGTAGAGCACTCGGCTGTTAACCGAGTTGTTGTAGGTTCGAGCCCTACTCGGGGAGTTTGATATTGTAAGCACTACGTGCTTACTAATCATAAGGAATCCCCCCACTGCGTGGGTCCCCTTTATGATATATGGCGTGATAGCCAAGTGGTAAGGCAGAGGTCTGCAACACCTTCACCGCCGGTTCAAATCCGGCTCGCGCCTCTCTTAAATCCTTGATACAAGATGTATCAGGGATTTTTTTATTTTGTGAAATCTCTGTGAAAGCCATTGACGGAACCCACCCGCGTGTTAAAATACTTGACAATTCGCAAAATTGAAGAAGAATAATGAATATCAGGATTGGATATAGTTATGGAGGATGTTTATGAGACAGAAATTGATGCATTTTATGCGCGGTAGAAATGGAACGGATCAGCTTTCCATGTGTATGATGTGGGCGGCGTGTATCTTGGTTTTTATCGATATGTTTGTAAGAAGCAATATACTCAGCACGATTGCATTTGTGACCTTTGCATTTGCATATTTCCGTGTGTTCTCCAGAAATATTGGCAAGCGTCGGGATGAGAATACATGGTTCCTAAACAAGACGTATAAACTACGCATGTGGGGACGGAAAGAGAAAAGCCATATGACGATGCGCAAGACGCATCACATCTACCGTTGCCCGGAGTGTAAGCAGAAAATTCGTATCCCAAAGGGAAAAGGAAAGATCGAGATACGTTGTCCGAAGTGCAGCGCACGGTTTATAAAGAACAGCTAATGTATAAAATAGAAATAAGAAAGCCGTTTAACTCGGAGGTGGAACGATGTTTGGATATGTGACGGTGAACAAGCCGGAAATGAAAGTCAAAGATTACGAGCGGTATCGCATGTACTATTGTGGTGTCTGCCATGCACTCCGGAATACGGACGGCGCGATGGGACAGATGTCACTTACGTATGATTCGACGTTTGCCGCGGTTCTTCTGACCGCTTTATATGAGCCGGATACGCAGATGAAGGAAGCAACATGCATGGTGCATCCGATTGGAAAGAAAAAATATCTGGAGAATGAGATCATACAGTATATTGCAGATATGAATCTCATTCTAACCTACTACAAATGTCTCGATGACTGGGCGGATGACCGGAAATTCACCAGACTTTGTTACAGCAGTTTTATACGGAAGCGTGTGCGCAAGATCGGTCAGGTCTATCCGGAGAAGCTGGCGAAGATCCGGGAGTCTCTGCGGACATTATCTGTCTGTGAGAGAAAGCATGTGACGAATCTGGATTTGCTTGCCGGAACCTTTGGTGATATCATGGCAGAGATCCTTGCATATAAGTCGACACGCGGGATTGACTGGTCGGAGGAACTGCGGAGACTCGGTTACCAGCTTGGCAAATTCATTTATATTCTCGACGCATATGATGATGTGCAGGAGGATATCGAGAAGAACCGGTTCAATCCCTTGAAGGAGTTATACCATGAGTTGTCGAAAGAGCAGTTCGACAATTACGTGAAGGAAATCCTCATGATGATCGCCACCGATATGGCGAAAATCTATGAGTGTCTGCCAATCGTCGAGGAGACAGCCATCCTCCGCAACATTATCTATTCCGGAATCTGGGTAAGGTTTATGACGAAACAGCAGGGAGAAGAGAAAGAAAGGAATTAGCATGAAAGATCCTTATGAAGTTCTGGGGCTTCCACATGGTGCCTCGGAAGAAGAAGTGAAAAAAGCATATCGAAATCTAAGCCGGAAATACCACCCGGATGCAAATATCAACAACCCAAACGCAGCGCAGGCAGAAGAAAAATTCAAGGAAGTGCAGGTGGCATATAAGAGCATCATGGACGGAAATACAGGTTCCTCGTATGGTGGCAGCAGCTATGGCGGGTTCGATGGATTCGGCGGATTTGGAGCGGATGCATTCCGTCGTGCCAGAAATGAAGGTGGCGGTATGAGCCAGGATGAATCCCACCTTGCCGCAGCACAGAATTTCATTATAAACCGGATGTTTACAGAGGCACTCCGTACGCTGGAGGATATGGACGACCGGACGGGCAGATGGTATTATCTAAGTGCGGTTGCAAACTTAGGTGCCGGGAATCAGGCAACAGCGATGGAGCATATTGACCGTGCAATCGCGATGGAACCGAACAACATGGAATACAAACAGATGAAGCAGCGGATGCAGGGCGGCAGCAACTGGTATGTGCAGCGGGGCATGGGATATGGAATGCCGGATGTGCGTTCCGATAACTGGTGCATGGATATGTGCCTGTTAAATTTGCTCTGTAATTGCTGTACACCTTGTTGATAATGAAATAAAAGGGGAAGGGGAGAAACAATGGAGAACATCATTTTAGCATCACAGTCTCCACGCAGACAGGAGATCCTGTCGCTGGGTGGATATGAATATAAAGTATGCGTATCTTCGGCAGAGGAACAGATTCCACCGGAAGAGTTGGAGAATCTGAAACCACAGGAGCTGGTCGAACGACTGGCGCGTGTGAAGGCAGAAGATGTGTACCGCAGAAACTGTAATAAGGACACGGTGGAAGAAATCACAGTGATCGGTGCAGATAC
>ERZ1034998.1106-NODE-1106-length-16156-cov-11.914602_pt1 | contig 16156 bp, 12 predicted proteins | sample MGYA00520621_ERZ1034998 | MGnify/ENA primary metagenome ERZ1034998 (study PRJEB33766, sample SAMN09781748) | gut metagenome | biome: gut microbiome | host: Homo sapiens | place: Madagascar | study: EMG produced TPA metagenomics assembly of the PRJNA485056 data...
GAACTTCTTCCAGCAGGTGGTGGCCCAGCTGCCGCCTGCATGGGGGCGGGGCACCACGCAAACCTCTTCCCAGCCGTATTTTTCGGCGGCTGCGCGCTCAATTATAATGGCGCGGTTCAGGTGCTCGCAGCACTGTGCGGCCAGCCAGATGCCGTTTTCGGCCAGCACCGGTGCCACGCCTGCATACACGGCCTGCGCCGCTTCCAGACTGGAATCCTTGCCGATGTGCCCGCCCACGATCTCGCTGGACGAGCAGCCCACCACGAATACATCGCCCTTTTTCAGCTTGGCCTCGGCCAGCAGTTCGGTCACGGCCTGCCGGGCCTCGGTCTCAATTTGCTTTTTGAATGCTTCCGTCATAAAAAACACCTCGGGTTTTATAAAAAGATCAAAGATTTGCGCTGCGCGCCTTTTCGCTGCCTGCAAGGCCGAGATACAGCCGGCTTTCCGCCGGGCACAGGGCCGTCACGCTGCCTGCATCTTTGCCGGAGACGATCCGCTTCCAGCTGCCGTCGGCGGTGTCCACCGCTTCGGCGCAGGGCGCGTCAGCGGGCAGGCCGAACAGTTTTTCCTGCAAGTTCCGGCCCGCGCGCAGGGCAATGCCCCGCAGCAGGGTGCTGCCTGCGTTCTTTTCCAGCCAGCTGCTGCGGGCCCAGCGGTAGCCGATGTACAGGGTGCCGTCCGCGTCCATCGCCAGTGCGCCGGGATAGCCCGGCAGGCCGGAAACGAAGCTCCGGCAGTTTTTGCCGCCTGCCGTCAGATCCTGCGCGGCGGCGCTCACGCTCCACACGCAGCGGCTGGCAAGGTCGGCAACGTACAGCGTTCTGCCGTCCGGGCTCAGGGCCAGACCGGCAGCACCGGCCACACCGCCCAGCACCTTCTGCACGGTGCGGGCCGCCGGGTCGTACACATACACGCAGCCGGTGCCGGTGTGGGCCAGCAGCTCGGTGCGCAGGGTGTTCTCCAGCCCGTCGGCAGGCCCGGCGGCGGCTACGGCAAAATAAATTTTGCCGTCCGGTGCCGCTTCCACCGCCGAGACGGCCCCCAGCGGTGCGCCGTCGATCTGGGTCACCACCTGCTCCACCGCCGTGCCCCAACTGTCATGGGCGGCACGGCACAGACTTCCGCCGCCGGGCGTGAGGATGCTCAGCCACAGGTCCCCGCTGCCGTCAAAGGCAAAGCCGGTCAGCTCGCCATCCACCGAAAGGATGGCCGCACAGTGCCCGCCATCGGTGCGCACAAGGTCGCTTTTGCGCTTTTTCAGCACAGCGCCATCGTAGGAGGCCGCGTACACAAGGCCGTCCCGGGTGCGGATGCAGTCCACGCCCTGATATTCGCCCAGCGCCAGCGTACCCTTGTTATCGGCGGCAAGGGCCGTCTGCACCGCACCGGTGTCCTGCCGGACATCCGGTGCCGTGTAGCTTTGGGGCGGTGTATCGATGGGCCGGAACACCAGCGCGTACACCAGCGCCAGCAGAATGCCCACGCCGAACACGGTGCTGGCCGTGCGGAAGCGCTTGAGCAGGGCATCCCGCTCGGCTGCGGCCTGTGCGGCATATTCTGCCCGGCGGCGGGCGGCTCTGGCATTGACGCGGTTTGCCCGCCGCATCCAGCGGTCCACGAACAATGCCACCTGCGGCCCGATGGTGAGCGACGCAATGGCAAGTATCAGCAGAAATTCAACAAGTCCGATCCTCATAGGGCTTTTTCCTTTGTTTGTCAGCAGTCTTGGCAGGTTTGCCTGCCCTTATCGTTTCAGTATAGCATTTGCGGCGCGGCAGTGCAAGCATCCGCCGCAGGCCTTTTTCCGCATCTTTCCCGCAAAAGCCTTTTTTGCTGCACGAAAGTATGCTATAATCCGTTTGGTCATACCATCGTGCGCAAACGACCGGAATCGAGGATGAAAATGGAAGCATTCAAATACAACGTTCTGCCGGGCCGCTACCGGCATTTCAAGGGCAATGAATACGAGGTGCTGGGCATGGCCCACCACAGCGAGACCGAGGAAGAAATGGTGATCTACCGTGCCCTGTACGGCGAGCGCGGCCTCTGGGTGCGTCCCGCCGCCATGTGGTGCGAGACCGTGGAGCGGGACGGCAAAGTACAGCCCCGCTTTGTGCGCATCGAAGAATAAGCGCCGTGCCGCAGCCGAAAATGCATACAAAAAGAGGTCCTTCCGGGTGCATCCGGAAGGACCTTTTACGTTCTGCTGCGCCCTGCACGGCGCAGCGTTCTTCATTTACCTGTCAGGGCTTATTCCTCAAAGCCCAGCACGTAGGTCACAACAGCAGCCACCACAATGGCGGTCACAATGGCAATGCTCATGGCAATGATGGTATCCTGGAAGATGGGCAGGGCCAGCACGGTGGAGTAACCCATCACGTAAGCCTTTGCGCCCAGCAGGCCAGCCACAACGCCACCCACAGCACCACCGGCCATCACGCCGTACATGGGCTTTTTACGGGGCAGGTTGATGCCGTAGATGGCCGGCTCGGTAACACCGGCCACGATGCAGCCGAATGCGATGGACAGAGCTTCGGCACGCTTCTCAGCGCTCTTGGTGCGCAGGGCCACGCCGATGCAGGCGCCGCCTTCTGCCATGTTGTGCAGAATGAATGCGGGGCGGAACACAGCGTCGTAGCCGGGGTTGGTCAGAGCCTGTGCCATGAAGGGCACCAGACCAATGTGCATACCGGTCATGACCAGCCAGGGCAGGCAGGCGGCCAGCAGGCCCACGGTGATAAAGCCGATCTTATCGCCCAGGAAGCTGAACACGACGGCCAGATAGTTGCCCAAATAGCCGCCCAGAGGAGCCAGCACGGTGAAGCCCAGGATGGAAGTGACGGTGACGGTGCACAGGCCCACCAGCAGGGACTTGAAGATGCCCGGAACGATCTTGTTGAAGAACTTTTCCAGATAGTATGCGCACAGTGCGATCAGCAGAGCCGGCAGCAGGGAGCTGGAATAGCTCATCAGGCGCACGGGGATGCCCAGCAGGGTAATGGGCTCACCGGCAGCCACCAGCGCGGTGTACTTGCCGTGCAGCAGGGCTGCGGCGCAGATCATGGAGTAGATGGGGGTGCCGCCCAGCTTTTTGGCTGCGCCGTAGGCAACAAAGATGGGCATGAAGAAGAAGGCTGCATCCGCAACGCCGCTGAGCAGGGCGTATGTAGCGGTATCGGCAAAGCCTGCATTCACCAGTGTGATGAGCAGCAGCAGAACTTTCAGCATACCGCCGGCCACCAGGCCGGTGATCATGGGCGACACAGAAGCAGCAACGTAATTCAGTACTGCAGTGCCTGCGCTCTTTACGGTGAGGGGCTGCTTTTCCTTGGGCGCATCCAGATTTTCGTTGATGGCTGCGCCCTCCTTGAGGTCAAAGTCCTTCACAACAGCCTCATACACGGGCAGCAGGTTCTTGCCCAGGACCACCATCAGCTGGCCGCCGGCGTAGATCACGCCCAGCACGCCGGGGATCTTCTTCAGCGCTTCCTGATCGGCCTTGTTCAGGTCCTTGACCACGAACCGCAGTCGGGTCATGCAGTGTGCCACGCTGGAAATGTTCTCGGTACCGCCCACCAGCTGAACCACTTCCGCAGCAGTTTTCTTTGCGTCAAATGCCATATTGTTTCTCCTTTGCTTTATTTATGATTCCTTTATTCGTTCCAGAGGCTTTCACCGTTGGTGGCGATGACCTCTTTCATCCAATCGTAAGACAGCTTCTTGCGGCGGGCACAGGTACCGTTGCCCTTATCGTCCATATCCACGTAGATGTGGCCGTAGCGCTTTTTCATCTCACCGGTGGAAAGGCTCACCAGATCAACACAGCCCCACATGGTGTAGCCCAGGCACGGCACACCGTCGATCACGATCGCATCGATCATGGCCTTGAGGTGGTCGCGCAGGTAGTTGATGCGGTAGGTATCGTTGATGGTGCCGTCCTCTTCGATCTCGTCGATGGCACCCAGACCGTTCTCCACGATGAAGATGGGCTTCTGGTAACGGTCGTAGATCTCGTTCATGCAGTAGCGCAGGCCCAGCGGGTCGATGGGCCAGCCCCACGGGGTACTCTGCAGGTAGGGGTTCTGGTCTCCGCCGATCACGTTGAACTTGGTCTCGGTGCTCACGGTGCAGGAGCGATAGTAGCTGAAGGACACAAAGTCCAGCGCGCCGCTCTTCAGGATCTCGTCATCGCCCGGCTCGGTGTGCAGGGTCACGCCGCGGCGGCCAAACAGGTCGCCGGTGTAGGAGGGGTAGTAGCCGCGGGCCATCACATCGATGAAGAACAGGCTTTCGCGGCGGCACTGCATCTGGCGGAACATGTCCTCCGGCTTGCAGGTGGCGGGGTAGATCTCGCTCAGTGCGTACATGGCACCAAACTGGGAGCCGGGCATCATCTCGTGGCCCAGCTTGACGGCCTGTGCGCTGGCAAGGAACATGTTGTGCACGGCGTTGTAGTGGGTCTGGTCGTCGGCGCTGGAGGTGCCGCAGGAGGCGTAGCCGCGCACGGCGTTGATCTCGTTGAAGGTGAGCCAGTAGCGGCACCGCATGCCGATGCGCTCAAACAGGGTGCGGCAGTAGTGCAGGTAGCAGTCGATGGTGTGGCGGCTCTCCCAGCCGTTGTACTTCTCAGCCAGAGCGGCGGGCAGCTCATCGTGATGGATGGTGATGAGCGGCTCCATGCCGTGCTTTTCCAGCTCGTCGATGAGGTCCAGATAGAACTTCAGGCCTTCTTCGTTGGGCTGCTGCTCTTCGCCGGTGGGGAAGATGCGGCTCCAGCAGATGGAGAAGCGGTACACATTGTAGCCCATGCCGGCCATCAGCTCCACATCTTCCTTCATGTGGTGGTAGCCGTCCACAGCGTTGTGGCTGGGGTAGTAGCAGTCCGGGTAGATGTGGGGCTTTGAACCGGCCGGGAAGCTCTCGGCTGCAAAAAAGCTGCTGCGTGCCTTGGCAAAGCCGCCGTCTGCCAGCATCAGGGTGTTGCCGCGCGGGTCCTGCACAGAGCCGTCGGTCTCAAAATCGTGGGTGGAAAGGCCGCGTCCGCCCTCCTGCCAGCCGCCCTCGTACTGGAAGTCGGCAGTAGCACCGCCCCACAAAAATCCATCGGGTACTCTCATATGCGTCTCCTTTTCTTCGTCATTGTGCTCCAAATTCCCGTTTGTTGTTCGTTGCTTCTATTATATTTGTCCGTGTTGGATACATGGCAAATTTCGCAATTTGGAAACAAAAAGCGCGTACATTCGGCAGTTTGCTAAAATGTACGCGCTTTGATTTGTGCAGTATTCCAATATTACTGGTTTTTATGGGATTTTTCGTAGTAGCGCCATGCGATCATATCCGTAACGAAGGGAAATGTCGTGCGGTGCGTGTGCACATTACCGCCCCGGTGGAACAGGATGCTGTAGGCCACGCGGGGGTCATGGGCTATTTTTTCGTCCGAGGTGATGAGCACGGTCTTTGCCTTTGTGGTGTTGAAGATCCCCTTATCATAGAAATCCTCAATGGCGTCGTACCGGTTCAGGTACTGGCCCGACTCGCTGAACACGATCAGCAGGGTGTCCTCGTCCGCACGGGCAACATTGTCCATCTGCTGGATATCGTTCCGGGGTGCCACAATGAACTTGCCGCAGCGGCCCAGCTTGATCTGCAGATCCATGGCTGCGGTACCGGAGAACATCATGCCCAGCGCAAACACCTTTTTATAGTGGATCAGATCGTCCACCAGCCGGTCAACGGCGTCCCAGTCCAGCTGCTGCGCTGTGAGCCGGATGTCTTTTGCGATCTCCTGTGTATACTCCTGCACCGAGTGGGATTCCAGATACCCGATCACATCCACGGAAAAATTGTAGGAGACATGATATTTGTTTTCCTCAAGCCTAGCCGCCTCCCGGAACTCGGCGTAGTCCTCATAGCCCAGCGCCCGGATGAACTTGGAAATGGTGGATTTGGATACGCTGCACAGGTCTGCTACCTCGTTGATGGCAAGGCTGTGCAGCAGCTCCATGTTCTGCAGCATGGTCAGCGCAATGTGGTAAAAGGTGGAATCGCTGCTGGATTCATTCAGCAGGATCAGAAGTCTGTCGTACAGAATGCCCATGAGCCCGCCCTCCTGTATTCCGTTTTCCGGCAAAAGATCTTATCTTTATAGTATCATATTCCACGCTTTTGTGCAATAAAACTGTCTGTTTTATCCGCTTTGAAACTGCGGCTGTGCAGGGCTGGTTTTCTGTGGTATACTGATAGTGGGTACGCCCGTGCTTTTTTGAAAAGCGTTCACGCAAACTTCACAGCTTTTTCCTATTCTTGCTGTATGATACGATGGATGAGAAGTCTATTTTCGAGGAAGGGGACTGTATTATGGCTAAGATCCTGATCGTTGACGATGAGCCGCGCATCCGCGAGCTGATCCGCGAACATTTACAATATTCCGGTTACGTATGTGAAGAGGCCGCCGACGGCACTGCGGCGCTGACCCAGCTTTCCGGCGGGGCCTTCGACCTTGTCATTCTGGACCTGATGATGCCGTTCATGGACGGCATGACCTGCCTGCGCGAGATGCGCGCCCGCCACATCAACACACCGGTGATCATCCTCACCGCCCGCGGCGAGGAGTACGACAAGCTGGCGGGCCTTGAGGGCGGCGCCGATGATTATGTGGTCAAGCCCTTCTCGCCGCGTGAGCTGGTGGCCCGCGTAAAGGCCGTGCTGAACCGCACCATGCCAAAGCCTGCCGCCGCTTCCGACACCATGACCTTTGGCGAGCTGACCATCGACACGGCCAGCCACACGGTGCGCGTTTCCGGCGAGGACGTGGCCCTGACGCCCAAAGAGTTCGACCTGCTGGTGTTCCTTGCCTCCAACAAAGGCATCGCCCTCAGCCGCGAGAAAATTTTGCAGAAGGTGTGGAACTACGACTACTTTGGCGAGGACCGCACCGTGGACACCCACGTAAAAATGCTGCGGGGCCACCTTGGCAAGTGCCGCGGCTACATTGCCACTGTGTGGGGCATCGGCTATAAGTTCGACCCCGACGCAGCGCGCTGATAAAGGAGTGGAGGTTTCATGCGGCACCATCACTCCCCCGGCATCCGCGGACAGCTGATGTGGTTCTTGTGCTGTATCTGCCTGTTCCTGCTGGCACTGGTGTGGTTTTTGTCCACCCAGCTGCTGGAACCGCTGTACACAAAGCACATCGAAAAGCAGCTGACCACGCAGGCCGAAGCCATCACCGCCGATCTGGACCGGGCGCTGGCCGAAGGCCAGACCCTTTCGGCATGGTCGTTCGGGCATCTTACGGTGAACACCCAGTTCTTTGACCGTCTGGCCACCCAGCTGTACGCCAGCGGTTCCCTGAACAGCTTCTGTGTGGATATCTCCGATACCACCATGCGCACCATTTACAAGATCGAGAACCAGTCCTACTGCAACCTGCACGAAACGCTGCTGTCGGATTCTTCCAACAACGACATGGTGGTGTCCACCGCCGTGGCCATGCGCAAAAAATGCCGCACCACAGGCGGCTTTGTGCAAACACTCAACCCGCCGCGGCTGTCCGGCTCGGCGCAGCTGCTGGTGGGGCGCAACACCTCCGGCGGCGAGTACACCGTGCTGGTGACGACCAGCCTTGTGCATGTGGCCGAGGCCGGCAAGGTGCTGAGCACCGTGCTGCCCATGGCGGCCGCCGTGATCTTTGCCTTTGCCATGACGGCGGGGTGGCTGTTCAGCGAGTGGTTCACAAAGCCGCTTCGCCAGCTTTCCAGCGCGGCACGGCAGATGGCCATGGGCAACTACGCTGTGCACGTGGACACCCGCCGCAGCGATGAGCTGGGCGATCTGGCGCGGGACTTCAACCACATGGCCAACGAGGTGCAGCATGCTTCGCAGATGCAGCGCGACCTGCTGGCCAATGTCTCCCACGACCTGCGCACCCCGCTGACCCTCATCAAGGGCTACGCCGAGACGGTGCGCGACCTGACCGGCGATGACAAGGCCCACCGCGACGAACAAATGAACATCATCGTGGACGAGACCGACCGCCTGACCGCGCTGGTGTCCAGCGTGATGGAGCTGAGCAAGGTGACAAGCGGCGCGGCCAAGTGCGAGCGTGTGAACTTTGACATGGCGCAGCTGTGCGACGAAGTGAGCGAGCGCTACGACGCCATCTGCGCCCAGAACGGCTGGCAGCTCAAGCTGGAGCTGCCGGACGAGGAGCTGCCGGTCTACGCCGACCCGGACATGATGCAGCGCGCGCTGCACAACCTTTTGGGCAACGCCATGCACCACATTGGCAAGGATGGCATCTTTATCCTGCGGGCACAGCGCTGCACCGAGGGCGTGCGGGTGGAAGTGGAGGACCACGGCCCCGGCATCTCTGCCGACGACCTGCCCTACATCTTTGACCGGTACTACCGCTCCCGCTCCGACTCCGGCAAGCAGGGCACAGGGCTGGGCCTTTCCATCACAAAGGCCATCTTCCAGCAGCACGGCTTCCGCTTTGGCGTGCAGAGCGCCATCGGCATGGGCACCACCTTCTGGTTCATCATGAACGACCTGCCCGCCAACGAAAAGACCGTACAGGAATAGAGCCATCACAAAAGGGGCTGCCGCACACTTGTGCAGCAGCCCCTTTTTCAAAGCTGTTTTTCTGATAGGCAGGGTGTCAGTTCGTTTTCTGCACCCGGTTCCACGCCTTGATGACCTGCCAGCGGAAGGTGTACTTGCCGGGCTTGAAGCTCTCGCCGTAGTCCTTCATCAGGCCCTGCTCCACACACCAGCGTGCAGCCAGCTGGGTGTCCGCAGCTTCGGCGCTGATATCGGCATACAAAGCGGTTCCGGTGGGCTGGGGCCTGCCTGCGGCATTCCACAGCATCAGGGCCAGCTGTTCGCGGCTGGTGGGAATGACGCCATCCGGCAGGTTGGTCTCCATCCAGATCTGGGTGCCCACTGCATAGGTCACAGCGCCAATGGCCGCACCGCCCAGAATGACAGCGGCGGCAGCGGCACCGTCGTCGCCGCCGGAAACGGTCTGGCCGGGCTCTTCCTCTGCGGGCTTATCGGTCAGAATGGCGCGCAGCTTCACGATCTCAACAGGCATCTTAAAGCTGTTGTTTTCAATAGCCAGACCCTGCGGCTCCACAACTTCCCAGCTGGACACGATCTTGCCCTCCGGGATGCCGTCAAAGGTGTTGGGCAGTTTGACCGTGCTGTCTTCATCGGCATTGGGCAGTGTTCCGATCCTCGCGCCCTCTTCGTCCACAATGGTAATGCCGTTCCTAGCTTTTTTCCTATATTTTGCGTAGTAAGTATTGCCAGCCTCGACAGTTTCTACCGGCCCACCGCTGAAATTGGCATCTTTATACCAGCCGATGAACTTGAAGCCCTCTTTTTCCGGCGTTGCAAGAGTGCCTGCATTAAATTCGGTGTCAGCGTCAAAGGTGCCGCCGTTGGTTACTGCACCCGCCGTTCTGTTGCTTGTCATAATACTGCCATTTTGCCCAGCATCTTTCACGTAAATAACATTGGGAATATTCATGTTGATAAATACATCTGTTCCATAGGAAGCCGATGCTTTTACATTTGTAGCATCAACAGCATACATGGATCCGCAGGCTTTAAATGCCTTGTTTCCTATTACTTCCAAAGATGCAGGAAATACAACAGAAGTCAATCCAGAATCGCTAAATGCAGCTATACCAAGTGTCCTTAAGTCTGACGGAAACTTAACGGTTTGAATCCCTTTACAGTAATTAAAAGCATAATCTCCTATCTCTGTTACACTTTCCGGAAGAACAATAGATGTGACATTCTCATATGCCTCAAATGTATGTGAACCAATCTTAGTAATACCATCACTGATTTCGATTTTGGTAATCATTTTACGGCTATCTGAAACGGGCTTAGATTCTTTTTCTGCTAGCACATAGTGCCATGGTCTATTATACGACCAGGTATCATTTTCATTAAAATCACCGATTTCTCCCGTTCCGGATATTGATAGCGTATAGCCTGTTGCATTCGGAGTCAACTTCCAAATTGCATTACTATAGTATGTACCTGTACAGGTATACACACCAGACGCAAAGTTATAGGTCTGAGCTTCATAAGATGCATCTGCACCACAGAAACCCGTCATGGTATCCGTTTCTTTCTCCGCCGCAAACGCAGCCGTAGGCAGCAATGTCACGATAAAGCAGACAGCCAGAAACATTGCTACGATTCGTTTTTTCATCGTTTTATCCTCCTGTTTGTATAATATTTTCGTTTTGTCCGGCCCCAATCTCCGGCTCAAAACGCAAAAAGACGCTGCCCCGGCATGGTTTTCACCACGCCGGAACAGCGTCTTTTTTTGCAATAGTTATTTACCCAGCCAGAAATGGGCGCACCACAAACGGGCAGAGTTTCACTTACTCTGCTCTGCTCTGCTCTGCTCTTTAAGCATGTCCGCAAAAGCGCACATTGTCAAGCCCTTTTTCACAGCCGGTTCTCCTTTGCTTTGGCAGTTCCAACGCAAAGCAGCCCTGAGAAGCACCGGTCCAATGGGCCGGCGGCTTGCAGCCGGCTGGCTCCCTTCCGGAAGCCCCTGTCGCTTTGCGTCCCCGCCTTACGGCGGATCTGCCAATGATATCTATACCCCGAATATACCAGTTTTTGCGCTTCTTTGCAAGAGCCGGCCCCCACATCCTGCGCCGAATTTTATGCAGGATTTTTGGCAATGGTGCAAAAAAGCGAAGCACACTGCGCTTCCGAATGCCGCTTTTTCTTTACGTACCGGAATCCGCCGTGCGGTAGATCCCGAATGTATTGTCCGGTGCGGGCATCTCCACGCGGGAAGCGCGGTCGTTCACGGCCCACATCATCGCACCCATTGCGGCCAGCACCACCAGAATGATGAGCCATTTGACAGAATTCGGCAGTTTTTTCATAGCATATCCTTATACTTCTTTTTATATTTCATCATTTTATTCCGGTCTGCATATTTTCCGTGCAGTTTTGAGCAGTGCGGCAGCCTGTACGCTGTCCAGCTGCTTCACCCACGCGCCGCGCTGTGCGGTGCCCTCGCCGGTGCTGCCCGCTTCGGCAAAGCAGGCAAGGGCCGAGTCGGTGCGGCTCTGCCATGCGGAAAAGCCCTCCGGCGCAATGTGTGCGCCAAGGCGGCAGTCCAGCACGGCCGTTTTACCGGTGGGCCGCCACGGCCTGCCCAGAAACACGGTGCCCGCCGGGCAGTTGTCCGAGACAAAGTCGCAGTCCCAGAACACAAAGCCGATGCCATCGGCGCTGCCGGACGGCGCTGTGACGTAGCTTGCAGGCAGGTGGTTGTTCACCGTGCGGATGGTGCACTGTTCAAACAGGGCATCCGCACCGCCAAAGATAAAATCGATATCGCCCGCGATCTCGCAGTTCCGGTAATACTGGGCCGTCGGGCGGCGGGGCGCAAAAAGGCCCGGGCCAAGGAAGCCGTCCTTCTCCCGCTCTTTTTCCGGCAGCGGGGCGCAGAACAGCGTATCCTGATTGCCCAGCAGCCGCACATCCTCAAAGACGGCGTGGGAACAGTCTACATAAGCCGCCACGGCCTGCCCCACCTTTGCCCCGGGGCCGGCATCGTTTTCGATGGTCAGGCCCTGCACCCGCAGTTCTATCCCACGGAAAAACGCGGTGTAGCTGCGGAAGGTGTGGGTGGGCCTGCCATCCGGGTGCGGCAGCTTTCCTCCGTCGCCCCACACGATGCGGGTGCTGTCCATGCCTGCACCGATCAGGGTGATATCCTGTTTTTCGCAGACCAGCTTTTCCCGGTAAGTGCCCTGCCCGATATGGATCTCTGCCTTGCAGTCATACGGCACGGCCAGCACTGCCTCGGACACCGAAGCAAAATCGCCGCTGCCATCCTGCGCCACGGTTATGGTAAGCATGTTTCTGCCCTCCCGTTTTATTTCTATGCTTCCATAGTATACCTTCTCTCCGGTCGAAAATCAACGAAGTTTGTGTGAACGCTCAGCTGCATTTTTCCAGCCGCAGCACCGCCGCCGTGATGTCGTCCGGCCTGCCGGTCTTTTGGGCGCGCACGCGGGCTGTTTCCACCAGTGTTTTGGCAATTTCATCCGGTGCTTCGCCAGCGGCAGCGGAAAGCTCCAGCTGCTTTTCCACCCAGCCGGGGCCGTCCACCAACAGCCCGTCCGACACCAGCACCGCATAATCTCCGGCGGTCAGGTGCACCACCCGGCTCTGGCCGTTCACGCCGCCCAGAATGCCCACCGGCAGGCTGGTGTCGCCTACGGCCCGCACCCGCCCGCCGTGCACAAGAAAGCCCGGTGCCGCACCTGCCTTGAACAGCCTTGCCGTGCCGGTGTAAAGGTCCACGCTGATCAGGTCCAGCGTGGCACCGCTCTCGTCCTCGCTTTTCAGGGCCAGCGCCACGTTGACAAGCCTTGCCGCCAGCTCGGCGGTAAAGCCCGCCTTCAGCAACCGGGCCGTCAGCTCGGCGGCAAGGTTGCCGTCCACGGCGGCGGGCCTGCCGGTGCCCATGCCGTCGCACAGGATCATCTGTGCCGCCGCCGGGCTGCAAAACTGCTGCACCGCGTCGCCGGAAATGCTGCCCCGCGCCGCCGCGCCCGCCATGCCGAACACCGCCCGCAGCACCGGCTTTTCGCAGAACAGCAGGGTGGTGAGCCCCTTGCAGGAGAGCACCTGCGGCACTTCCAGCGTGCGGCGGCAGATACGGCCCACCTCCACGGCCAGCGCGGCCAGCTCCTGCGCTGAGAAGCGGGTGCGCGGCAGCGTGACCGCCGCATGGGTGCGGCCCAGATCGTCCAGCGTAACGGCGCACTCCTGCGGCGGCGTGCCAAGCTGCGCAAAAAAGTCCGCCACCCGGCTGGATCTGTAGGGTTCCGGGTCGCCGGGACGGCCCAGCTGCTCGCCCAAAACGCCCAGCGCTTCGGCCACGGCGCTGTATTGTTCGGTAAGAGCCGTGCGCATGGCTTCGGCGTGGAGGCGGGCTTCCTTGCGGCTGCGGTACAGCGCAAAGGAGCGGCTTGCCGCCGCGCACAGTGCCGCCGGGTGGATGCAGCGGCTCAATTGCCCGGGCAATTGGGCAGCTTCCAGCCCGCCATTCTGTTCCAGCAGCGGGCGCAGGGCTTCCATGCCCTCCCGCGTGGCGGCATATTCCTGCTTCCAGCACTGTTCCCGCCGCCCGCAGTTAAAACAGAGCGTATCATGGGTGTTATCGATCACCCAGCGGAAATCCTCACACCGGTGCGGCAGGGTGTCGTAGACGTCGTTCACGGTCTCGGCCAGCGAGGCAAGGCTCTGGGACACCTGTTCCAGCCGGGTAGCGGCAGCGCTGTACTGCGGGCGCTGGGCAGGCCGGGCCTGCGGCGCTTCCTCCGGCTCCGGCACCAGCCACCGCGCCGGCAGTGCCGCCACAATCGTAATGCCGATGCAGACGTTCAGCAGATATTGGAACGCGCTCCCGGGCGGCTGGACGCACAGCGCGCCGGTCACGCAGCCGCCCGCATAAGCTGCCAGCGCTTCCATGCGGCGTCCGGGTGCCAGCACCGCCGCTGCTGCCGTGGCACAGGCAAGGCCCGCCGCCGCAAAGCTCTGCGCCGGGCTTGCTGCACACAACGCTGCACCCAGCACGGCGCTGGCGGCAAGGGCCGCTTTGGCCTGTGCCTTGCTGCACAGATACAGTTCCAGCGCTGCGCAGGCGATCACACCCGGCAGCAGCTGCCACAGCTGTATGCTGCCCAGCGCCGCCGCCACAGCAGCGCCCACCAGAAGCATCCCGGCACCCGGCTTTTCCGGCGCAAAGCGCCGCATGCAAAGGCCCATGGCGGCGGCCAGCAGGGCATCCGCCGCGCTGTAGAACACCAGCTCCACGCCCTCGCCGCCAAAGGCAAAGCACGCCGCCACCCCCACCAGCGTGCCGCAGCCCGCCAGTGCCGCCGGGGCCAGTGCTTTGGCCCCCATCCACCGCGCCGCCACAGCAGCACCCAGCGCACACAGCACGCAGATGCTTTGCAGCGAAAGCGCCCCAAAGCCGTGCAGCAGCACCCCCAGCGCCGCACCCGCCGCGCAGGGCGCAAAGCAATCCTCCGCAAAGCCCAGCACAAGGCCAAGGCCAAAGGGCATCAAGGCCCCGTACAAAACGGCCCAGCCGCCCGCAAAGCCCACGGCCACTGCCGCCAGCCTGCGGGCTGCCGGGCGCAGCTCTGCCCGCTTTGCCAGCGCGGCCCGCTGTCCGCTCTGCCGCCCCACTGTTACAAGACCCATCCGCTCCGTCATAGGTGATCCCCGCTTTCCGGCGGGGCGTTGTGGTTCTGTGCCCCGCGCTTTCTGCATATACTGTAGCGCGGGGCGGCGGCGATTTTTGGCGCGGTGCAGTGTTCTGCCGCAAACCGGCCCAAAGACGCAAAAAAGCCCTGCGGCATTCAAAATACCGCATGGCTTTGTGTTATTTTGCAAAAAATCAGCCGTTCAGCTTTTCAATTGCCGCTTTGACGCGGGCAAGGGTGGTCTCACGGCCCATCATGCAGGCAAGGTCGGTTCCGCCGCCGGGGGTGCGCTGCTTACCGGACAGGGCGATGCCCAGCGGGTACAGCAGCCAGCCGTTCTTCTTGCCCAGCTCTTCGGCCTTGGCCTTGCAGGCGTCGAACACGGCATCCCGGTTCTTAAAGTCTGCATTTTCCAGCACCGGCAGCAGGGCTTCCAGCGCCTCCTTTGCCGTTTCCGGGGTGGTCTTCTGCTTCTTGTTGGCATACAGGCTCACATCGTACTCCGGCATGGCGTCAAAGAAATCCAGCTGCTCGGGGATCTCGCCCAGCACCTCGCACCGGGGCTGCAAATTGGCGCACAGCAGTTTTTTGTTGATGGGGGTGTGCACGGCCTGATCGATCCACGGCTCCGCCTTCTTCTGGAACTCCTCGGGGGACAGGCGGCGGATATATTCCGCGTTGATGGCCCGCAGCTTGAGGGGGTCGAAGATGGCGGGAGACTTGGAGATGCCGTCCGGAGACCAGATCTTGACCAGCTCCGGCAGGGAGAAGATCTCCTGCTCGGCATACTCGCCCTTGGGGCTCCAGCCCAGCAGGCAGATGTAGTTCAGCACGGCCTCGGTCAGGTAGCCCTTTGCCACCAGATCCTGATAGCTGGCATCGCCGTTGCGCTTGGACAGCTTGTTCTGGGCGTCCTTCATCACCGGCGGGCAGTGGATATAGGTGGGGATCTCCCAGCCGAAGGCCTGATACAGCAGGTTGTACTTGGGGGTGGACGAGAGGTACTCACTGCCACGGATCACGTGGGTGATGCCCATCAGGTGGTCGTCCACCACGTTGGCAAAGTTATAGGTGGGCATGCCGTCGGTCTTGATGAGGATCTGGTCGTCCATCTCGCTGTTGTTCACCTCGATGTGGCCGTACACCACATCGTCAAAGCCGGTCACGCCCTCGCGGGGGATCTTCTGGCGGATGACATAGGGCTCTCCGGCGGCCAGACGCTTTTCCACTTCCTCCTTGGGCAGGTCGCGGCAACAGCCGTCGTAGTGGGTCATCTCGCCGTTGGCGCGCTGCTCGGCGTGCAGGGCTTCCAGACGCTCCTCGGTGCAGAAGCAGTAGTAAGCCTTGCCCTCGGCCACCAGCTGCTCGGCATACTGCTTGAACATGCCCATGCGCTCGCTCTGCACATAGGGGCCCACGGGGCCGCCGATATCCGGGCCCTCGTCCCACAGAAGGCCGGTCTCCCGCAGGGTGTTGTAGATGACATCCACAGCGCCCTCCACATAGCGGCCCTGATCGGTATCCTCGATGCGCAGGATGAAGGTGCCATCCTCGTGCTTGGCCATCAGGTAGGTGTACAGGGCAGTGCGCAGGTTGCCAACGTGCATATAACCCGTGGGCGACGGCGCAAAACGGGTGCGGACTTTATTGCTCGGCATAGAAAAACGCTCCTTTATTCTCATGCAAAAAATTTGCGGATAGCTATGTTTTATTGTACTGATTCTGCGCAGTTTTGTCAATGCGGGATAGCATCATGCATTCACAGCTTACCTTTTCTTTTTGTTCGCCATATGCTATACTCGATTCAACAAATCGGAATTTGTAAGGAACAGAAACTTTGAAGTTTACAGCGAGGTGAAAGATGTTGAATTATGTAGAATATGGAA
>ERZ1034998.1110-NODE-1110-length-16140-cov-13.258253_pt1 | contig 16140 bp, 20 predicted proteins | sample MGYA00520621_ERZ1034998 | MGnify/ENA primary metagenome ERZ1034998 (study PRJEB33766, sample SAMN09781748) | gut metagenome | biome: gut microbiome | host: Homo sapiens | place: Madagascar | study: EMG produced TPA metagenomics assembly of the PRJNA485056 data...
AGAACCGTCTGGAGTCTTCCATTAACAGCCTGGATGTTACCAGTGAGAACATGACCGCGGCATATTCCCGTATCATGGATGTGGATATGGCGGAGGAAATGACTTCCTATACCACTTATCAGATCCTGGCACAGGCAGGAACCTCCATGCTGGCCCAGGCAAATGAGAGACCTTCCCAGGTATTGCAGCTGTTACAGTAATGAGCTTGTGACAAAGCGAGGACTTGAAATGACAAAAGAGTGTAAACAACAATTTACTTTGCGGATCACCCAGGCGAATGCCACACAGCTGGTAGTCATTCTCTATGAAATGACATTACAGTATCTTGCAGATGCTGAGCAGGCAGCAGAAGATGCGAAGTTTCTGGAAGCGGTTCGCAGGACCAGGGGATGCATCAATGAACTTTTGAATTCCCTTCACAGAGAATACAGTCCGGCGGCGGAATTATCCAGCCTGTATCTGTACTGTATCCGCAGACTCGCCGTCTGCGAAGCAAAATGCGACAAAGCGGCATTAGCGGATGTACGCAAAGTGATCGCACCTCTCTGTGAAGCCTACAGACAGATCCAGGATCAGAATCCTTCCGGTCCTATGATGAATAACTCTCAGACAGTATATGCGGGACTGACCTATGGCAGGAATCAGTTAACCGAAAACATGGCTGACCAGGGCACGAATCGGGGAATGTTGGTATAGAGAATCCTCCTGTTCTCTGGGCAGGGTGGCAGCTAGATCGGTCAGATGCTGATATCTTTTTTGCAGAGCATTGATCTCGTAAATATAACTGTCGATCAGATCACTTTCCAATGCGTTATCAAAACCCGCATAGGCGATATCCAGAGCCTGGCGGGTTTTTCTTATGGACTCTTTTAAATCTAAGCGGGAGAGATCTTCTTCCACGGTTTCGGAATTCGTATTTATCTGACTAAAAAAGATTTTCATAAATTATCCGTCCTTTCTACTAACAGTATAGGAATTAAAAAGGGAAAATATACCTGTCGTGCATGAATGTGGCAGACATTTTTTCTGAAAAACAGGAATAGATTGTAGCAACAGCAGAAGTAAAGGAATGAGTCGCCATGGAATATCCGAAAGTACTGTTAGGCCTGATCGGAGTGGGTGTATTGCTGCTTGTGGTAAGCTTTCTGGGCAAACGTGCAGAGTGGTTTCTGAATTTTGTATTACGAAGTGTTTTCGGTACGATTCTGATCTGTTTTATAAATTGGGGACTGGGAATGTTGGGGCTTGCTGTGACCGTGGGGATCAACGTGGCTACGGTTCTGACAGTGGGTATCTTAGGTTTTCCGGGGATTTTTGCATTGTACGGACTAGTAGTTTATTGTATGTTTTGACAGGCAAAAATCCAGTAAAATCAAGGACTTACGCGAACGTGACAGGAAACTTTACAAGCGTGATTGTTAAAATGTAACAAAGATTATTTTTTTACGAAAAAGCACTTGTCAGATAGAAAAACAACGACTATAATCCATCTTACAACCAATCGCGATGGTTGTAAGATATCTTATAAGATCTGCAATTCTTTTGGGATTATTTCATCCCGCATTACCACTTGTACAGTAACTGAGAGGAGAGTGAGAATGTAACGAATACCGGAACAAAATTAATATTGTGTTTTCTTTTAGGCATTGCCTGCCGCTATGATTACAAAAGCCGCAGGATTCCCAACGGATTAATTTTAGGATGCCTGCTCGCAGGGTTGGGAACGAGACTGTGGGAGCAGGGGATTTCGGGGATTGGTGGATACCTGGGGAATATTCTGTTAACGACCATGGCATTTTATCTGTTCTTTTACATCGGAGCCATGGGAGCGGGAGATGTAAAGCTTCTGGGCGCTTGTGCCGGTTTTTTTCCGGCAGGCAGAGTTCTGTATTTTCTGTTTTTCGCGCTGCTTTTCGCAGCAATTTTCGCACTGTGTAAAATGTACCGGGCACATAATCTTTGGGAGAGATTGTGCTATCTGGGAGAATATGTGTGGGATGTTGTCCGTTGTGGGCAGTGGAGAATGTATTTTGCGGAGGATAGAGCATCGGAGGCGGTGGGAATCTGCATGGCAGGACCGATTTTGTGCAGTGTGCTGCTGTACGTGGGAGGGATTTATTGATGGAACAGAAGGAACCGATTATTGTCCTATATGACCGGGAGGAAGAATATGCGCGACTTTTTTCGGAATATTTAAAAAGACAAAAGGAACTGCCCTGGGAAATTCATACTTATACGGGAATAGAAGAACTGTTAGACAGTGAAAAGACCGGAGAGGTGACTATGCTGGTGGTGGCGGAATCTTCCTATGCGGACAGACTGGAGATGTTGCAGCCTGTCTGTCAGGCGATTCTGAACGAAAGCGGTACACTCAGATGGCACCAGTTTCCCAATATTAATAAATATCAGGAAGCGGAAGGGGTGTGGAAAGAACTGCTGGAACTGTATGTGGAGGCGGTAGGAGTACGGCTACCTCTTTTGTATGCGGAGTATAAGACAAAATTTATAGGAATCTATTCTCCGGTACACCGGTGCCTGCAGAGTTCTTTTGCGCTGACATTCGCACAGCTGATTGCAGAAAAGCATCCTGCGCTATATCTGAATTTTGAACACTATATTGGAGTCATGGAGCTTCTGCCTGAGAGACAGAACAGGGACTTGGCGGATCTGCTCTATTTTCTGGCAGGAGATCCGGACAAATTTTCATTGCGGATGCAGACTGTGATTCAGAAAAAAGGAAATCTGGACTATATTCCGCCGATGCGCAACGGGCAGAATCTGCTGGAAATCACACTGGATGAATGGAGAAGTCTGTTTCAACGCATTGAAGAGCTCGGGAAATACGAATATGTGATACTGGACCTGAGCGAAAGTATACAAGGATTGTTTGAGGTGCTGCAGATATGCACAGTGATATATACGTTGACGAAGGAAGATCCGATCTCACAATGTAAATTGAATCAGTATGAACAGCTGCTGGCTTTATGCGAAAAGGAAACGGTAAATGATAAGACGAGAAAATTGAGTCTGCCGTATTTTCACAGGCTTCCATCGGATCTGGAGCAATACACCAGAGGTGAGTTTGCAGAATATGTGAGGAAAGAGATAGAACTGCTGGAAAAATAAAAGGGAGAAGGATGATTATGGATTACTTGGAACAGAGAAGAAGACTACGTCAGATGGTACAGGAGAGACTGGATTACGGAAGAGATTATACGGATGAAGAGGTGGAAGACACCATTGATGAAGTACTTATGGAGCAGGACAGCCTGGAACTGTGCTCAGTGGAACTACGGAGACGCCTGCGTAAGGAATTGTTTGACTCCCTACGAAGACTGGATATTCTGCAGATTTTTGTGGAGGACAGTTCTGTTACGGAGATTATGATCAATGGGATGGAACACATTTTTGTCGAAAGGGACGGACAATTACAGGAATTGGATCGGGGATTTGATTCCATGGAAAAATTGCAGGATGTGATCCAGCAGATCGTAGCGGGATGTAACAGAGTGGTAAATGAGGCATCTCCGATCGTGGACGCCAGACTTAGCAATGGCTCCCGGGTCAATATTGTCATGAGTCCGATTGCACTGAACGGTCCGATTGTTACGATCCGGAGATTCCCGGATAAGCCCATTACCATGCAGAAACTGATCGCTATGGAGACATTATCTGTAGAAACTGCAGAATTCTTAAAAATGTTGGTGAAAGCCGGTTATAACATTTTCGTAAGCGGAGGAACCGGCAGCGGCAAGACGACTTTCCTGAATGTATTGTCCGGATTTATTCCGTCAGAGCAGAGGATCATTACCATTGAAGACAGTGCGGAACTGCAGCTGCAGGGGCTTCCGAATCTGGTACGCTTAGAGACCCGCAATGGCAGTGAGGATGGCTGCAGAGAGATCGGAATCCGTGAACTGATCCGGTCTTCTCTGCGCATGAGACCTGACCGCATCATTGTAGGTGAGGTAAGAGGTGCGGAAGCTATCGACATGTTGCAGTGTATGAATACCGGGCATGACGGAAGCATGTCCACCGGTCATGCCAACAGTGCAGCAGACATGTTGTCCAGGCTGGAGAATATGGTACTTATGGGAATGGACCTCCCCCTGCCGGCGATTCGGAATCAGATCGCTTCCGGAGTGGATATTATAGTGCATCTTGGAAGAATCCGGGATAAGAGCAGAAGAGTACTGGAAATTACCGAAGTTATCGGATGTGAAAACGGAGAGATACGACTGAACCCGTTGTACCGGTTTGAAGAACTGGGAGAGAACAGCGAGGGAAATGTGGTCGGTAAATTGCAGAAAACAGGAGGACTGCTTCATGAAGGAAAGCTCAAAGCAGCGGGATTTTCGGGCGCTGTTTCATGACAAAGTACATATTATAAAACCATTGTTGCAGACGACAGGTATGATTCTCTTTTTTTCCTGGTTCTTTTATCGTTCCGTATTTGCGGTCATAGTTCTGATCCTTCCGGGAATCTGGTATTTCAAAGGATGTGTCCGCAGACAGAGGAACAGAAATCAATGGGAACTGACCATGCAGTTCAAGGAGTGCATCCTGGCAGTGTCCAATTCTCTGAAGGCTGGATATGCCGTGGAAAATGCATTTTTGGAGAGTAGAGAGGACATAAGGATGCTTTATGGAGAACGCTCGGTAATGTACTGTGAACTGGAATTGATACGCAGAGGCATGATATTGAACATCACATTGGAAGAACTGGTGGAAGATCTGGCAGAGCGAAGCGGCTGTGATGAGATCCGGCAATTTTCTGCGGTGCTGTCAGTAGCAAAACGTGGAGGTGGAAATATTTCACAGATCATACGGAATACCGCAACACTTATAAGCGATAAAGTTGACACAACACAGGAAATGATGACATTACTCCGGGGAAGACACCTGGAACAGACTGTTATGGAGATAATGCCGTTTGCTATAGCTCTGTATATAGGAAGTACGTATCCCGGATATTTTGCACCGCTATATCACAATATGACCGGTTATGTCGTCATGACAGTATGCCTTGTTATTTATATAGGTGCTTATATGACTGGAGAGAAGATCATGGATCGTATTGCGGACAACCTTTGATGGGGGGAGGATATGGATCGTAAAAAAGGCATTTTTGGAATTTGTTATCAAATAGTGCTGAAAATCTATAAAAAACTGCATCTGTGGAAAATACCGGTTCCCGGAAGAGATAGAGTAAGAGCGGATCTGAACCAGCTGTATCCCGGGGAAAATATGGAAGAACGCATAACGGAGTATTATGTAACGAAACTGACAATGTCTGTCATACTATTGATTGCCGGAATATGTGTTGCATTCCTGGTAGTGGTCACCGGCAGAGAACGTGATCCCATTGAGAACGGCCGGATGCAGCGGGAGGACTATGAGTGTGGGGAGAAGGATTATATCATAACCGCAAAACTGGAAGATGGTGAGAAGTATTCTTTTCCGATCAAAGTAATTCCCAGAAAATATGAGGAACAAGAGCTGCGGCAGATGGCATTGACATTCCGGGAGGAACTTTCGGAGTTAATACTGGGGGAGAATGAGTCGCTTGACAGAGTGGTTACGAATCTGGAACTGGCGGAAGAATATACGGGATATCCCTTTTGGGTAGAATGGAGAAGTGATTCTCCCGATGTGGTTGACCGGGATGGAGTGGTACACATGCGGGAAGAAGACTGCGTGGTACACCTGAATGCGGAATTGCATTATGAAGAATACTGTGAGACGGCAGATGTGACCGTTACGGTAAAAACCAAAGATAGTTTACAGCAAAGTGAAAAAGAGCTAATTGAGGAAATGCTACGGTTGGCACAGCTGACAGATCCGGAAAAGGAAAGTTTTCTGCTGCCGAAATCGGTGGAAGGGAAAAAGATTACCTGGAAAGTGAAAAATACGATCGGTTTTCAAATCTTAGGGGGAACACTTCTGACGGCGATTGCGATTTTTTTCTTCAAAGACAGAGATACCCATGAACTGGCAGAGAAAAAGAAGCAGGAAGCCAAAAGAAAGTATCCGGAGATTTTACAGAAGCTGACACTGTATATGGAAGCCGGATTGACAGTGCGGGCAGCATTTGGCAGGGTAGCGGAGGATTATGAACAGGCGCGTAACTGCGGTGCTGCAAAACAGGCAGCATATGAAGAACTTCTGATGGCTAACAGAGAACTCCGAATGGGAATATCTGAGAGCGCAGCGTATGAGAACTTCGGAAAGCGGACGGGGGTCAGAGAGTATATCCGGCTGAGTACTTTTCTTACCCAAAACGTAAAAAAAGGAAGCACGCAGCTGTTACAGCAGTTACGGGAGGAAGCAAAGACGGCGGAAGAGATGAGAATGCAGAATGCCCGAAAACTCAGTGAGGAAGCATCTACAAAATTATTATTACCTATGATGCTGCTTCTTCTGATGGTTATGATACTGATTATGTATCCTGCATTTTCTAATGTGGGAGTCTGAAAATGAAATCGCGAACAGGAGGAAAATTATGTCACATTTAAAAACACTTCGACAATTTTTATCAGAAGAAGACGGGATGGGAACGGTAGAGGTGATTCTGATCATTGTGGTGCTGGTAGGACTTGTGGTGATATTTAAAGAGAAGATTACGGACATCGTCAATTCTATTTTTACTAAGATTACAAATCAGACCAAGAAAATATAGGGTGCATAATCTATATGAAAGAAAATGGATATATGACGGTGTATCTTGCACTTACGCTGGGAGTATTGATCTCGCTGTGCCTTGCATTGACGGAAGGCTGCCGGTACGGAGGAATCTGCCTGGAGACGGAATGCGTCATGGACATCGGAATGGACAGCCTGCTTGCAGAGTACCATCGGGAACTGTTCCGGCAGTATAACCTGTTTGCCATCGACTGCTCTTATGGGACTACAGCCGGCACGACAAAGGCGACGGAGCAGAGACTTTTGGAATATATGAATCATAATTTCTCGCTAAAAGATATATTCCTGGATAAGATTCTGTATCGTGATTTCTTTGCGTTAAAGGCGGAAGAGGCAGAGATGACGAAAGCCGTCTTTTTGACGGACGCGGAAGGGGAGGTATTCCGCCGTATGGCAGTAAACGCCCTGGAGGATGATATCGGAGTCGGAATTGTGCAACAGGTAACCGAATGGCTGCAGATCATAGAATCCGAAGGACTGCAGGAACGGAATGTCGAGGAAGAGAAACAGGCAGTAGATGAGCAGATTGAAGAATATGAGGGGAAACATCTCGAAAGTCCCACAAAAGCGTTAGAGGAAAAACGGAGTGGCGGATTACTTTCGCTGGTTCTGCAGGAAGAAGATATTTCCGATCGGCAGATGGAAGAAGGAATATTGATTGCGGCGAGAATAAAGGAAAATGCGGTCAATCATGGAAATATCGACATATCGCAGCCCAAAGGGTGGGATGAGACAAAACAGAGAATCCTATTCCATGAGTATCTGCTGCAGTATATGGGAAGATACAGCGCGGAAAAGGAAGAAAATCCACTCTGGTATGAAGTCGAATACATAATCGGCGGAGCACGGAGCGACTGGGAAAACCTGCGCTTTGTGGTAAATCGTCTATTCGCTGTCAGGGAAGCGGCAAATGCAGTGTATCTGTTTGACAGTGAGGAAAATTATGCAATTGCAGAGGCATTGGGAGAGGCGATTGCGGCAGCTCTGATGGTTCCCGAAATTGGAGAATTATTTACTGTGTCGCTGGTCCTTGGCTGGGCATTTGCGGAGAGCGTATATGATGTGAAGACACTACTTTCGGGAGGGAGAATTCCCTTGCTGAAAAATGACAGCAGCTGGCATTATGGATTACAGGGAATTTTGCAGGGGGACCTGGTGGAAACATCCGATCCTGAAGAGGCAGGTAAGACAGAGGGAATGAGTTATGAGGATTATCTGAGAGTTTTTCTTTTTCTTACCGATTCCCGGGAGGTGACATTCCGGGCAATGAATGTGGTCGAGCAGAATATACGGAATACAGCGGGGAACAGTGCATTTCGACTGGATGCGTGTCTTACGGAGATAGAGATGAATGTAGAAGTACAAAGCCGCTACGGTTATGAAGTGAAAATCAGACGCAGAAAGTCCTACACGGAATCGTTGGAAGCAGAAGTCTCTGCGGCAGAACAATAGATACAAAGTGCAATATGCAGAAGAAGGGAGGTGGGTAGTGATGTCCTCTTTATGGAAACGATGGCAGACAACCGTTAATAAAAAATACATGAGACCTTCTCCGAAAATAAGAAAGAAAATAAGAAAAGTTCTTAACCCATGTAAAAACATTCTCCCCGTAGTTTTTTCCTATGTCACCGACTACATAAAGAGGATATCACTACCCACCTTACGACACTACTGTGTGGAAGGCAGCATGACGATAGAGGCAGCATTGGTGCTACCTTTATTCTGTCTTTTTCTGATGACTATGGGAAGCGCCATGGAAATGATACGGCTGCATAATAATCTGGAGGTAGCATTGTGGGATGCCGGACGAAAAATCAGTATTTATGGTTCTCTGTCTGCTGACCGGGAGGATAGCGAGAATCGACCGGAAGCAGTAGCAATAGCCTATACCTTAATAAAGGCACAGATTGAAGAACAACTGGGTAGGGAATATCTGGAAGATGCGCCTGTGGATGGAGGTAGTGACGGTCTGCAATTTCTAGAGAGCACTATGAATGGGGATATCTATGAGATCAATATGACCTACAGAGTTTGTCCGCCATTCTCATTTCCGGGATGGAGAGGATTCCGGATGGCAAACCGGTACTATGGGCACAGATGGAGTGGCTACCGCATCCCGGGAACGGAAGAGGAGAGAGACTATGTGTATATTACGGAAAACTCGGAAGTATATCATACAAATGAAGAGTGTACCCATATCCGCCTGACCGTGGAACCGATGGAGGGCAGCAGGATCCCGCAGGAATACAGGCCTTGCGAGAAATGTATGGGCGTTGCGGAGGGTATATCCGGGATATCGGGGAACCGTATTTATTTTGTTCCGGAGAGCGGCGACTGCTATCATAGTTATCGTGACTGCCCGGGAATAAAAAGAACCGTGCATAAGATTCCGGCAGAGGATGCTATAAATTACGAAGAATGCAGCAGATGCAGGGAATATGAAGGAAAGACAGGTAATATGTAAAATATGGTATGGATGGAAAAGATGGTATGGTGTGGATATTTGGCATGGTTAAGTCTGTGTGATATCCGAAAAAAGGCAATTCCTCTGTGGATGTTGTCAGCCGGGGGATTACCGGTGCTTTTGGGATTGCTGCGAAACGGATGGAATATCAGTGTTATCACGGCGCTGCTTCCGGGCGCATTATTACTTTTACTGTCTGTGCTGACAGATACGGTTGGCAAGGCTGACGGCATTATTCTGATGTTGTTGGGCAGTGCTTACACAGATGGAAGGATATGGCTTCTGCTTTGCCTGAGCCTTATTTACATTTTTTTGTATTCTATGATTCTTTATATATCTAAAAAAGATCCGAAAAGACGTATTCCATATATTCCATTTTTACTGATAGCGTATATAACGACATGGATCCTATAGAGAGGGGAGTGGATGTGATATGACATACCAAAAGCATAAGAAAATGACCGATGGAATGGCAGGAGCTTTTTTTACCGTAGAAGCAGCAATTCTATATCCGCTGGTACTGGCAGTTATAGTATTAATGGTATATTTGCTGTTTTTTCAATATGATCGTTGCCTGTTGGATCAGGATGTCGGAAAGGCAGCAGTTCTGAATGCGGGGAAATGGACACTGACCAAGACCGTGCTGGATGAATGTATGAAAAAAGAGACCATGTATTTTGATGAAGAAAAATACATCGCATGGGAAGGAGAAGCGGCACGGTGGATATTGGAGAGAAACGACATTGTCGTAGAGAAAGCGGGCAGGCTGAAATATCCTTTTTCGGGACTGGGCACCAACGAGAAAAACTGGAGTGCCAAGGCTTCTTTCCGGGTGGATCGAAGTTCTCCGGTATTCTATCTCAGAAGGATTACTACGGCGGAAAATAAGACAGAAGAAAATACAAAAGAAAATGCAAAACAAAATGCAAAACAAAATGCAAAACAAAATGCAGATTAACGGAAAGCGGGAAGGGAAAAATATGTTAAATACAGAATATATCAGAAGCTTAAACGCAAACTATGAGAGGTTATTGCTGGGGGAAAAACCGGAAGAAAAAAAGTACCAGTATTGCATGATCAGCCGGGGAGGCATCAGAGGGTTATTGCCATGTAGTCTGAGATATATCGATGGTAATGCATATCTGTATTACGATATTACATCCCGGCAGAATATAGCGCAGCTATTTGATAAAAAGGTTATAACGAGGCAGTGGCTGACAGATTTTCTGTGGAGCATGCGCAGAGTCCGCATGGAAATGTCCAGATTCCTTCTGGAGGAAGGGAACATTGTGTGGTTCCCAGGGCATATTTATCAGGATCTGGAGAAGAATGATTTTCACTTTATTTACATCCCATATTGCAGCGAAGATACAGGATTCCGGGATCTGATGGAATATCTGATAGAACATGTTGATTATCAGGATGAAGAGATGGCGGAATATCTGTACAAAGCATATGAGCAATATGAGACAGCGGGGGAGGTATACCTGCAGAGTAAGTTTTTTGAGGATGCGGAACAGCTTAGAGCGCCGCAGAAACAAATGATTCCGGAGCCTGAGGATACAACGGCCAGACAGTTGCCCTTCGAACAAAATAAGGAGCAACAGGAGAGGGAAGTGCCGGAAGAAAAAGTAACCAAAGAAGATCGCAGGCGGGAAGAGAACGGACATGCTGCGGAGAAAAAGGGACTGTTTACATTGTGGGATAATCGTAGGAAAAAGGAAAAGCAGGAAAGAGAAAACTATAGTAGAAATCTTCAACTTACAATGAGCGGATATGCCGTGGCGGAAGAAACTGTCTATGAAGAGGACGATATGGGGAAAACGGTATATATGGAAGAGCAGCCGGATACCAGAGAGACTCGTCACAGATTAATGACAGAAGAAGGAAAACTGTTGGTATCGCTGGAACAGGATACTTATACAATAGGTAAGAAGAGGGGGGAAGCGGATCTGGTGCTGGAGGAGCCGTCCGTAAGCAGACTTCATGCGCGCATTGTTAAGGAAACGGATGGGTATTATCTGGAAGATATGAATTCTACCAACGGGACTCTGAAAAACGGGCTTCGATTGCAACCATATGAGAAGAGGAAGCTTGAGGAGGGGGATGAGATCACTTTCGGGAAAAGAATATTGATATATCGTTAAATGTCGGACCAAAGTCCTTTTGGTTGACGTGACAATGCAAACGGTGGTACATTTTAAATATTGATATAGACAGAAAATATCCCGGGAGGAATACCGTAATGAAAAGAGGGCAGGAACTGCCAATCGTCAGCGGACTACTTGTGGCGGTCAATGTTATTGTATATCTGATATGTACTTTTACGGGCAATCTGTTATATAATATAGGCGAACTGGATGCTGCGGCTGTGCTGCTTCGCGGAGAGTACGGGAGAATCATTTATTCCATGTTTTTGCATGCCGGAACAGATCACCTTTTTAACAATATGGTAATATTGTTTTTCCTGGGTGCAATGATAGAAAAAGTGACAGGACATATTCAGCTTCTGCTGATATATCTGTTGTCGGGAATCGGGGCGAATATCTGCTCACTGCTGTATAAAGTGACGACTATGGACAGTATGGCTTCCGTGGGAGCGAGCGGTGCAATCTTTGGATTGGATGGCGTGCTTTTGGCATGGATCTTGTTTGACAGACAAGCTATGCCGGATGTTACTCCGAGACGTGTACTTCTCATGATTGCGTTATCTCTGTATAGCGGATTTACAGCACATAATATAGATAACGCAGCCCATGTGGGAGGACTTTTGACCGGATTCACTGCGGGAGCTCTTCTCTGTGCACTGCGAAGACGAAAAAGAAATCGAGAGGTGTAGACTTGAATATCAATATTTATTACGGAGGCCGGGGGATCATCGATGACCCTACAATCTATGTTATTAACAAAATGCAGGAGGTTCTGGAGGAACTGCGTGTTCATGTAGAGAGGTATAACCTCTATGATGGCAAGACGAATATCACCACTCTGCCGCAGACATTAAAAGAAGCAGATGGTATTATTCTGGCGACTACCGTGGAGTGGTACGGTATCGGCGGATATATGCAGCAGTTTTTGGATGCCTGCTGGCTGTATGGTGACAAAGAAGTGATCTCAGGCATTTATATGTGCCCGGTAGTAATGTCCACTACCTATGGAGAGCGGGAAGGCAAGCTGAATCTTGCTACTGCATGGGAGATCCTGGGTGGATTGCCTTGCAGCGGAATCTGCGGATACATAGAAAATACAGTGTCTTTGGAAATGAATGAACAGTATGCTCAGATCGTTGAGAAGAAAGCGGAGAATATGTACCGCACGATCAATCAGAGGCTTGCCAGTTTCCCGGCAAGTGACAAAGTCATGCGGCAAAAGATCACCATTCCGAAATCTATTAATCTTACGCCGCAGGAGACGGAGCAGCTGTCAGAGTATGTGTCGGATGACAGTTATGTCCAGAGGCAGAAGGAAGATATTCAGGAGCTGACCAGTATGTTCCGCGGAATGTTAGATAACAGCGGAGCAGACAGTGAAGAGGAATATGTTTCTGAATTTAAGAAAGCTTTTGTCCCACAGCCGGGATTTGAAGCAGTGTATTCCATTAATATAGAAGAAAAAAAGAATCCTATGTGGATCACGGTAAAAGGTCCTGTTATGGAGTGTGGTTATGGAGAGACATCGAACCCCGATGTGGAAATGTCGTTGCCCTGTGCTGCAATGGAAGACATTATAAATGGAAGAATGACTTTCCAGAGAGCTTTTATGTCTGGAGTTATGCAACGGATGAAGGGAGACTTCCGAATCTTAAGAACTTTGGATCAATTGTTTCCTTTTGAAGAAAAAGACAGATAAACAGATAGGAGAGAAGGACTGAAAATGAAAAAAGACGATTGTATTTTCTGCAAAATTGCAAATGGAGAAATTCCTTCCAAAACTTTATATGAGGATGAGGATTTCCGTGTGATACTGGATCTGGGACCGGCTACCAGAGGACATGCTTTGATTCTCCCTAAGGAACATGCGGACAATTTGTATGAACTGCCGGAGAATACTGCGGCAAAGACATTTGTGCTGGCTAAAAAGATGGCAACGAAAATGGCGGAAAAGTTACAGTGCGATGGATTAAATATTGTACAGAATAACGGAGAGGCAGCAGGACAGACAGTAAAGCATTTTCATATGCATCTGATTCCACGCTATGAGAACGACGGACAGCATATTTTGTGGAATCCGGGAGAGAGCACACCGGAAGAACTGGAAGAGATTCGCAAAACCATTACAGAATAGCAGGGAGAAACTATGAGGACGGTAGATGTAAACGTACTGACGCAGAATATCAGGGAAATGTGCATAGAAGCAAATCATTTCCTGTCACCGGATATGAAGAAGGCATTCACAATGGCAAAACAGCAGGAGAAGGCTCCGTTGGGCAGGCAGATCCTGTTGCAACTGCAGCAGAATATGGAAATTGCCGCACAGGATATGATTCCAATTTGCCAGGATACCGGGATGGCGGTGGTATTTTTGGAAGTAGGACAGGATGTGCACCTGGTGGGAGGTAACGTGGAAGATGCCGTCAACGAAGGGGTCAGACAGGGATACGTGGATGGTTATCTGCGCAAATCTGTGGTGAAGGATCCTATCTATCGGGAGAATACGAAGGATAACACGCCAGCTATCATTCATTACAGTATTGTTCCGGGAGACCGTGTGAAGATCACTGTGGCACCGAAAGGTTTTGGAAGCGAGAACATGAGCAGGGTCTTTATGCTCAAGCCGGCAGATGGTATAGAAGGTGTGAAAAATGCGATTTTAACAGCAGTAAAAGATGCAGGACCGAATGCATGTCCTCCGATGGTAGTCGGAGTGGGTATCGGTGGTACTTTTGAAAAGTGTGCACTTATGGCGAAGAAGGCATTGACAAGACCTGTGGATGAACATTCGGAGATTCCTTATGTCAGAGAGCTGGAAGAAGAATTGCTGCAGAAAATTAACAAATCGGGTATCGGACCGGGTGGTCTGGGTGGTTCCACTACTGCTTTGGCAGTAAACATCAATACCTATCCCACACATATAGCTGGATTACCGGTAGCGGTCAATATCTGTTGCCATGTGAACCGGCATGCAGTCAGAGAAATCTGAGGATAGTGTTTAGAAATGGAGTATGAAAAGCATGGATAAATATATAAAGGTACCTCTCAGTGACAAAGATGCCCGTTCTCTGAAAGCGGGAGATTATGTGTATCTGACGGGAACTATATACACTGCCCGGGATGCGGCGCACAAGAGAATGCAGGAAGCCCTGGAGCAGGGAGAAACATTGCCGATGGAGATGAAGAATAATGTAATCTACTATATGGGACCGTCACCGGCGAGAGAAGGAAGACCGATCGGCTCTGCAGGACCTACCACAGCCAGCCGTATGGATAAGTATGCACCGAACCTGTTAGATCTCGGTCTGAAAGGGATGATCGGGAAAGGGAAAAGATCCCAGGCAGTAATAGATGCGGTTGTACGTAACGGTGCAGTATATTTTGCCGCGGTCGGAGGAGCAGGAGCTCTTTTATCCCGGGCAATTACCTCTTCTGAGGTGATCGCCTACGAGGATCTCGGAACAGAGGCAATCCGTAAGCTGACGGTTAAGGATTTTCCTGCCATTGTTGTAATCGATGCAGAAGGAAATAATCTGTATGAGACAGCGGTAAAAGAATATAACGAAGAGTAGACTGGGGCAGATTATGTATAGAATCATACTCATGGTGGTAAGACTGTTCTATAAGGTGCCGTATTATCTGATAAGAATATGGTGGCTGGGAACCAGGAAGAATTTTGACCTGGAGAAAAATTATGCATTTATCAAGAAGGTAACAAAAGCGGCAAACCGTGCCGGAAGAGTAACGATAGAAAGCTATGGAGTGGAAAATATTCCGAAAGAAAACGGATTTATTTTCTTCCCGAATCATCAGGGCATGTTTGATGCACTTGTATTTCTGGAATCCTGTCCGGTTCCGTTCTCTGTTGTTTATAAGAAGGAAGTCAGCAATGTAATATTACTGAAACAGGTATTCAAAGCATTGCATGCCATAGCTATAGACAGAGAGGATATTAAGCAGTCACTTCAGGTGATCAATCAGATGACGGTTGAGGTGAAACAGGGAAGGAACTTCCTGATCTTCCCAGAGGGTACCAGAAGCCGTATGGGGAATCAACTGCTTCCGTTTAAGGGAGGGACCTTTAAGAGTGCAGTCAGAGCGAAATGCCCTATTGTGCCATGTGCTCTTATTGATTCTTATAAGCCGTTTGACGAAAAGTCCATAGCCCCGGTAACGGTAAAACTGATCTATTTGCCGCCAATCTGTTATGAGGAGTATAAACAAATGAAGACTCCGGAGATTGCCGACCTTGTAAAAATGAGGATCGAAGAGGCAATTAGACAATATTCATAAACAATATCTACAATTAATAAAAAAGCGATTGACAAATGCAGATAGCTTATGTATAATAATTTTTGCGTCACGAAATGATGCGAACAACATATTTGGTAGAGACGATATTCAGGTTGTGGAGAAATACTCAAGAGGCTGAAGAGGCGCCCCTGCTAAGGGTGTAGGTCGGGCAACCGGCGCGAGGGTTCAAATCCCTCTTTCTCCGTTTACTACCAATAGGAAGTAAGAGAAGAATCTTAAGCGATTGAGATTTCTTTTTTTACGCCTTTTCCACCATTGTAAATGCTTTGAAAAATAAATGTAAAAAGTTGTTGACAAAGCACAGGACAATGTGGTAGTATAAAAATCCACCGCGGAAACGAAGGTTTTCCGGTTGAAAAAAGATTTAAAAAATCGAAAAAAGTTGTTGACAAATGAAAGCGGTCGTGATAAGATATCAGAGTTGCCGCTGAGAACAACAGCAACGAAAGAAACACTGATCTTTGACAAATAAACAGTAATGCAACCCTGAAAATTCCAAGATTTTCAGAG
>ERZ1034998.1111-NODE-1111-length-16138-cov-5.023876_pt1 | contig 16138 bp, 6 predicted proteins | sample MGYA00520621_ERZ1034998 | MGnify/ENA primary metagenome ERZ1034998 (study PRJEB33766, sample SAMN09781748) | gut metagenome | biome: gut microbiome | host: Homo sapiens | place: Madagascar | study: EMG produced TPA metagenomics assembly of the PRJNA485056 data...
CTCGTCGTTTCTCCTGCTGTTTCGCTCGTGGTTTCGCCGGTTGTTTCGGTTACGCTTGTCGTTTCGGTCTGACCGGCGGTTTCGGTTTCTTTCACCGTTTCGCTGTTACTTTCCGAATTGCCCGCGTGAGTTCCGCACGAAGCAAGACCGGCAAAAGCGAAAAACGCAAGCATTACGATCAGAATCAATAAAACCGATTTTTTCTTTGCCATAATGTTTCTCCTATATAAAAATTTTTTAACTCCGCGCCGAAAAGCACGGAGTTTTTATCTTGTTCTTACATATTATACAACTAAAAACGCATAATCGTCAAACATTTCTCACAAAATCGCAGTATTTTTCTATCGATTTTCTCTATAAAAGCCATAATTTTGACTTATATCGTCGGTTTTGATTAATAATTATTCATTTTTGTTGCATAATATTCATTTCGGGGAAGATTCGCCGACATAGCGCGACAAATCTTCCCCGTCATACTTATGCCTTTTTAAGATCGGAACAACTGCTGTTATATTCGTCGGAATCATCCTGAACGAAAAGAATGTTTGCGCTCATCACTTCGTTTTTGGCGTCCCACGTTAAGGTGATTACGTAGGATTCGTTGGCGGTTTTTCCGACAATCTGCGATTTTGCGATATCGTATTCCGCAACCAGAGTCACTTCGCCGTATTTCATCGTACCGCTCGCTTCGATAATTATCGTGCGCGTGCCGGCATTGAAACCGTTGAAGTTGCCGGTCCAGGAACCGACGAACATTGCGGGAATAATTTCCTCAACCTCGCCGCCGCGGGTGAGAACGACCGCTTCCGTTCCGTAAGTCAAAGTTTTTGTGCTTATCGCGAAAACATAATTTACTCCGTTCGCTTTGAACGCGACTTTATCGTTTCCGTCGTAAATCGAAGAGAAAGGAATACCTTTTACGCTTCCGGTAAGATCCTGCTTAAGGTTGAAAACGATAGCCGTTCCGTCCGATTCCGCGCCGTTATAAGTTCCGGCAACGCCATCGGGAAGCGAGGGGAGGTCGGTCGTACCGGTATAACCGTCCTTGATATGAATCACGATGCCGAACGTTTTGTCGAAGTCCTTGCAATAAGCGAGTTGTCCGTCGTAATAGAAGTTGAACTCGACTTTATAATGCTCGTTGAATTCGCAATAGATTCCTGTTGCCGTTTCGGTGTAAGTAACCCAGCCGCTTTGTCTGCCCCAATTGAAATTATAAGTTCCGTCGTCGGTTCTGTACATATACGCGACATGCCCGTAACCGTCCAGAAGAAGCCTGTTGTACTTCTGAGATACGCCGTCCTCGTTTTCTTTGTAAGAATACCAGACTCCCTGATGATTGTCGGGAGCGACGAGCGTGACCGCGCCGTTTGCGGCTTTTGCCGCGGCGTAATCGAAACCGATGATGGAATCGTCATCGAAAACGACAACGACGAATTTATCGTAAACGTAATACTTACCCGTTTTGTCGCCTGTTACGTCTTTGATTCCGTCCAGCGAGAAAGAAGTTCCGTTATAAGTGTATTCTCCCTCTTCTGCGCCAAGCGGTTCGAGAACGTAGCCTCTGTTATTTTTATCCGTCACGCTCAATTTTACTCTGTAATCGACGCCGTTAATCGAAACTCTTTCGCCGTTCGCGAATCCCTGTTCGGCTATTATGACCGCATCGGTGACAACCGCGCCGTCTTTGACGAGATAATGGTTCTTATCGTTGACGGCAACGAATTCGTTCACGTCGTAATTAACCATATACGCGACGAGTTCGCCGTCCGCGCAAGGCGTGAGGATAGTTTTTATTTTGGAACCGCTTCCTATTCCTCTGTTGATCGCTCCGTAGAAGAAATTACGCGTTTCGTCGTATCTGATCGTCGTATAGTAGCCTTCGAGAGCAATTCTGAACAAATTACCGAAAACGTAATATTCGCCGGGCGTAGTGCTGTATTTGCTCGAATATTCGATTTTACCGTCCGCGAAAAATTCGATGACGTAGTTTGACTGGATCGCGTCGTTGTTGGACGAAATCGTCAGATAGGGGAAATAATATTTGCCGACGTATTTTTCACCCTTATGATCGGTGTTTACGGGCCTTGCGAAATTACTCTTTATCGAATAGCCCTTGCTGCCGACAAAATCCACGTCCAAAGTTCCGTCGTTTTTAATCGTCATTTTCATCGACGAGAAATAGTCGCTCAACTTTCCGTCGATAACAACTTCGTCGCCTTTAATGGTGTAAGAACCGGAAACGCCGTCGTTGTTGCGGACGTTATCGGAATACAGAGTTATCTTATCGTCGCTGAACACGAACGTATCGCCGTCGTTGTTGAAATACTGACCGAATACTTTGATATTGTCCTTCTTGGTGAAAGTGTAACTTACGATTGCGGACATTCCGTGCTCTATGGAGAAACTTATAGTCTTGGAAGTGCTATTGAACTCTCCCGCGATTTCGCCGTAGTTATTGAAGAAATTAAGAAGAAGGTGAGTTCCGTCGTATTTATAAGTTCCGTTGATGATGCCGGTAGAAACCCATTGAAGAGTTCCGTTATCGTAAAGTGCGAGTATGCCCGCATCCGACTCTCCGTGATATTCCGCTTTGCCTTTGAACGTGCCGGCAACTTCGGCGGAATCGCCGTACTGAGCGTCGAGGCGCATATTCTTAACCACGGGAACGTAATAACGATATCTCGTACCGGACTGCCAGCCCCAATCGAAGAAAAGAAGAGTGTCGATCGGGTCGCCGTCGTCAAGCAAACCGATAATCGAAAATCCCGTATCGGTGTACGGCTTCTCTATTTCTTTAACAAGCGTATCGTTTGCGTAAAGAGAAAGTTTATAAGAACCCGACTTTTTGTCGTAATCCGCAGGCGAAATTTTTCCGTCCGCGAAATTCCATTCGTCCGCGTCGAATCCGAGATTGTTTACGAACCAGTCTTTATCGACTTTCGCTTTATCGATTTTCGTACCGGCAGAATTGAGATTGTCGTAAGATGCTGATCTGACGACGCCCGAATGGAAAGCGTTTTCCGCGGCAACGCCGGCTGTGTATCCCATATCGTAATCGTCGGCGTAACTATAACCGAATATGCCGCCGGCGTAAGATTTATAAAAACTCGAAGAAGCCTTAACGCCCGCTATGTTGCCCGCGGAATAAGAATCGAGGACGATCATATCGTTTCTTGCGGAGCCGACGATTCCGCCTGCGTAAGAAACGTCTTTCGCGGTCGCTCTGACGCTTGCGTAATTCACGCAGTTGACTATACTTACGTTTGAACCGCTATTATAACCGACGATTCCGCCGACAAACTGACCGCCGTACACTTTTCCGTCCGACACGCAGTTGACGATTGCCACCGCGCCCTTCGTGCATGAAACCGTTCCGACGATTCCGCCGTTGGAAGCGACTTCGAGAACGCTGTCTTCCGTGCCGTCGAACTTGCCGACGATCGTTTCGACCGCCGCGCGGCAGTTACGGACGTACGCTATATAAGCCTTCTCTTTGTCGTAAACTTCGAGTTCGCCCGCGACTCCGCCGATATGCGCGACGTTCTTGGGCAGAAGTCTGGTTTCGACGGTTCCGCTCGTTTTAACGTTGACAAAATTAGTGAGAACGGCATAACCGACCGCTCCGCCGATATACGCGCCGATCGTGCTTTCGCCCGAAATGGACTCGACGACGTAATTTACTCCTTCGAGCGTAAGGTCGTATACGTTAGCCATATTCGTATACCCGAACAAGCCGACGTAACCCACCGACATACGCAAAGTCTGGGTTATGGTAAGGTTGGATATTTTATGTCCGTTTCCGTCGAAAGAGCCTCTGAAACCGCCTTTGACTTCCGTCGTTCCGTCCTCATTTTCAACGGTAACGGGTTTGCCCGCCGAAACGTATTTTTCATCCGCCATATCGATATCGTTTTCGAGGCGGAAGAACGACGAAGCGTATTCGCCGTCATCGTCGGGGTTGTTTATTCTGTCGGCAAAATCGAGAAGATCGTCCGCAGTTTTGATAAGATAAGGATTTTCTTTCGTGCCGTTTCCGTTCGGATTGACTACGGAAGACTGTTGAGAATCCGATTCGGTCGGCTGTCCGGTTTCCGACACGGATTCGGACGCAGAATCGGGCACGGACTGGGAATCGCCCTTCTTTCCGCACGACGAGAACGCAAGCGACGTTAAAATCGCCAGCGCGATCGTCAGAATAAGTAATAATTTCTTTTTCATGATTGCTCCTGTTTATTCGGATATTTCCGAAAGATATACGACGGACGTTTCGTTTTTGAACGCCTTTGCGCCGTCGGTTTTTGTTCCTGATATCTTGTACTTTTTGACGAGAACGTCCTCTTCGCCCGATCTGTCTACTTCGTAAGCGAAAAGTTCGCCGTTCTCTTCTTTATAAACGTAAACGTATTCGATTTCTTCCTTTTCTCCGTCGAAATCCTCTATTACGGTGAGCGTCATATACGCGTAAGTATACTCGGATTTGCTTCTGCCGTCGAAACTGACGGTCGAGCCGTCGTCGGCGACGTAAACGCCCTGATACCCGTCGGGAACGGTAAGCACGCCGATCGTCTTCAACGAAGAATCGACTATCGCGAGAGTGTTCTCGTCGACGTAATAGATAAAATAAAGGAACGTTCCGTCTACTCTCAACCTTACGTAATTTTCGTCGACGTAAGTTATCTCGACTTCAAGATCGGCGAACATGCCTTTGGCTGTGCCGGTCATATCCATATTTTCGGTGGAATAGAAGAACATATCGTCCGAAATGAGATATTTTTTGCCGATCGCGCGGTGATATAATCCGACGTTTTCGGTGACGACTTCGCCGTTTTTGCTGACGGTGGTTTTCGTTACGCCGTTCGTGGTTTCAAACACGAATTTATAAAGTTCGGCAGAGCCGTCAGTGATTATTGCCGTGATGGAGTTTTCGCTTTCGGTAACGGTGTAATCGTATTCGGTTACCGCTCCGTTCGCCGCAACTTTGGCTTTGCCGAGTCCGACGGGGCTTTTGCCGTTGAACTCGATTATATCGTCGCCCACGTGATACTTATAAAGGCTCACTTCGTCGGGAGATTTGCAAACTTTTTCGTCGATAAGGACGTCGTTTCCGCTGAGTTTCACGGCGTAAGTTTTACCGTTATACGTAAACGATGCGGTTGTATTCGCTCTGTCGTAATGATATTTAACGTCCGTCGAAACGCCGTTTTCGATTACGGAAACACTGCCTATCGCCTTCCACGTTCTACCGTCGGAAAGCGCGAAATCGATATTGTACTCGCCGAGTCCGTTGAACACGTACTGCGTTCCGTCGGAAGAATTCCACGTACCTTTGAACGGGTCTTCGTAACACATATTGAAGTCGTCCACGAGCATACCGGTTTCGGCGTAATAACCGACCATATAAAGAAGGGTCGAGTTGTCCTGCTTGCTCGTCACTTCGTTGAACATTCCGTATAATCTCGTGCGGTAATACATAGTGACGGAAATTACGTCCTTTCCGTTTTTAGAATCATACGATTTTTCGGCGATATAAGTGAAATCCACGTTATTGGAATCTCTGCCGTGGCCGTAACCGTCCTTGCCTATTCCGTAAAGAGCCATGGTATAATTGAGCAACGTTTCCTTCCACACGCCGATATAACTTCCCTCTCTGCCGTAAACGGTTTCCGTTCCGTTATCGGTTACGACGAGAAGTCCGTCGGCGTTGAACGCGGCAGTTATTCCGCCGAACGAAACCGCATCTCCGTTTATTTCGTAAGAATAAGTTCCGCCGTTATACTTCACTTCGCCCTTGCCGTCGAATTCTATCGTTTTGCGGTTCGCGAAGCCTGTTTCCCAAAGTCCTTTATAAATATCGGTTTTGGAAATCGTAAAATCGAATTTCGAGGACTGCATCGTTTTGCCGTCCGAAGAAATGCTCGCGCTGCCCGATTCCGAACCCATTTTTATCGTTACGGAGTTTCCGTTGCACGAATAAGTAAATCCGGAATAATTGCCGTCCGCATCGGTTATAGATCCCGTGCCGTCGGAAAGAAAACTATAAACGGAGCCGTCGGACGCATACCAATTGCCCATCGCTTTGTTGAGTTTGTTCGCCGTTGCCGCGTTGTCGGGCTTCGCGAAGAAAACCGTGTCGTAAATTTCGAGTTTATCGCCGACGATATCGCAATAATAGTCTGCGGTGAGATCATATTTTCTCGTGTCGATGTCGGGATATCTGATATAAGCGAAATATCCGTCTTTTATGAGAATTTTTTCGCCGTTATAGACGTACATATAACTCGCGACGATACCGTCGTAAATCATAGTCATTTTGCCGTTATCGTCAAATACGAGTTGAATTTCGATGTTTCTTACATCGCCCGACTTCGACGCCTTTATCGTGAGATAATATTCGCCGGCAACGTCCGCATAATCGGCAAACCCGACGTATATATCGACGTCGTTCGTGAGAAGATAGCAGGAAGGAACTCTTTCGGTGAGTTCTTTATCGAAGAAATATCCGTAAGAGATTTGTCCGTTATCCGCGGTGAATGTGTTCATTCCCGTTCCGTCGTAAACAACGTATACCGGCAAAACTCCGTTCGCGGTAACCGTGTCCTCGGTGAGCGTGAGCGGCTTGCCGTCCTTATCGGATTTCGTCACTTCCGTGCCGAATATGAAGCGAGCGTGAATACTCTGCTCGGCGGTTTCGTCGTATAAAGGAACTATTTTCCCGTTATCCGTCTGCCAGTCGGCTTTGTTCCAGCCGGCGAGTTCGCAAACCTTGCCGAGGTTTTTAAGGTCGTAAGAAGTTCCGTTTTGGTCAAACGATCCGCTCTCCGCGTTGTAAACGTTCTTAACAACCGCTTTTCTCGAGTCTACGCCCATCTGAGCGTCGTTGAAAACAAGTCCGCAGACTTCGCTCTTCTCGCCTTCCGTTCCGGAAGAAAAAGCGCACGTAAGTTTAGCCGCGGAAACGCAATGCGTTGCCGAAGTTTCGTTATCCGCTCTTCCGCAAATAGCGCCCGCGATCGATTCTTTCTGATTGATGAGCGCGCTGATTTTTCCGCTTACGTAACAGTTGGCAAGCGAAGATTTCTCTCTGAGATAACCGACGATACCGCCCGCGTTCTGAATTTTGCCGCTTATTTCGCCGTTGAACGAACAGTTGTAAACCGAAGCCGCGACCGCCGCCGACGCGCCGAAAGACGCGCCCGCGATTCCGCCGACGTTATAAAGCGGATAATCTCCGGAAGAGGAAAGCGTTCCGTCCACGCGGCAATAAGAAATCGAAGCCGTGTAATCGGGAGCGTAACTCTGCATAAATCCGCAGATTCCGCCGAGGTGAAGAGCCATATTCTCTTCGTTTATCGTGTTGACCACACTGTAACTGCCGCTGAAACCGCAGTTGATTATATCCGAACCGATATTGTAAGAAACAATGCCTCCGGCGATATAATTGAGTTTGGACGACGTTTCGAGAACGATATCGTTTTTAACGTTCAGATTTTCGAGCGTTGCGGTGACGATATAACCGAACAGCCCGGCGTAGCCGTTTTCGGCGTTGATGTTGAAATCGGAAAGAGTGTGTCCGTTTCCGTTAAAATTCCCGGAGAAATATAAATTTGCATTGTCTGCAACCGGATCGAGCGTTTCGCCGTTGAAATCGATGTCGGAAGTCAGTTCGATATACGCTTCCTTATATTTGTCCGAACCGCTATTAATGCTGTCCGTGAATGTTTTGAATTGAGAAGCGTTCGCGATTTTATAAGGACTTTTAATCGTTCCCATACCTTTTATCACGGAATCCGCTCTCGTAAGTCCTTCAACGGAAACCGTTACCGAACTTTGCGCCACGAACGAATATTTGCCGGCGGCGTCGGGAGTGAGAACCGAGTTGCCCGCCTTTACCGTCGGAGAACCCTCGTAATAAGGCGATACGCGCAAGCCGAACGACACGGTCGTTCCCTTTTTCACGTTTCTCGGAATGCTTCCGTCGAACAAAAACTCCGCGTAACTTTCGTCCTGCCACCTGATTCTTACCGTTTCGTCGGGATTGTCGGGATTGTCCTGTCCGCCCTTTTCTTTCCATTCGGCTACGAGCGTTATATCTTCCGTAACGGGCGTAGAGAAAACGTAATACCCGTCTGCGCCGTTCTGTTTCCAGCCGACGAATTCAAAACCCTCTTTCGTCGGAACGCCCGGTTCGGCGACCGTTTCGCCTTTATTGACTTCGACTACGCTGTCGCTCATACCGTTGCCGTAAGAAAAAGTCACTTTCAACTTCTTCCCGCAACCCGTACAAGCGAGCGCGGCGACGCACAATATAACGGTCAATAACGCTATCAATATCTTTTTATCTGACCTGTGTTTAATCATAATGCTCCTTGTTTCGTTTGTTCCGGACAAAATTCAGACCGACCTTGCCCGTCCGCAAATTTGCTTACTTCATCCCCGATAAAATCTCTGCCTTACTTTTTGAAAAACTTTTTGATTTTCTTTTCTTCGGCTTCCTTTAAGGCGCGTTCTTCCTCTTCTTTTTGTTTCACGAGAAGTTCGTCGTAATAAGCGGCGTTACCCATAACTTCATCGTCGTATTTATGGCAAGCCACCATATGTCCGCCGCCTGCGTCGCGGAACTCGGGTTCAAGCAACTTGCACGCGCTCATACACTCGTTGCAACGGGTGTGGAATTTGCATCCCTTGGGCGGGTTTGCCGGCGAAGGAATGTCGCCCTGCAAAACGATTCTCCTGATCTTCGTTTCGGGATCCGGAATCGGAATCGCCGAAAACAACGCCTTCGTGTAAGGATGAAGCGGGTTATCGAACATTTCTCTCTTCGAACCGTATTCGACCATATTGCCGAGATACATAACGCCCACTTCGTCCGAAATATGTTCCACGACCGAAAGATCGTGCGAGATAAATATATACGAAAGGCGTTCCGTTTCCTGAAGGTCCTTGAATAAGTTGATTATCTGAGCCTGAATGGAAACGTCGAGAGCCGAAACGGGCTCGTCGCAGATGACGAGTTTCGGCTTTAACGCGAGCGCCTTCGCTATGCAGATACGCTGTCTTTGTCCGCCCGAGAATTCGTGCGGGTATCTGTCGAAATAATGCGGCTGAAGTCCGCATTTTTTCATTATGTCTACGATATAATCCTTATATTCCGATTCGGGAACGATCTTGTGAACTTTGACCGCCTCTCCGACGATCTCGCCGACCGTCATTCTCGGCGAAAGCGACGAATAAGGATCCTGGAAAATCATCTGAAAATTCGGGCGGACTTTTCTGAGAGCCTCGCCTTTAAGTTTTTCTATGTGCTGACCTTCAAAGATTATCTCGCCGTCCGTGGGTTCGTAAAGCCTGAGTATCGTTCTTCCGAGCGTGGTTTTTCCGCAACCGGATTCTCCGACTATGCCTATCGTCTGCCCCTCTCTGAGCCTGAGCGAAACTCCGTCCACCGCTTTGAGATAAACCGTGTTCTTCTTCATAAGGCTCTTGGATATCGGGAAATATTCTTTGAGATTGTTGACTTCGAGAATGTATTTCTCTTCTCCGCCTTTTACGGCAACGTTATCAGCCATTGCTGAGCCCCTCCTTTAACGCGAGATAACACGCGACGTAATGCGTGGGCGAAACCTGCACCATCGGCGGATAACCGTTTTTGCACACGTTGCATTTCATATTGCACCTGTCCTTGAAATAGCAGGTTGAAGGCATATTCACGGGGTTTGGCACGTTGCCGGGGATACTGTAAAGCCTGTCGACCTCTTTCCCGACGACGGGTTTGCTCTTCTGAAGCCCTATCGTGTAAGGGTGCATCGGGTTCTTGAATATCTCCGTAACCGTACCCTTTTCCACAACTCTGCCCGCATACATAACCACGACGTAATCGACCATTTCGGCGATAACGCCGAGATCGTGCGTGATGAGCATTATGCTTCCGCTGATTTTCTCCTTAACGTCGCGGAGAAGATCGAATATCTGCGCCTGAATGGTGACGTCGAGCGCGGTTGTCGGTTCGTCCGCTATAATGAGTTTCGGGTTGCAGCAAAGAGCCATGGCTATCATAACCCTCTGACGCATACCGCCCGAAAGTTCGTGCGGGTAAGATTTGTAAACGTGTTCGGGCATCGCTATGCCGACGAGGCGAAGCATTTCGAGGCTTCTTTCCTTTGCGGCGATTTTGTCCGCGCCGTCCACGTGAAGCAACGTCACTTCGTCGAGTTGGTTGCCTATGGTGAATACGGGATTAAGCGAAGTCATCGGCTCCTGAAAGATCATCGCGATTTCTCTGCCGCGTATTTTCGACATTTCCGACAGCGGCATTTTCGCTATATCCACAACTTCGTCGTGTTCCTCGAAAACCTTTCTGAAACGCGGTTTGCCTTTTCCGTCCACCGACTGTTTCGTTACGGGTTTTCCGTCATCGCCGATGACGACGTTTCCGTTTTCGTCCCTGACTTCTTCCATAATCGGCTCTTCGCCGACGGGAGTTTTAACCGTGGAACGGAAACGTATGCTTCCGTCTACGATCTGCCCCATAGGTCCCTGAACAAGCTGCATAAGCGACAAACTCGTGACCGACTTTCCGCAACCGGACTCGCCGACCACGCCCACCGTGGAACCCGCGGGGATATCGAACGACACGCCGTTGACAGCCTTAACCACGCCGCTGTCCGTATAGAAGTATGTGTGAAGATTATCGAATTCGACGATATTTCTGTCGTCCTTCATCCGGGTTATATAATCCGATTTTTTATAAGCCGCTCTTTTCTTTTTGAGAATCTTTATTTCTTTCGCGTTTTCTTTCGCGATGTTTCTCGATTCCCTGGCGGATATATAGTGTTTTTTATCTTCCATTTTATCACCTCATCGCCTTGGGATCGTAAGCGTCGCGCAAGCCGTCGCCGACAAAGTTAAACGCGAGAACGGCGAGAACTATGCAGATACCCGGAGAAATCCAGAGATTGGGATAATTTCTGAGCGTGGTGTTGTTCGCCGCCGCGTTGATCATATTGCCCCAGGTTGCGTATTCCGCCGGCAAGCCTATTCCGAGATAGCCGAGCGTGGCTTCGGTGAGAATGATTCCGCCGAGTCCGAGCGTCATCGAAACGATGAGTTGCGGCATTACGTTCGGGATAAGATGCTTGAAAATCTTTCTGCCGACGGGAAGTCCGCTCGCCTCCGCGCTGAGCATAAAGTCCTGCTCTCTGAGCGAAAGAATCTGACCTCTTACGAGCCTTGCCGTTCCCGCCCAGCCAAACACCGTGAGCATCGCCATAAGTATATACAATTTCGCGGGACCGGTGACGTCTTTAGCGTCCAAAGCGACGCCGATAATCATCATCATCGGGAGCGTGGGGACGCAGTTGAAAATATCGACTATTCTCATTATAACCTGATCTACCCAGCCGCCGAAATAGCCCGCAAGTCCGCCTAAAAACACGCCTAAAAGCGTTTCGAGAATTATTACGACGAAACCGACCGTAAGCGAAACTCTGCCGCCGTACATAAGCCTTGAAAACACGTCGTAACCCTTATCGTCCGTGCCGAGAAGATGCGAAAGGGAGGGCTTAAGATAGTTACTCGGTTCGGAATAAGTGATTATATAAACGGGCATATCGCCGTAAACGGGACTTTCGACCTCTTTGTAATACTCTTCTACAACCGCCTGCGATTCGTCGGGCGTGCGTTCGCCCCAGATGAATCCGAACGGAAGAAGAGGACCTAAAAACGAAAAGATAAACAACACCACGAGCATTATAAGCCCCGTCATGGATAATTTTGAACGGAAAAATCTCTTTAAAACGAGTATCCCCGGGCTGAGAGTTCTGCTCGTTATTTCTTCCGTGCTTATCTCGTTTTCCTCTTCGTATTCGCCGAACGCGTTTTCCTCGGAAACGATTTTCTTAAGTTCTTCCTCGCTTGCCGCGGAAAGTTCCGCTATTCTTCTGCGTTCGCCGAAAAGAGTATCGGTAGGATTGTCGATAACTGTTTTTTCTTTATTCTCTTCCATACCTCTCTCCTTTATCTGCCGAGTTTTACTCTCGGGTCGACGACCGCGTACATCAGATCGCTCAGAAGCGTTCCGACAACCGTTAAAACCGCGATGAACATGTTGTAACCCATTATGAACGGGATATCCGCCACGACGAGAGCGTCGTAAGCGAGTTTACCGATACCCGGAATACTGAAAACCGTTTCGGTTATCATCGCCCCGCCGAACAAACTCGGCAGAATTCCCGCCATCATCGTTACGAGCGGAATCATAGTATTCCTGAAAACGTGTTTATAAATTACTTTGTGTTCGCTGAGCCCTTTTGCACGCGCCGTTCTTACGTAGTCCGCTTTTAACGCTTCGAGAGTGTTCGTTCTCGTGTAACGCATGAGCGAGCCGACGGACAGAATTACGAGAACCGACATAGGCAAAACCATATGCCAGAGGTTATCGCCGAATCTGACGAGCCAGGAAGCGTCCTTGGGGATAGACGACGAAGCGATACCGCCGACTTCGAACCAGCCGAGATCTACCGCGAAAACCTTGATCGCGAGCGCGGCAAGGAAGAACGTGGGGAGCGATATGCCTATCATCGCGAGAACCGTGACGGTATAGTCCACCACGCCGTATTGATTGACGGCGGCTTTGATTCCGAGCGGAATCGCGATGAGAAATTGCAGAATAGTTGCGATAAAGGCTATCGCGAACGATATTCCCATATTCTGAGTTATAACGTCCTGAACGGGGCGTTTATACTTGAACGACATTCCGAGGTCGCCTTTGAGCATGTTGCCGAGCCACTTGAAATAGCCGCCTAAAACCGCACCGAATTTATCGAAAAATCCCGCCAGACGATAGTTGACTTTACCTTCGATTTCGCCGAGTTTGTTTTCGGTAAAAACTATGTTTCTGATCGTTTTGAAGTCGTTTTCGTCATCGGTTACGATTTTATAAGTACCGGATTCCACAACCGTGAGAACTTCGTCGATCGTTATAAGGCGATCATCGTCGCTCTCCTCCCCCGATTCGCCGTCGTTGTCCACAGCCGCGCCCTTACTCTGAACTTTGCAGACAGAGTAAGTTCCGTCGGCATTTAAAAGAAGCCTCGTGTTCCTGCTTCCGTCGAAGTCGCCTGCATACCACTCCGCAAAAGTCTTTATGCCGAGCATTACGTCCTCTTCGTAAGTGACTTGTTTCGTGTTTTTGGTAAAAGTTTTGCCGGCAAAAGAACTGCCCTCGCCCATTTCTATTTTCAAATAGGCGTCCGGCATGGACAAACCGTATAATTCCTTTATACGGTCTACGTCCTCTTGCTTCATCGTGCCTTGCTGCACTGCCGAAGAATACTGATTATCAACGTAATCGGTTGGCATAAACCTCGCGAGAGCGTAAATGATGACCGAAACTCCGAACAGGATCAGCACGGCAAGAAGTAATCTTTTTACCACGTATTTTAACATATCCATATATACTGCGTCCTGCCGCGGCGGCGGATTAATCGCCGCCGCGTGTAAAATTTATAGTGTTGCCCGTTCTGACGAGCGTTTTTATTACAGGTAATTCAACTCCCAGATTCTCGAAATAAGTCCGTTATAAGGCGAACGTTCGTTTTCGGGCGTCATCGTCTTTACGTCGAGAACGTTTTTGTTATAAGCCATCATATCTTTTCTCTGGTACGTCGGGAATTCTACCGCGAGTTCCATGATCTTGTTGAGAGCGTTGGCGTAAATTCTCTTTCTTTCGTTTTCGTCGATCGTCGCTCTGCCCGCGTCGATAAGTTCGCTGAGGTCGGTTATGATCTGATATTCCTGCTTATACGCGCCGTTTTTACCGCTCTTGATCTGCTTATATCCCCAGTTTGAAGTGGAACTTGCCTGAGAATCGATATGGTAAACCTGATACATATCCGGGTCGATCGTGGACGACCATGCCGCCGCCCATACGGCAAGTTTGCCGGAAGAAAGATCGCTGAGCGCGGTCTGCGAAGTTACAACCTTGACGTCGAAGCCCGCTCTGTTGAGAATGGACTGAGCCCTGAGGAACATTTTATATGCCGGATGGTCGGTGGAGCCGCCCGCTATCGTAAGTTTGTAGTTAAGCGTATCCGTTCCGAATCCCGCGATATCCTTTTCGTAAACGCCGTTGCTGTTCTTGGTGTAACCCGCCGCTTTGACGAGCGCCTCGATTTCGCTGCCGGTGCTGTCGTACTTGTAATCTTTCTTTTCCCCTTTTTCGTCCTTATATTCGTAAACGCCGACTCCTCTGGGGTAAGCCCAACTGTTGGTGGACATAGGTCTTCTGATTATTTCGGCAAGGCCGCCCTGATAATAGTCGTTTACGATAATGCTCGTGTCGAACGCCTTCATTATCGCTCTTCTTACGTTGATATTCGGAACGAAACGAGGGTTGATGCCCACGTAGCCGTAACCGCTCGTGGATATTTCGACGTGACCGACGCTCGAGGAATCCGCGTATTTTATGTTATCCTGCGTTGCGCTCGGCTCGCCGTAATCGACGTTGTTCTGCTTGATTGCGTTTATGATCTGGTCGGACTCTACGACCTTATAAGTTACGTATTTGATTTTCGCGTTGGAAAGCCCCGAACCCACTGTTTTAAAATAGGGGTTGCGGACGTAATAAATCATGTTGTTGTTGAAGAACGCGCTCGCCGACGACTTTTCGTTACCGCTTTCGTCGGAAGCCATATAACAACCCGCGCCTACCGGCAAGCCCACTTTATCTCTTCCGTTGACGACCTCTGTCATAAAAGTGCTGTTACCGAATTCAAGACCGAACTCGCCCTTGCTCGCGTCGAAAGACGCAATGTAATCCTTCGTTACGCCCGTTTCGGGGTTAGTCCAGGAATGAGTCGAATAATAGTGCATGGGAGCGACCGTGAAAGCGAAGTTATAAATCGCCTTGGGGTCTACGCCGTTGATTTTTATCGTAAGAACGTCGTACTCGCCGTCAAGTTTCTTACCGTTGAACGCGGACGATTCCTTACGCGTGGTTATTCCCGAAATGGTAGGCACAACCTTTTCGCTCTTGGCAAAATATTCGGTTTTCGCTTCCTGCGTGAACAAATCGGAAATCGTCGTCGCGGTCGCCCAGTAGTTAACGATATTGTAGAAGTTATCGCCCTTGGTTCTGGTGAGATCGTACTCCCCTTCTTTATTCCTGGGGAAATAGTTTTCGTGTACGCTGTTTATGCAGTACTCCTTTATCGCGTTTTCCTTGCTCAATTCGGGATGTTCGTCGATATACGGCTTGATTTCGTCCTCATAGCAAGCATTCGCTTCTTCTTCGTTCAACTTATAATTTCCGTCGGCGTCTTTCAGGGGATATCCGGGTTTTTCGGGGTTTTCCTGAAGGAAATTGCTGTATCCGCCGTCGTTATAAAGGAATATCTGCCAGACTTCGGTGAAATTCCAGTCCTTATAAGATTCCTTGTCTATACTGTTCCAGTCCGTCGTAAGTTCTTCCTTGAACTTTTCCGCAACCGTTTCGAAATCCTTTTTGGCGGAAGCCTTCTTCTCGTCGCTCCAGTCGCCTACGTAATCGGGTCTTTCGTCGTTGGGAGTCTGCGCGTAATTGTAGCGGACGAAGTCCACAAGATCGCCGATACGTTGATTTGCTTCGCCGATGAATTGTTCCTCGAAAGCCGATTCGTCGCCTACCTGTTCGCTCTGCTGACGATAACTTTTAAGTCCGACTATATCGGTCGAATAAATGGTGGCGGAACCGGAGTAAGAGGGATCGAGATAAACGTAAAGGTTGAAAAGAACGTCCTTTATCGTAAGAGGCTCGCCGTCCGAGAACTTTATTCCGTTTTTGATGAGAAATTCGTAAGTCGTGTAAGCGCCTTCGGTTTTGGACGTGTAATCCTTGGCAACCGTAGGTTCGTTTTCACCGCAGACGATTTTGCCCTGAGAATCGGTGCTGAGCATTCCGATCTGAGTAAGTCCCGTTATCGACGAATCGTATGCCGACGAAGAGAAATACGGGTTGAAAACGCCGTCCGGCGCAGAAATACTCATCGTGAACGTGCGTGTTTCGGGATCGTTCGCCTGCGGCTTGTTAGTCGAGCAGGCGACAATAATTCCCACCGTTCCGCCGACGGCGACAACGCACGCGAGAATAATTGCGATCAGT
>ERZ1034998.1115-NODE-1115-length-16098-cov-4.491492_pt1 | contig 16098 bp, 15 predicted proteins | sample MGYA00520621_ERZ1034998 | MGnify/ENA primary metagenome ERZ1034998 (study PRJEB33766, sample SAMN09781748) | gut metagenome | biome: gut microbiome | host: Homo sapiens | place: Madagascar | study: EMG produced TPA metagenomics assembly of the PRJNA485056 data...
GTATATAGAGAAACGGAGTGCAATATATGAAAAAGAACATCGAGATCAGATGGCACGGACGTGGAGGTCAGGGTGCCAAAACCGCAGCACTTCTGCTTGCGGACGTTGCTTTCAACACAGGTATGCACGTTCAGGGATTTCCGGAATATGGTCCGGAACGTATGGGTGCACCGATCACAGCCTACAACCGGATCGGCGAATCCGAAATCCGGGTACATTCCAACATTTACCACCCGGACTATGTGGTTGTTGTCGACGAGACACTGCTTCATTCCGTAGATGTCACAAACGGCCTGAAGGAAGATGGTGCCATCGTGATTAACACACCGCGTCCAAAGGAAGAGATTCTTCCTTTATTAAATGGATACAAGGGAAATGTTTATACGATTGATGCACACAAGGTATCAATGGAAACACTCGGGAAATACTTTCCTAACTCCCCGATGCTTGCTGCTATCGTAAAAGTCGCAGACATCATGGATAAAGATGTGTTCTTATCCCAGATGCAGGCATCTTATGAGCACAAATTTGCAAAGAAGCCAGAGGTTATCGACGGCAATATGCGCGCACTGAAAATGGCGTTCGAGGAGGTAAAATAAATGTCAAAAGCAACGGATATTTCAAAGATCAATGAACATAGCCCTTATTATGATATGACGCCGGGCAACCAGATCTACGGTGGCGGCGGTTCCCGCAAATTCTGCACAGGCGAGTGGAGAACAAAAACTCCGGTGATCGACTGGGAGAAATGTACACAGTGTCTGCTCTGCACACCCGTCTGCCCGGATAGCTGTATTCCGGTAAAAGACGGAAAAAGAGAAGACTTCGACTTAGACCACTGCAAAGGCTGCGGTATCTGCGAGCGCGTCTGCAGCTTCGGTGCAATCACAATGAAGGAGGGAATCTAATATGGCAATTCGTGAAAGAATGTCGGGTAACGAGGCGGTTGCACATGCAATCAAGCAGATCAATCCTGACGTAATGGCAGCATTCCCTATTACACCATCGACAGAGATTCCTCAGATGGTATCGACCTTCATTGCAAATGGTGATATCGACACGGAATTTATCCCTGTCGAATCCGAGCACAGCTCCATGAGTGCCACCATGGGCGCATGCGCTGCCGGTGCAAGAGCGATCACAGCGACTTCATCCTGTGGTCTCGCCTACATGTGGGAGGTTCTGTATGTCGCCGCTTCCGATCGTCTTCCTATCGTTATGGCGGTTGTAAACCGTGCATTAACCGGTCCGATCAACATCAACTGCGACCACTCTGACAGTATGGGTGCCAGAGATGCCGGCTGGATCCAAATCTATGCGGAGAACAATCAGGAAGCCTACGACAATTATATCCAGGCATTCCGCATTGCCGAGCATCCGGATGTCAAGCTTCCATTTATGGCTTGTCAGGATGGTTTCATCACAAGCCACGCGGTCGAGAACATCTCACTGATCGAGACAGAGAAAGTAAAAGAATTCGTAGGAAGCTATGAACCGGAAAACTTCCTGTTAAATGCAGATATGCCAATGGCTGTTGGTCCTTATGCGAACTCTCCGTTCTATATGGAGACAAAGATGAACCAGCGTATCGCCATGAAGAATGCCAAGAAGGTTATCTTAGAGGTCGCAGAGGAATTCGAGAAGATCTCCGGAAGAAAATACGGACTTTTCGAGGAGTATCGCATGGATGACGCCGAATACGTGATCGTGATCATGGGTTCTGCCGCCGGAACAACGAAGGAAGCCGTTGATGAGCTTCGTGAGCAGGGCATCAAGGCAGGAATGATCAAGGTACGTGTATTCCGTCCATTCCCAGGCGCCGAATTAGCTGCTGCCCTTGAAAATGCAAAGGGTATCGCGATCATGGATCGTGCCGAGAGCTTCTCCGGATGTGGCGGTCCGCTTGGTTCCGAACTGAAGGCTGCTTTATACGACGCAAAGAACGAGTCTACAACCGTCAACTATTTCTACGGTCTTGCCGGAAGAGATTACACAGTTGAAACTGCCTGCGGTATCTATCAGGATCTAATCGATTATGTATCTGGCAAGCAGGAAGTAGAACAGTTCAAGTATATCGGACTTAGAAAGTAACGGAGGGAATCGAGATGGCATATAATTTCAAAGAAGTAATGAGCAAACCGGAACGTCTCGCTCCGGGACATAGAATGTGTGCAGGCTGCGGCGGAACTATCGCTGTTCGTACAGTCCTGCGTGCCCTGCATGAGGGCGACAAGGCAGTCATCGGAAATGCAACCGGCTGTCTGGAGGTATCCAGCTTCATGTATCCATATACCGCATGGGAGGACAGCTATATGCACAATGCATTTGAAAATGCAGGTGCAACACTTTCCGGTATCGAAACTGCTTACCACGCATTAAAGAAGAAGGGCAAGATCTCCGCGAATTACAAATTCATCACATTCGGTGGTGACGGCGGTACTTACGATATCGGTCTCCAGTCCCTGTCCGGTGCCATGGAACGTAATCACGATATGGTATATGTCTGCTATGATAACGGTGCTTACATGAACACCGGTATCCAGCGTTCTTCTGCAACACCAATGTTCGCAGATACAACGACAACTCCGGTTGGTAAGTGTTCTAACGGTAAGATGCAGAACCGGAAGGATCTGGCATCTATCATCGCAAACCACGACATTCCGTATGTTGCACAATCTACCTTCATCGGAACGATGAAGGATCTGTATGAGAAATCCGAGAAGGCAATCTACACACCGGGTGCAGCATTCTTAAATATCATGTCACCTTGTCCTCGCGGCTGGCGGTATGATACACCGGATATCATGAAGATCTGCAAGCTCGCAGTTGAGACATGCTACTGGCCACTGTTCGAGGTTGTGGAAGGCAAGTGGATCTTGAACTACGAGCCTAAGAAGAAGCTTCCAATCGAAGACTTCCTTCGTCCACAGGGCAGATTCAAGCATCTGTTCAAGCCGGAAAACGAGAACCTCCTTGTACAATATCAGGAAGAGGTTGACCGCAGATGGGAAAATCTGCTGTATATGTGTTCAAAGTAAAATATTTCAATTCACACACAATAAAAGGGCACCGTACAACGACGGTGCCCTTTTGATATGTGAGATGTTTTTCATCATTCCTGTTTTTCTCCACGATGCAGCAGCAGTTCAAATATCACCATCTCAGTTGCGAGCTTATCCCGCATCTTTCCGGATTTGATGTTCGCATCTGCCTCCTGGCACAGCCGCACACAGGAAAGCAGCTGTTCTTTCGTGAAAGATTTCGCCTGTGTAATATATTTTTTCACAAAATACGGACGGATGCCAAACACAGATGCAATCTGTCCCTCCGGCGTTCCCGTATCAAGCGCAAACCGAATCTTTAATAATTGCATGAAATTACGGGTAATCAACACCAGTATCTTCATCGGAGCCTCTTGCAGATACAGCAAATCGTCATACAGATTCATTGCTTTTTCCTGCTTCCGTTCCGATATCGCATCAATCATATCGAAAATCTTATCTTCTACCTGGTTCACACAAAGTAAGTCAATATCCTCTTTTGATATGCTTTTTTTATCTGCTGCATAGGACAATAGTTTTTCTGCTTCATTTTTTAGCAGATTCATGCTTGTCCCAACCCGGTCAATCAGATAGTGGATCGTTGCCCCGCTGATTTTTACATTCTCCTGCACAAACATGCCATTTAACCAGACAGCAAGCATATCCATATCCGGTGCATCAAACAACGCTATCGTACCAAGTTGCGCTACAAGTTTGCTCAGTTTCTTCCGGTTGTCAATATTCTTCTCCACAAAAATCAGCACCGTCGTATCCGGCAGTTTCTCCAGCGCTTCTTCCAGCTTCTCACATCCGTTTTTGAAGAAATTACTATTCTCCACCAGCACCACTCTGCGCTCTGCAAAAAATGGCATGGTAGATGCAAATTCAATGATATCCTCCGGTTTTGAATTCTCACCCTTATACGTGATAAAATTCATTGTATCCGCCGGTTCGATCATCGCTGCGATCAGCTTATCCCGATATTGATAGATCAGATATGGCTCGGTTCCTCCAAGCAGATACACACGACTAAATTCTTTCTTATTGATTTGTTCATTCAAAATGGTCATCCCATTTGCATTTTCTTTTTTTGCCATGTTAACTCCGCATCTGTATACTGTCATCTTATTTATTGTAGCACATTTCATTTGCTCACTCAACGATATCATTTCTTTTACAGCCATTTTTCAATCGAAAAGACACCTGTCTTCCACAGTTTTCATACAATCAGATATCGATGCATGTTTGTACCATCACCGCGTCCGGAAGAAAACTGCCCCATCTTCATCAGTTCGCAATATACGTACATGTTCCGCTTCTAACCCTTCTACAACTTCCGTATGCGGATGCCCATAACGGTTGTTTTTCCCACAGGAAACCACTCCGTATTCGGCGTCTGCGTAAAGTGCAGTACTATACGAATATTTTGATCCATGGTGCGGAATTTTGATACAGTCAAACCGGTGTTTAGGTTCTCCCGGCGTCGCGATATCTTTTTTCGAAAATTTATTTCCACACTCTACATATGTGGGAGTTTCCATCATGTCCTTCACTGCATCCGCATCCATATCTCCCGTAAAAAGAAGACACATGCGCTCGGATTCATATGCAAAAGCGAGACTGGCTGCATTTTTATCCGCCGGATGGTACGAAGCTCCCGGATGAAGGCAGGTCAGCCAAAAACTCTCGTCATATACCGCATCCGCTTCCTGCATCCAGGAGATAGGAATTCCCGCATGATTGATTGCTTCTGCGAGTTCATTCCACGCTTCATCCTCCTCAATATATGCCGAAAAGACGATCGTCTTTATCTGAATCTGGGCCAGATTGCCCATCTCAAGTATCTCTTTCAATCCATTGATATGGTCTGCATCCGTATGCGTTATGAACCAATAATCCACGCGGCACATGCCTTGCGCCTTTAGTGCCGGCAGTATCGTGTATGCACCTGCCGCAGACTGACTTGTCGAACCACCATCAATCACAATATGGGTTCCTTTTTCCGACCGAATCAATATCCCATCACCCTGTCCAACATCCAGGAAACAGACCGCTTCTTTGCGTTGCATCTTCCATAGCGTGCATTGCGCAAGGCATTCCATGCTGCAGCAAAGCGCAGTACTCCATATACAATACCACACAATCTGCCTGCGCCCGAAATATCTGCCTGTATATTTATAGATTGTCTCGCGTGCGTGCTTTCGCATATTCTTATGGAGTACACACATCAAAAAGAAAATGCCTCCGTACCAGGCAAGTATCTGTAACAAGCTCACGGTTCCGGTGCAAATAGTATTTCCGGGGAGTTTTAATGTTGCTTTGCAAAGCAGATCATATCCACGCAAAACCAGATTTCCGGGAAAGATTGCAAGTGTCCCAAGTTTGATTGAAAAAACGGAACATGCAATCCCTGCCCAGCCGCTCACAACCACGACCGCCATAAGAGGAATCGCAAGAAGGTTGACAATCCATGCATATGTCGAAATCGTATAATAGCATTTTGCAAGAGCCGGCAACATCATGCTATTTAACGTCACGGAATACAAAAGACTTTGTACCACTCTGAACCGGATCCGGTGCTTTTTTTCAAACTTTCGGAATTTTTGATTTCGATGCAATTGTCGCAAGATATATCTTCCAAAAGCAACTCCCGCGATCGCCATATAGCTTAGCTGCACCCCTGTGTCAAGGATGCGGGCCGGATTGACGAGCAGCATACACAAAAGTGCAAGGCCCATCGAGGTCGGCATATCATAGTTTCGGCCCAGTATCTGCGCCACTATCGAGATAGCAAACATCCAGACTGCCCGTATCGTCGCCAGGCTCATGCCTGTGAAGATCCCATATCCCCATATGAAAAAAATCGCCAACAACCCGGACGGAAGATACGGAAGCCGCATTCTCCGAAGCAGTTTAAATATCAAAGTTCCGGCCATCGAGATGTGCAGCCCCGAAATTGCAAGCACATGGGCGATTCCACCAACCTGGTACAATCGCTTTGTTTCCTGTGTGATTTCTGTCTTGTCGCCCAATAAAATACCTGAAAATAAAGCTGCCGATTCCTCCGGAAGCAGACAGGTAAGCCGCCGGTCCAGCCGGCTGCGCAACAAACAAAGTGCGCGTTTCCACCGATATAACTCATGCATGCATTGCACGAATCGTCCTTTTTCCACGGAATCGCCAATCCTATGGATTTCCGGCTGATAGAAATATCCTGTCACGCCTCGCGCATAATAATAAACAGCAGACGGAAAAGCTCCCGGATTGGATTCTTTTTGAAACGTCATATACTCTCCTGTTACCTGTACGATATCCGAGATTGAGACATCCGGATTTTCCATTCCACGAATCAGGATCCGACGTTTTTCAATCTGCTTGTAATCACTTTCAAACACCTGCAATATATATGCATTCCCATCCTCTCCTACTATGATTCCTGCTACATTACAGATTTCCCGGGATATTTCTTCTTTTTGATATGTTACAATTTGGTAGTCTGTTTCCTCATACGCAGTGATTTCCGCCGGGGTTTTCAGCATCGCCGGTATACGAAAAAAAGCATGGACAACTCCAAGCGCAATGCCTATCGGAATCATCCACATGCTTTTTTTCTTTTTATACATCATGAAATAGACAATAGCAAACACAAGCACAGCAAACACTATGCCTATCTGCTCCACCGTTTTTGTGTAAATGCCGATCACCTCTCCAAGTGCATACGCCAAAGCCACAAAAAATAATGGTCTTTTCATAAATCTCCTTTTTAATTTTCTTTTTCTACAAAATCCGAATTGAACGAGAGCGGCTCACTGATATCTGCCACATTTCTATATGTCTTTTCCAGCTCGCCATCTACAAGGATTTGTACATTGTCGATACCCGTCTGTGCGATAATGGAATCCACCAACGCATACAACGTCAGATCGGGAGTACTGTTTCCTATGCTATACAAAAATTCACCTGATAAATCCAGATAACACGTAGTTCCATAAACAGACACCTGGTTCACTTTTGTATTCTGTGGCAAAACTCCCATTTTAACAAGTTCCCGTACGATAAGTTCCTGATTCGAAACCTGTGGTGCCGCAGTTTCTTTTACTACCACTTTTCTTAACATCGTTCCCTGATCATCCGGTACATAGAGCGTAACATTTTCCTGATTTAACGCCGGTTCCTCATAATCATAGTAATAAAAAGAAGACCTGCCAAACGATTGTTTTTCTTTTATTTCACCAAAAGAATCCTTCAACGAAAGTTCTATCCCATCAATTGCTTCTAATTGAAACAACGTCTTCGTAACCGCTGCCATAAGCAGCATCGTATCTTCCGCCTGATAGTCTCCTTCTTTCAATGTCAGTTCCATTTGTACACTGCTATCTTCCGCTATCATATAAGTATACGATTCAATCCGGCTTTCCGGAAGCGTCATCAATTTTGTCATAACATCTTCCACACTCGTCGATAGGACATCTGGTGTTTTCAACTGATAATCCTCCGAAGCAAGAACAACCTGATTCTCTTTGACCTGGAATAAATGGATCATATTTTCTGACTGGGCAGGTTCCTTCGTCTCCTGTTTTTTTTCACATCCAGCCAGGCAGAAACACATCGCAAAAATCAGAGAGATTCGAATCCATCTTTTCATGTTGTCTCCTCCTTCCCGGTATTGTCATTTTCTACTTCCAGTTTCAAAGGAATCCGAATTGTAAAGGTGGTTCCTTCTCCCGCCTCGCTATAAAGCCTTATAGAGCCTTTGTGCATAACTATAACGCTTTTGGTAATTGCCAGGCCGAGTCCCGTGCCGCCGGTATCTCTGCTCCGGGCTTTATCTACCCGATAGAAACGTTCAAAAACATGTTCCTTGCAATCATCCGGAATACCAACACCGGAATCTGCAACTTTCACATAAAAATTTCTGTGATCTGCATTCAATGTCACCTTCACCCAGCCATTGTCCACATTATACTTCACTGCATTTTCTATAATATTTGTGAGTGCCAGGCTCAATTTCACTTCATCTACATAAGCAGTCACATCCCTGTAACTCTCATAAGTAATCTGAATCCCCCTGCTTTTCGCAATCGGTGTCACACGCTTAAGGATGACTTCAAGGAGCTCATTGATATTGATTTCCTCCAGATTCATGGCAGATGTTTTTTTGTCCATCTTCACAAGCGTCAGAAGATCTGTAATAATCTTACTTTCCCGGTCAATCTCTTCCACAATGTCTGTCATAAATTCTTTATACATTGCAAGATCTGCCGATTCATTCTGAATCAGAGAATCCGCAAGTACCTTCATGGAAGTAATTGGTGTTTTCAGTTCATGCGATACATTCGACACAAACTCCTGTCTGGTCGAGTCGATCACCATCAGTTTGGAAATCGTCGTGTTATATCGTTCTGTCAGCTGCTTAAACTCTTTGAATCCACGTACCGGGATTTTCTTCTCCAGCTGTCCTTCCCCTGCGATTTCCATCTGGTGATTGATTCGTTTAATGCCACGCGCGCAAGCATTTCCAATTGCATATGCTGCACATACACACATTATCATAATACATACAAACGACAGCCAGTTCCGGCGCTCCACACGTTTTTCCACCACTTCGATACTGTCTGTAGATGCCTGTATGATCAGAACTCCCAATATCTGATCCCCTTTTTTTACCGCAGTCATATACAGAAGATATCCGTCTTTTTTCAGCATCTTATCGACGCTTTGTCCGCGCATAACAGAAATCACATCCGCATTTATAATCTGTGCACCGTCCTGGTTTCCATATGTATCTTTTGCAACCGAGTAATCCCTGTTTACAACCAAAACTCTTCCGTAGAGTGCTGTTGCGACACTCTCAAGCTGCAGACTTAGATCAAGCGGCTTTGTAACGGACATATCATTTTCGGACAGGTTTTTTTCAAGATATGCAGCCTGGGAAATGACATTTTTCTCCAATTGTTCCTGGTACCGCTGTTTGTAAAGGCGGCTGGACAGCAAAGAATACGCGAGCAATACACCTGCGCACAAAAAAACAATCCACACTGTCACAAACCCACGCAGGCTGATACCCATATGCTTATGTTCTTTCTTTTCTGCCTGCTCCCGTTTTTTTAATTTCTTCTTTTCATTTTTCTGCTCAACTATGTCTTTTTCCTTCATGACTCTCGTTTTCCGTCCTTGTCATAGAATATAACTACTATAACACACCCTATCTTCTGCTTCAAGACACTTGTACATTCCTGTCAGAATTGATATGATGGTAAAAGAGATTGACATACACTTACCATTTTCGCAGGAGGAACACTTATGGATTTTGAACCGGTTACAATGCCAAAAATCGATTTGCACTGCCATTTAGATGGCTCTTTAAGCCGCAGTTTTATTATGCACGCGCTATCGCTTTCCGACCTGGATCAGGCAGAGCTCACCGCACCCCAAAACTGCACATCCCTGGCCGAATACCTGACCCGTTTTCATCTTCCGGTCTCCTGCCTGCAGACAAAAGAACATATCCGCGATGCGGTCGTCGACGTCGTAAAACAGGCTGCCGCCGAAAATGTCCGCTATATGGAAATCCGGTTTGCACCTGCTTTGAGTGTGAATGACTCACTCACTTTGCCAGATGTAATCCAGGCAGCCATATATGGATGTCAAAAAGCATTTGACCGTTATGGAGTCTTTACAAATTTAATTTTATGTGCTATGCGTCACCATAGTTTGGAGCAGAATCTGCAAGTACTGAAGTATACAAAAGAATTCCTCGGAACAGGTGTCTGTGCCCTCGATCTGGCCGGCGACGAGGCCGGTTTTCCAAACGAAGAATTCAAAGAATTATTTCAGAAAGCAAACCGTCTTTGCGTTCCTTTTACAATCCACTCGGGCGAATGTGGACGGGCAAAAAATGTTGCGCTCGCGCTTGCATACGGTGCAAGACGTGTTGGACACGGCATCGCCTGCTATAATGACACGGAGCTTCTTTCCGCTTGTAAAAACGCACGCCTCGGATTCGAGCTATGCCCGACTTCCAACTTTCAGACAAAAGCAGTGACCAAAAAAGAAGCCTACCCGCTCCGTGCATTTTTAGATTATGGCATTCTGGCAACTGTCAATACAGACAACCGCACAGTCAGCCATACAACCTGTACAAATGAATATCAATTTGCACTTTCCAGTCTGGGGATAAAAAAAGAAGATCTCCGCACGCTCTATCGAAACAGTGTGGAAATCTCCTTTGCGGATGATTCTGTAAAAAATCAGCTTTTTTATCTTTGTTAGTCGTGGAAATAATATCCCACGCCCCATTTTGTATGAATATATTTTGGATCGGCAGGTGTTGCTTCTATCTTTTCACGCAAACGCCTTACATGTACATCCACCGTTCTCGCATCTCCAGGATAAGACGCGCCCCAGATTGTCTTCAGAAGCTGCTCTCTGGAATAAACTTTGTTCGGATTTGACACAAGCAGATATACCAGTTCAAACTCTTTTGCAGTCAGGTTTACTTCCTTGTCATCAATATAAACACGCCGGCTGTCCACATCAATTTTCAAGCCCTTTGTCTCAATTACTTTTTGATTTTTCTGTTCCGGATCGGTCTTTCCATTTCTGCGGAAGATTGCCTTCATCCGTGCTTTCACTTCCAGAATATTGAATGGTTTGGTTATGTAATCATCTGCTCCGTATTCAAGTCCCAGGATCTTATCCATATCCTCGCCTTTTGCAGTGAGCATGATAATCGGAACATCCGAAAATTCCCGGATCATCTGACAGACTTCCAAACCGCTGTGCCCAGGGAGCATGATGTCAAGAAGGATCATATCATAATGATTTGCCTTTGCAAGTTCCAGTGCTTCCTCTCCGTCATATGCGGCATCGACATGCATATCATCCTGTTCCAGGCTGAATTTAATTCCTTTCACGATTGACTTTTCATCATCTACCACCAAAATTTTTTTCATTCTTTACACCTCATCCTACAATAATCAAATCTTTTATTTTATTATATACGCCCTCTTTAATTCCATCGATGTTCATCAATTCTTCTGCGTTATGGAAATTCCCCTGGGCTTCTCTATATGCGATAATCGCGTCTGCCTTACTCTCGCCGATTCCGGGAAGCGTCATCAATTCTTCTTTTGTCGCGGTATTGATATTTACTTTTCCGGAATCCTCCTGCACAGCTTCGTCCTGATTGTGCCCAGGTATCTCATCTGTTTCCCATGACATCCCGGCAGTTTCCTCTTTGGTCGGTATATAAATCCGCTCCCCAGACGTTACCGGCTGTGCAAGATTCACATACATCGAATCTGCTTCCTCCGTGAAACCTCCGGCCATCTGCACTGCCGTCTCTTTTATCGCATCCGGTGAAACATAATACACACCTGCATTGTTTACGGCACCACATACATATACCGCAACCAGTGCAGCTTCTGTTGTCTGTTCCAATTCTGTTTCTTTCTCCGGTTGCGACGATATCGCTTCGGCATCTTCTTCTGTCTTTGCCTGCCCGGTTGTCTCCACCGGTTTTTCCGTAGATAAAAGCGTTTCATTTTCACCACATCCACCGAACAGACATATACAGATAATTCCAATACCCGCTATCCATTTTTTTATATTATGCAAATAAAATACTCCCTTCTTATATCAAAGTCTGGTATTCCATAATGCATAATCAAGACATATGCTTATTGTACCGAACTTACATCTGAAATACAATAGGCGTTTTCACGAAAAAAAATCACTTCTCCCATTGAAAAATGATAAAACCGACTACAGACACCAGGATTCCAACAAGCTTCGTCCATTGAAAGACTGCTTTTTCCACTCCGAACAATCCAAAAAGCTCAATCAGATACGCGATCAGCAGCTGGGAGATGACGATCAGCAGCACCGCTTTCGCAGGGCCAAGGCCTGCCATCGCTGTGATGACTGTCCATGTGATAAACGCGCCGATGACACCACCAAGCAGCATATATTTGTGGTCTACCTGTGCAAGCGACAAAATCCCCGCCTGTTTCCGTTCGAATATTGCCCACAGAAACATCGCAGTCAAAAAGCCCGAGAATGCCACCCACGCGGAAGCGAGCCATGTCGATGTCTGTTTTGTAACACCTGTATTAAACACACCCTGGACACTCATCAGAGCGCCGGATATCAATGCGACTATAATTCCCCACATAAAAAACTACCTCCATAAATCAGTTATTTACAGAGGTAGTTTGTATCATTTTCATGAAATTCATACGTTTTTTCGCATCCGGTCTTTCGCATATCGCGATTGATTCCCGTCCGGCTGCCTGACCGCATATTCCGGTATCTGAATCCTAGAACAATGGCTCCTTTAAAATTGCAGTACCGATACCTTTCTGTGTGAAGAACTCCAGAAGCAGGCAATGTTCCACACGTCCATCGAGCATATGCACACGAGAGACACCGTTTTTCATTGCTTCGATGCAGTTCGTGAGTTTCGGGAGCATACCGCCGCCGACAACTCCGTTGTCGATAAATTCCTGTGCTTCGTTGATATCCATCTCGGAGATCAGCGTAGACTTGTCCGTCGGATCAACAAATACTCCTTCGATATCGGTCAGGAATACGAGCTTTTCTGCATGGATAGCAGTTGCGATTGCACAGGCGGCATCATCGGCATTGATATTGTAGCCATGATAATCGTCGATACCAAGTCCGATCGGTGCGATAACCGGGATGAAATCATTTTCAATCAGGGTATCGAGAATCTTATGGTCTGAGGATACCACTTCTCCGACATAACCGATATCTTTGCCACCGGAAAGTTTCTTGCGCACCTTCAGGAGTCCGGCATCTTTTCCGCTGATACCGACTGCCTTCAGACCGAGTTTCTGCATCATGGATACAAGGCTTTTGTTGACTTTGGAAAGCACCATCTCAGCGACATCGAGCGTCTCTTCGTCCGTCACACGCAGGCCATTTACAAACTCGGATTCTTTGCCAAGTTTCTTCAACCAGGCACTGATTTCCTTGCCTCCTCCGTGTACGATGATCGGTTCCATACCAATCAGTTTCAAAAGTGCAACATCTTTGATTACATTATATTTTAAGTTCTCATCGACCATAGCACTGCCGCCGTATTTGACAACGACACGTGTGCCATTGAACTTCTGTATGTACGGAAGCGCCTCAATCAGTGTCTGTGCTTTCGCAAGTATCATATCCATCGAATCATTATTTACCATCTTGTTTTCCTCCGTTTTTCCTGTTGTTTTCTTCTGCACAAATCGTACAGAAACAGGAAATCATATCTGCTATTATTCTTACCGTTCATCCCTAATATTTGCAGGTTCTGTCCTTGTTATGAACGATAGTCCGCATTGATCTTCACGTAATCATAAGTAAGATCGCAGCCCCATGCAGTTGCCCGGGCATCGCCATCGTGAACATCGACCTTCGCAATCACAACATCCGGTGATAAAATCTCAGCTGCCTTCTCCTCGTCAAAAGCAGTTGCCACACCATTTTCAACGAGTGCAATCTCGCCTTTTTCAGAAGCCATCACGATATCAACCTTGAGCGGATCAAACTGCGCACCGGAATATCCCATTGCACACAGGATTCGTCCCCAGTTTGCGTCTTTTCCGAAGATTGCACACTTCGTCAGGTTGGACGTGATAATCGACTTTGCAAGCACCTTGGCTGTCTGCTTATCTTTTGCATGTTCCACCTGCACTTCGAACAGGCGGCTTGCGCCCTCACCATCCCCGGCAATCTGTTTTGCAAGGTAAGTATTCACGGCGAGCAGCGCTTCTTTGAATGCCTCGTAATCTTCGTTCTCCTCGGTAATCTCCGGATTCTCTGCCATACCATTTGCCATGACCAGTACCGTGTCATTCGTCGATGTATCACCATCCACCGATACCATGTTGAATGTATCCTCGATGGAACCCTTCAGTGCCTTATCCAGCAGTTCTTTTGAGATCGCCGCATCCGTCATAATGAATCCAAGCATCGTTCCCATGTTCGGGTGGATCATGCCCGAGCCTTTACACATCGCACCGAAAGTAACTGTCTTTCCACCAATCGTTGTCTCATAGGCGATCTGCTTCGGATGCGTATCCGTGGTAAGAATTGCCTCCGCAGCGTCCTGTGCCGACTGGACATCGTTTTTCAGCATACCGGAAAGCTTCTTCACACCGGCAGCGATCACGTCCATTGGCAATGTAAATCCGATGACTCCGGTTGATGCAACCAACACTGTATCCGATGCGATATTCAACGCTTCCCCAGCCAGTTTTGCCGTCGTAGCTGCATTCTCATAGCCTGCCTGTCCGGTACATGCATTTGCAATTCCGGTATTCACAACGACTGCCTGTGCCACACCGGCGTCTGTCACCTTCTTATCCCAGAGTACCGGTGCTGCCTTGACAAGGTTCTTCGTGAAGGTTCCTGCGGTTACCGCCGGCTTCTCGGAGAAGATCATCGCCATATCCTTGTTTGTCTTTCCTTTTTTGATGCCGGCTCTTGTGCCGGCGGTTGTATATCCCTTTGCGGCGGTTACGCCGCCCTCGATTTGTTTCATGTACTTACTCCTCTCTATCCCGAGATGAATGGAATTACGATTCTACGCAGACACGCTCTCGCTCACTTCCACACGTAATGGTACTAAATTCACGCCAAACAAGTTTGTCGTTCATTAAGTACCAACGTGTTCCAATGGTCTGCTCTAGAATTCGTAATTCCATCCATCTCTATCTACATATTAATTACGAATCATGATTATATAAATCGTCGTTTGTTTAACCTTACCTTAGGTGACTACGGGAACATTGGTGGCATCAGAAGTCCTTCTTCTTCCGGCAAGCCCATAATCAGGTTCATGTTCTGGACTGCCTGCCCGGCAGCGCCTTTCACCAGGTTGTCCATCGCCCCCATTACAACCACGCGTTTTGTACGTGGATCAATCACGAAATTCACATCAACATAATTGCTGCCTTCGACCCAGCGTGTCTCCGGACAGACGCCCTTGTCTAATACACGGATAAACCGCTCTTTTGCATAATACTTATCGTATGCGGCCTTGACATCCTCGTATGTTACATCTTTTACGAGATTGGCATACGCTGTTACAAGGATACCGCGGTTCATCGGAACAAGATGTGGTGTGAAGTTGATTGTAAGCGGTGTGCCATCATACGCATAGCCAAGCTGTTCCTCGATCTCCGGTGTGTGACGATGGGTTGTCACACCGTATGCCTTGATGCTCTCATTGACCTCACAATAGAGGTTTGCAACCTTGGCACCGCGTCCGGCGCCGGATGTTCCGGATTTCGCATCCACAATAATGGAATTGACATCGACAAGTCGTTCCTTTACAAGTGGATACAGAGACAGTATCGAACAGGTTGTATAGCAGCCCGGATTTGCAATCAGACGTGCTTTCTTGATATCCTCCCGGTTGATCTCACACAGACCATACACCGCCTCATCGATAAACTGCGGACTCTTGTGTTCTAAGTTGTACCATTTCTCATAGGTTGCTACATCCTTGATCCGGAAATCCGCGGACAGATCCACGATTTTCGTATTCGATAAAATCTGCTCATTTACAAGTGATGCGCAAAGTCCCTGCGGTGTCGCAGTGAAGATCACATCTGCTTTTTTGCTAAGTTCATCCATGTTGTCATCCATGCACTTTGCATCGACAAGTTCAAACATATTTCGATATACAGATGCATATTCCTGGTCAATATAACTTCTGGAACCATACCAGACGATCTCTGCGTCCTTATGGCCCAGCAAAATCCGTACTAATTCCTGACCGGCATATCCGGTTGCTCCTATAATTCCGACTTTTACCATTTTCTTTTTCAGCCTCTTTTCCAGTTCTTTTCGAATTCTCTTTTTTTCGTTTCAGAAATCTGTCTCATTATACAACCACTGTTTTAATTATGCAACCCTGTTTCGTTATTTTATGCATATTTTTATTGTTTTTTCTATGATTATTCATTATTGTGTTTATTTATGCATTCTTTATGCATTTTTATGCAAAATTATGGGTTGCATCTTGTCGTAAAAAGAAGTATAC
>ERZ1034998.1117-NODE-1117-length-16085-cov-9.033313_pt1 | contig 16085 bp, 12 predicted proteins | sample MGYA00520621_ERZ1034998 | MGnify/ENA primary metagenome ERZ1034998 (study PRJEB33766, sample SAMN09781748) | gut metagenome | biome: gut microbiome | host: Homo sapiens | place: Madagascar | study: EMG produced TPA metagenomics assembly of the PRJNA485056 data...
ATAGTTCGCTGGAAACGGCGCGTGAAAATAGGTAGTCGCCGACTTGAATGAAACGCTTCAGAAGAGATTCTGAGGCGTTTTTTGTTTGTAAAAAGGCACTAAGACTTTTATGGTCTGGGAATTTTGGCTGTACGGAGAAGCAACAGATTTCAGACAAAAATTTCTTTAGAGAAAGAAAACCTTGACTCTACAACTGTTATAGGGTTTACTATCTATGGCGGAAAGGGGCGGCCCGCTGCGAATGATCAACACAAAAAAGTATCCCTGTAATTCTGGCAGGAAGAGGGAAAGCAGGCCGAAGATACTATGGAAAAAAATCTTACCAGTGGAAGTGTATTGAAAAGCATTTTATATTTCTCACTGCCGTATCTGCTTTCATATTTTTTGCAGACGCTGTATGGCATGGCAGACCTGTTCATCATCGGACAGTTCGAGGGGGTGGCCAGCACAACAGCAGTATCCATCGGCAGCCAGATCATGCACATGATCACGGTGATGATCGTGGGCCTTGCCATAGGCGCAACAGTCACCATTGGCCGTGCGGTGGGCGCGGAAAACAAACCACGTGCAGCACGGCTCATTGGCAACACGACAACGCTGTTTCTGGCAGGTTCTGTGCTGCTGGCGGCGGTTCTGGTGGGGTTGGTCGATCCGATCATCCGTCTTGTATCCGTGCCGGAACAGGCGGTGGCGGGCACAAAGACTTACCTCATTGTTTGCTTTATTGGCATTCCCTGCATTACGGCCTATAACATCATTGCGTCCATTTTCCGCGGATTGGGCGATTCCAGAAGCCCAATGTATTTTATTGCTGTTGCCTGCGTGAGCAATATCGCATTGGATTACCTGTTCATGGGGACGCTGCACCTTGGCCCGGCCGGTGCGGCACTGGGCACAACGCTTTCGCAGCTGGTCAGCGTGGTCGTTTCGCTTGTAGTGATCCTGCGCCGCAAGAGCGGCATCCGGCTGTCAGGTGCGGACTTCAAACCGGAGCGCAGTGCGCTGGGCGAGATCCTTGCCATCGGCGTGCCGGTGATGATGCAGGACGGCTTTATTCAGGTCTCGTTCATGATCATTACCATCATTGCAAACCAGCGCGGCCTGACAGATGCAGCGGCTGTGGGCATCGTGGAAAAGATCATCAGTTTCCTGTTTTTGGTGCCCAGCTCCATGCTGTCCACCGTGTCGGCACTGGGCGCGCAGAACATTGGCGCGGGCAGGCATGACCGCGTGGACGCCGTCCTGCGCTATGCGGTGGGCATCGGCGTGACCTTTGGCGTCATTGTGGCCGCAGCGATGCAGTTCATTGCACCATCGGTGGTGCGGCCCTTTACCTCGGACGAGGCCGTGGTGCTGGCCGGTGTATCCTACATCCGCGGCTACATCTTCGATTGTCTGTTCGCAGGTGTACAATTCAGCTTCAGCGGTTACTTCTGCGCCTACGGCAAGTCCGGCTTATCGTTTTTGCATAACACGCTTTCCATTTTGCTGGTGCGTGTGCCGGGGGCCTATTTTGCCTCCAAGTTCTTCCCACAGACGCTGCTGCCCATGGGTCTTGCGTCGGCCTGCGGTTCGCTGTTCTCCATTTTGGTGTGTGTGATCGCATACCGCTGGCTCAAGCGCCAACAGAAAGAGGCTCTGCATGGCTGCTGAGGGGGAACTGTTCCAGATCGGCGAAGTAGCAAAGCTGTATCATGAAAGCGTGGGCACTCTGCGCCATTATGGGGCAGGTGGGGCTGCTGGCACCGGAATATGTAGACCCGCCCACAGGCTAACAAAGAAAGCGGCTGTCAAGCGTACAGCGGCTTTTTGCTGCGCAAAAGCCGGCACTGCGGTACAATGAAACCATTCTGAAGGGACGGAGAGAGGAATTATGCGAGACCACCACATCGACCTGTGCGGCCAGATCGATTTTACCCGCACCGATGCCATGCCGCTGCTGGCGCGGGATGCGCATTTCAGCTTTGCGTGCAGCGGCTGCGGCGACTGCTGCCGCGGGCGGGAGGACATTGTACTGTCCGGCTTTGACCTGTGGCGTATTGCCGCCCGGCTGCGTCTGCCGCCGCAGATCGTGGCCCATGGGTATTGCCGGGCCAGCATTGGCGCGGTGAGCCATCTGCCGGTGCTGCGTCTGGCTCCTGTGAAGGAAAACCGGAACAACTGTCCTTTCCTCACCGGGAACCACTGCGCCATCCATGATGCCGAGCCGCTGGTGTGCGCACTGTACCCGCTGGCACAGGAGATCAGCAGAGAAGGACAGGTGAGCTACTTTTTGCAGCCCACCGGCTGCGGCGGGCAGGTGATCGAAGCACGGGTAGAAGATTATCTGGCCCGCTACGCTGTGCCCGCCCGGGAGCAGACAGATGTGCGCTGGGCGCAGACCTGCATGGAACTGGAAGATGTGGTGGAACAGGCCGAAGCACAGCTGAGCTCGGTGCTGGTGCGCCGGATGCAGGCAAAGCTCTGGCAGACACTGTATTTTGGCTATGATCCTGCGCAGCCATTTCTGCCGCAGCTGGAGCGCAACCTGAAATGGTTCAGAGGAGAGATGGGCAAACTGACGGACTATCAGAAAAAACGGGGAAAAGCATCGAAATAATTGATTAATATATTTTAAATAATCGATAATAAAGGCCGTTTTTGGGCAAAAGTGAGTTGTTTTACTGTGAAATGTGTGCTATACTTCACGAGTGTAAAGCGAGACTGTACGAGTCCTGCATACAAAACGATGCTTTCCGGCGCGGCACCTGTAGGCTGCGCACGCAAAGAGATAGAGGAGATAGATCATTATGCGTAAAATCACTCGTCGTTCGTTCCTGACTGCTGCCGCTGCCTGCGGTGCAGCTGCTGCCCTGACTGCCTGCGGCGGTTCTTCTGCATCTTCCGCAGCCGCTTCTTCTGCGGCACCTGCATCCTCGGCTGCGGCATCTGCCGCAGCCGATGGCCAGAAGTTCAGCGTTGGCATCTGCCAGCTGGTGCAGCATGCTGCTCTGGATGCTGCCACTCAGGGCTTTCAGGATGCGTTGACCGCTGAGTTCGGCGAGAATGTCAGCTTTGATTTGCAGAACGCACAGGGCGATTCTGCTACCTGCGCTACCATCACCAACGGCTTTGTTTCCGCCGGTGTGGACCTGATCATGGCAAATGCAACGCCCGCTTTGCAGGCTGCACAGGCTGCCACCAACACCATCCCGGTGCTGGGCACCTCTGTTACCGAGTACGGCGTGGCACTGGGCCTGACCGACTTCGATGGCATCGTGGGCGGCAACATCTCCGGTACTTCCGATCTGGCTCCGCTGGATCAGCAGGCCGATATGATCGTGGAGTGGCTGCCGGACGCCAAGAAGGTGGGCCTGCTGTACTGCTCCGCTGAGGCAAACAGCCAGTATCAGGTGGACGAGGTACAGAAGTATCTGGAAGCCAAGGGCGTTACCGCTACCCAGTACGCCTTCTCCGATTCCAACGACCTGTCCTCCATCTGCCAGAAGGCTGCCGACGAGAACGATGCACTGTATGTGCCCACCGATAACACCGTTGCTGCCAACACCGGCATCGTGGACGGCATCTGCCGCCCGGCAAAGAAGCCTGTGTTCGCAGGCGAGGAGGGCATTTGCTCCGGCTGCGGCGTGGCTACCCTGTCCATCAGCTACTACGATCTGGGCTACACCACCGGCGAGATGGCTGTGAAGATCCTGAAGGGCGAGGCTGATATTTCCACCATGCCCATCGAGTACACCGATGTGACCAAGAAGTACAACAAGGCCATCTGCGATGATCTGGGCCTGACCGTTCCCGATGGCTACGAGGAGATTGAGGGCTAAAATACTCCGGGAAACAAAACAGAAAATCAGCGGAGAAGGGCTGAGAATGCTCTTCTCCGCTTTCCCGTATTCAAACGGGAATAAAAAAAGTGTAACGTTTAGGAGGAATTGTTTTGGATATCATTGCAAGACTGGCAAACCTGCCGGGCGCTCTGCCGGGTGCCTGTGCACAGGGCCTGATCTGGGGCATCATGGCCATTGGCGTCTACCTGACCTACCGCATTCTGGATGTGGCCGACCTTACCGTGGACGGCTCCTTTGGCACCGGCGGCGCTGTGTGCGTCATGTGCCTGCTCTCGGGCCAGAACGTGTGGGTCTCGCTGCTTATGGCGCTGCTGGCGGGCTTGCTGGCGGGCTTCGTCACCGGCATCCTGCACACCTTTATGGGCATTCCGGCCATCCTTGCCGGCATTCTGACCCAGCTTTCGCTGTACTCCATCAACCTCAAGATCATGGGCAAGGCAAACCAGTCCATCAATGTGGACAAGTACGGCCTGCTCATTTCCCTGCGCTGGGTCAAGGAATTTGCCGTCCACAACCCCATCGTCATGACCATCATCGTCACGGCGGCGCTCATCGGCATCCTGTACTGGTTCTTCGGCACCGAGCTGGGCTGCGCCATCCGCGCCACCGGTTCCAACCCCGCAATGTCCCGTGCACAGGGCATCAACACCAACTTCAACATCGTGCTGGGTCTGGCCGTGTCCAACGGTCTGGTGGCACTGTCCGGCGCACTGCTGAGCCAGTATCAGGGCTTTGCAGACGTGGGCATGGGCCGCGGTGCCATCGTCATTGGTCTGGCCGCTGTCATTATTGGTGAGGCACTGTTCAGCCGCATCTTCCACAACTTTGCACTCAAGATGGTTTCCGTCTCGCTGGGTGCCATCATCTACTACATTGTGATTCAGCTGGTGCTGACGCTGGGCTTTGACGCAAATCTGCTCAAGCTGCTGAGCGCTTCCGTGGTGGCAGTTTTCCTTGCTGTGCCGTACTGGAAGGGCAAGTATTTCTCAAAGCCGGTGAAGAAGGCAAAGGAGGATGCAAAAAATGCTTGAGATCCAGAATGTTTCCAAGACCTTTAATGCTGGCACGGTCAACCAGAAAACCGCTTTGAACGGCCTGAACCTGAAGCTGAACGAAGGCGACTTCGTCACCGTGATCGGCGGCAACGGTGCGGGCAAATCCACCATGCTGAATGCTGTTGCCGGTGTTTGGCCGGTGGATGAGGGCAAGATCATCATTGACGGTGTGGACGTCACCCGCTTGAGCGAGCATCAGCGCGCTGCCTATATCGGCCGCGTGTTTCAGGACCCCATGACCGGCACCGCCGCCACCATGCAGATCGAGGAGAACCTTGCGCTGGCAGCCCGCCGCGGCAAGCCCCGCACCCTGCGCATCGGCATTACCAAGGCGGAGCGTGAGCAGTACCGTGAACTGCTCAAGACTTTGGATCTGGGCCTTGAGGATCGCCTGACTGCCCGTGTGGGCCTGCTTTCCGGCGGCCAGCGTCAGGCACTGACCCTGCTGATGGCCACCATGAACAAGCCCAAGCTCCTGCTGCTGGACGAGCACACCGCCGCCCTTGACCCCAAGACCGCCCTCAAGGTGCTGACCCTCTCGGCCAAGATCGTGGAGGAGAACCACCTGACCACCATGATGATCACCCACAACATGAAGGACGCCATCAAGTATGGCAACCGCCTGATCATGATGCACGAGGGCCATATCATCTACGACGTGGCAGGCGAGGAAAAGAAGAGCCTGCACGTCTCCGACCTGCTGGCCAAGTTCCAGATCGCCAGCGGCGGCGAGTTTGCAAACGACCGCATGATCCTTTCCTGATCCTGTAAAACTTGCAGGCGCCTGCCCCCGATGTATGGGGGTGGGCGCTTGTTTTTTGTCTGTGCTGTGCTACAATAAAACCATGACAAAAAACGGGGGAAAATGCAACATGGTCGACCATATCAAGATCCGCGGTGCGCGGGTGCATAACCTGAAAAATATCGATGTGGATGTGCCGCTGGGCAAGATCGTGGGTGTGGCGGGCGTGTCCGGTTCGGGCAAGTCCAGCCTTGCGCTGGGCGTGCTGTATGCCGAAGGCTCCCGGCGGTATCTGGACGCATTGTCCACCTACACCCGGCGGCGCATGACGCAGGCGGCAAAGGCATCGGTGGATGAAGTGCTGTACGTTCCGGCAGCGCTGGCGCTGCATCAGCGGCCTGCTGTTCCGGGCATCCGCAGCACCTTTGGCACCGGCACGGAGCTGCTGAACAGCCTGCGCCTGATGTACTCGCGCCTTTCCAGTTACCAATGCCCGCAGTGCGGTCACTGGCTGGCACCCAGCCTTGCTGTCGCGGCCGAAAAGCCGCTGGTCTGCCCGCAGTGCGGTGCCAGCGTGCAGGCGCTTTCGGCGGAGGAATTCGCCTTCAACAGTCAGGGTGCCTGCCGCACGTGCAGCGGCACCGGCACCGTGATGACCGTGGACGAGAGCACCCTTGTGCCGGACGATTCTCTGACCATCGATGAGGGCGCGGTGGCCCCGTGGAAGAGCCTGATGTGGTCTCTGATGGTGGATATCTGCCGCGAGATGGGCGTACGCACCAATGTGCCTTTCCGCGCACTGACCGCCGAGGAAAAGGACATCGTTTTCCATGGCCCGGCGGTAAAAAAGCACATTTTCTACCACAACAAAAATTCCAATCAGGCAGGGGAACTGGATTTCACCTATTTCAACGCCACCTATACGGTGGAAAACGCCCTCTCCAAGGTCAAGGACGAGAAGGGCATGAAGCGGGTGGAAAAATTCCTGCGGCAGGGGGTCTGCCCGGACTGCGGCGGCACCCGGCTGTGCAAAGCGGCCCGCACGCCGCGCCTGCGGGGCATCACGCTGGATAAAGCCTGCCAGATGACCCTTGTGCAGCTCACCGATTGGGTGGCGGGTGTGCCGGGCAGCCTGCCGGAAGAGATGCGGCCCATGGCCCAAAGCATCTGCGAATCGTTCCAGACGGTGGCGGCGCGGCTGCTTTCGCTGGGGCTTAGCTACCTGACGCTGGACCGCTCCGCTTCCACTCTTTCCACCGGCGAGCGCCAACGGATGCAGCTGGCCCGTGCGGTGCGCAACCGCACCACCGGTGTGCTGTATGTGCTGGATGAGCCGTCCATCGGCCTGCACCCATCCAACATCGAGGGTCTCACCGATGTGATGCATGACCTCATTGCCGACGGCAACTCGGTTGTGCTGGTGGACCACGATACCCAGATCTTAAAGGAAGCCGATTGGCTCATCGAGATGGGGCCGGAGGCCGGTGCCAAAGGCGGGCATGTGGTGGCGCAGGGCACGATCCCGCAAATTGAAGCAAACGCGGCTTCTCAGATCGGGCCTTTTCTGGCGGGCCGGGCGGGCGTCCATGCGCGGCGCCGCACACCGGAACGCGAATTGTTTGCGCAGGGCTGTATTCATCTGGAAACAACGGCCATCCACACCGTAAAGCCGCTGGCGCTGGACCTGCCAAAGGGTCGTTTGACTGTGGTCACGGGCGTGTCCGGCAGCGGCAAGACGACCCTCATTCTGGAAAGTCTGATCCCGGCACTGCAAGCCAAAGTGAACGGCACCGTCCTTCCGGCGCATGTCAAAGCTGTGGAAGCGGAGGGCATCGCGCAGGTAAAGCTGATCGATGCCACGCCCATCGGCATCAATGTGCGGTCCACCGTGGCCACCTACGCCAACGTGCACGACGAGCTGCGTAAGCTTTTTGCCAAGGCACAGGGCGCCAAAGAACGCGGCTATAAGGCGGGCGACTTTTCCTATAACACCGGCAAGCTGCGGTGCCCTACCTGTGACGGCACCGGCGTGATCAGCTTGGATGTGCAGTTTTTACCGGACGTGGATGTGCCCTGCCCGGACTGCGGCGGCTCCCGCTACAGCCGGGAAGCGGCAGAGGTGAAGCTGCCCACGGCGGACGGCGGTGCAGCTTCCATAGCCGACCTGATGGACATGGATGTTGCCACTGCGCTGGAAGCCTGCGCCGACCGTAAGCTGGTGCGCCAGCGGTTGCAGGTGCTCAAAGAGCTTGGCCTCGGCTACCTGACACTGGGCGAGGAGACGCCCAGCCTTTCCGGCGGCGAAGCACAGCGGCTCAAGCTTGCCAGCGAGATGGGCCGTGGACAAGCGGACAGTGTGTTCGTGTTTGATGAGCCCACCATCGGCCTGCACCCGCTGGATGTGCAGACGCTGCTGGGTGTGTTCCAGAAGCTGATCGAAAACGGCGCCACCGTGGTGGTGATCGAGCACGATCTGGATGTGATCCGCAATGCAGATTACCTTGTGGATATGGGCCCGGGCGGCGGCGACGCTGGTGGCCGCATCGTGGCGGCAGGCACGCCGGAACAGGTAAAGCAGGACCCGGAGAGCATTACGGGAAGATATATCTAATAATACGAGAATGCCCGCCGGGAGCTTTTTCCCGGCGGGCATTCTCTGTATAACGATAAAAGTTACCGCTTGATATCGTAATTCATATTCATCAGGTTGCGGATGGAGCTTACATCATCGGTGATGTTGGCATCGCCGTGGATGGTGTGCTTGATGGCGCTGCTTGCCACCGCAAAGTTGATCATATCCATGGCCTTGTAATCGTGCAGCATGGCGTAGATCAGGCCGCTGGCAAAGGCATCGCCGCCGCCCACACGGTCCAGAATGTTGAAGGTGAACAGCTTGCTCTCGAAGGTGTGGCCGTCGTACCACATAAAAGCCTTCAGGCTGTTCTCGCTGCCGCTGTGGGCGTAGCGCACATGGCGGGCAATGCACTTGAGGTTGGGATACCGCTCGATGAAGTGCTGGAAAATTTCATCCTGCTGCTCGTAGCTGGGCTGCAAAGGCACGCCGTCCTTCCAGTCGCCCTTGGAGTGGTCGTTCTCGTCCTTCCACAGATGGTAGGGCTCGATGCCCAGCAGCACATCCACATAGGGCAGGCATTCGGTGCAGAAGTCGCGGGCTTCCTCCCAGCTCCACAGGGTGGAGCGGAAGTTGCCGTCAAAGCTGACGGTCAGGCCCTTTTTCTTGGCCACCTTGAGCATATCCAGAATGAGGGTGCGGCAGTTGGGGGCCAGCGCCGGCGTGATGCCGCTGAGGTGCAGCCAGTCAAAGCCTTCCAGCAGGGCGTTCAGATCCACCTGCGAGAAATCGTACTCGGTGATGGCGCTGTGCTTGCGGTCGTAAATGACTTTGGAAGCGCGGATGCCGTAGCCGGTCTCCAGATAGTAAGTACCCAAACGGTTGGAGGGGGTCTCGTCCGGCTCGGTGAGGATCATGGGGGTGCAGTGCACATCGTTGGAGCGCAGCCAGCGCACAGCGCTCTTGCCCAGACTATTGTTGGGCACCACGCTGAAGAAGGTGCTGTCCACACCCAAGTTTGCCAGAGCCAGCGCAATGTTGGCCTCGCTGCCGCCATAGCTGGCCTCAAAGGCCGATGCCATGCGGATCTTCTCGTAGTTCGGCGGGGTCAAGCGCAGCATGATCTCGCCGCAGGTGATGAATTTCTGGCCGGTGGTCTCGCTGCCAAGGATGGGATTGTAGTGTTCCATAACGCTCCTCCTGATTATTGTAAAGCTCACCAGAACTCTATTAACACATCGTTGTATCCATTATAATCCGACACAAGAGGGATTGCAAGCGCTTGCACGGAAATGCAAGAGAAAATAATCGGCCTTTTTTGGAGGATTTGACGAAAGAATGCTGCTGGCCGACGTGCCGGTAGCTTTCTCCTCGGACAGCCCGGGACCCAAGTCCCGCCCCAACGCTTACGCGCTGGGGCCCCACCTCCCGGAAGTCCTCGGAGAAACTACCGCTCCACCGACTCGATAAGATGCAGCTTATCTTTACGACTCCTCTCGTGAAAATGCGTTTGGAGCGGCCCGCAGGCCGCGACAAACGCGAAAAATAAAAATAAAATTTCCGCTGAAGATAGCCAGAGCGAAGCGGAGGCTATTCTAAATCATATCACACTCCCGTCAGATCGAACGAAGGCGTATATTCTTCTTTCGCGCTGCTCTTCTGCTGCATATACCCCTGCACAAGCCCTTTGTCCATGGCATAGTTCACCACCCGGCGGTACTCGTAGGTGGTGATGCGCCGTCCGATGCCGTGCTCTGCGGCTTTGTAAAAGGGCGTGTACTGGCTCATTACACTGGGCAGAAAACACCCGGGGTCGGCATCGTTCCACGCGGCCATCTGGTCCAGCACCGCAAAGCTGTCGTCGGTATGGCCCGGCAGGGCAAGATGGCGCAGGATCACGCCTTTTTGCAGCATGCCGTCTGCATCGAATACCGGGTGCCCGGCTTGTGCCATCATGGCCTCAATGGCGGGCTTTGCCTGTGCAAAGTAGTCCGGTGCAGAGGAAAGCTGGGCTGAGAGGGCAGAGGACACGTATTTCAGGTCTGCCAGCCAGATGTCGATGTACCCGCGCCATGCTTCTACGCTTTCCACGGTCTCATAGCCGCCGGTATTGCACACGATGGGCAGGTGCAGGCCCTGTGCGCGCGCTGTGTCCAGCGCGGCAATGATCCACGGCCGCCACTGCCCCGGCGTGACCAGATTGATGTTGTGGGCGCCCTGCGCCTGTAAATTCAGGAAAATATCCGCCAGATGTTCCACCGTGATCTCCTTGCCAAGGCCCTCGGCGCTGATGGGGTAGTTCTGGCAGAAGCAGCATTTGAGGGTGCAGCCGGAGAAAAACACTGTGCCGCTGCCCTTTGTGCCGCTGATGCAGGGTTCTTCCCAGTAGTGCAGGGCTGCGCGTGCGGCCTTTAAGGTGCCGCCTGCCCCGCAGAAGCCGGTTTGCCCGGCAGCGCGGTTTGCCCCGCAGCGGCGCGGGCACAGCGTGCAGGAAGACGGGATGGAAACAAAATCGCTTTTCGGCATAATATCCAAAGTCCTTTGTGTAAAGTTTGTCAGCCCCAGTATACCACTTTTCGCCCCGGACGTGCTATACTATAGTGCAAGGAAAAAATATTACATGTGCGGCAACATCTTTGCAGAACGCAGCCGTGCGGCGGGCTGCGGCGGAGAGAACGCTGTGACGGAGGAGACCATGCGCACCGAGACCGACGAAATTCGTGATAATCTGAAATACCTGACTCTGCTCTCCCGGGACTACCCCTCGCAGGCAGCGGCGGCCAGCGAGATCATCAGCACGCAGGCGCTGCTCAAACTGCCCAAGGGCACCGAGCACTTTATGAGCGATCTGCACGGCGAAAACGAAGCCTTTGTGCACATTTTGAACTCGGCCTCCGGCGTCATCCGCGAAAAAGTGGATCAGGTGCTGGGCGATGCCGTGCCGGAGCATGTCCGTGCCGAGCTGGCAACACTGATCTATTACCCGGGTGAAAAGCTGCCCCAGCTCAAGGCCCACTGTACCAGCGAGGAAGCGCTGGACCAGTGGTACACCGAAACGCTGCTGCGGCTCATTGATATCTGCCGGCTGGTATCCTCCAAGCACACGCGGGACCATGTGCGCAAATGCCTGCCCGCCAGCTGCGGCTACATTCTGGACGAGCTGCTCCACGCCCACTTTGAGGACCACGACAAAGACCTCTACTATGGCCAGATCGTGGGCAGCATCATTGAAAATGGCCGTGCGGACCGCTTTATCGTGCGCCTGTGCGAGCTGATCAAGCATCTGGCCGTGGACAAGCTGCACATCGTGGGCGACCTGTTCGACCGCGGGCCGCGCCCGGATATCATTCTGGATCTGCTCATGCGCCACCACAACGTGGACATCCAGTGGGGCAACCACGATGTGGTGTGGATGGGTGCCGCCGCCGGCAGCCCCATCTGCATCTGTACGGTGCTCAAGACCACGCTGGCATACCACAACCACGGGATGCTGGAGGACTGCTACGGCATCAACCTGCGCCATTTGCAGCGCATGGCCGAGCAGTTCTATGGCAGCGACGATCTTTCCATCTGGATGCCCCACACCGATGCGGCCCGCGGCCCTTACACCGCAGGCATGCTGCACCGCTGCGCCGTGATGCACAAGGCCATCAGCATCCTGATGTTCAAGCTGGAATGTCAGGTGATCGACCGCAACCCGGATTTCCAGATGCAGGGCCGGGATTATCTGCGCCGCATCGACTGGGCAAAGCACACCGTGAAGATCGGGGAGAAGGAGTATCCGCTGCGGGATACCTCGTTCCCCACGGTGGACCCGGCAGACCCGGCGGCACTAAACCCGGACGAGCAGCTGGTGCTCACAAAGCTGGTGCAGTCCTTCCGCCAGAGCGAGAAATTGCAGCAGCATGTGGAATTTTTGTACACCAAGGGCAGTGTGTACCACATTGAGAACGGCAACCTGCTCTACCACGGCGCCGTACCTATGACCGGCAAGGGCACCTTTGCGGTGGAGCGCTTTGAGGGCCACCGCTACTCCGGACGGGCTTTGATGGACTATTGCGACGCCCGGGCCCGCCGTGGCTACTATGCGCCCGAAGGCAGCGCCGCACGCCAGAACGGACAGGACTTTTTGTGGTACCTGTGGTGCGGCAAGCTTTCGCCGCTGTTTGGCCGCAGCGCAATGACCACCTTTGAACGGCTCTACGTGGAGGATGCTTCCACCCACACCGAGGTAAAAGACCCCTATTATACATGGTATAATGACGAAGCCGTGTGCCGCCGCATTCTGGCAGAGTTCGGCCTGCCGGGCACGAGCCACATCGTCAACGGCCATGTGCCGGTGCGGGAGAAAAACGGCGAGAGTCCCATCAAGGGCGGCGGACGGCTGGTGGTGATCGACGGCGGGTTCTGCCGCGCCTACCACGAAAAGACCGGCATTGCAGGCTACACGCTGGTGTATTCCAGCCGCACCATGTCCCTGCGCACCCATCAGCCCTTTGAAAGCGCTGAGAAGGCTGTGAAGGAAAATTTGGACATCATTTCCCGGAAAAACATTCTGGAAACGGAAAATCATCGTATCCTCGTGGAGGACACCGACGAAGGCGAGGTGCTGCGGGAGCGCGTGCATGACCTCAAGCAGCTGGTGGAAGCCTACCAGCTGGGCTGGATCACCGAGACCCGGTGCGAGGACCATGTGTGGTAAAGTGCAACAGCACCGCACCTCCAAAACGCTTGTTTTGGGTAAAATACCTGAAAAAGAAATCAAAATTTTGGAATATCCCGCGTGAAAATGGGCAAAACAGAAAATAATAAAACATCTACAAACGGGGCTTTGCTTTTTTGTGAAAGTTGTGTATAATAAGATAGCTGTAAGTGTGCGGCTTTGTTTGCTGTACGCATGCTGCGGCTTTTATGGAAAATGCTTTCAGGAACCTTAACAGGCCCGCTCGGAACGGGCCGTTGACAAGGAGATCATAAAAAGTGGAGAAATTTGTTATTACGGGCGGCAAGCCCCTGCACGGCGAAGTGACCATTTCTGGTGCCAAAAATGCGGCGGTGGGCATTCTGCCGGCAACGATCCTTGCGGCGGATGTGTGTGTGGTCGAGAACCTGCCGGAGATCAGCGATGTGGCCGTGAGCCTGAAGATCCTCAGCGTTCTGGGTGCTCAGATCCGGATGATCGACCGGAACACCTACGAGATCGACACCACCCACCTCACCGGCACCAATGTGCCGGACGATCTGTCCCGCCAGATGCGTGCAAGCTACTATTTTCTGGGCGCACTGCTGTCCCGCTTTGGCAAGGCGCAGGTGGCCATGCCCGGCGGCTGCAATCTGGGCCCGCGCCCCATCGACCAGCACCTGAAGGTGTTCAGCGCACTGGGCGCCGAGGACAGCGTGGACTACGGCATGATCACGGTGCGCGCCAAGGAGCTGAACGGCGCACACATCTTCTTTGATAAGGTCAGCGTGGGTGCTACCATGAACGGCATGCTCTCCGCTGTGATGGCCAAGGGCCAGACGATTCTGGAAAACTGTGCCAAGGAGCCCCATGTGGTGGATCTGGCAAACTTCCTCAATATGTGCGGTGCAGATATCCGTGGTGCGGGCACCGACGTGATCAAGGTGCGCGGCGTGGAAAAAATGCACGGCTGCACCTACAGCATCATCCCGGACCAGATCGAAGCCGGCAGCTACATGGTGGCTGCTGCTGCCACCGGCGGCGATGTGCTGGTGAAAAACGTCACCCCCAAGCACTTGGAGCCCATTACAGAAAAGCTGCGCCGCGCCGGTGTGGAAGTGGAAGAATTTGACGATGCAGTGCGTGTGCGCCGCACCGGCGATATTCTGCCGCTCAAGATCAACACCATGCCGCATCCCGGTTTCCCCACCGACATGCAGCCGCTGATGGGCGTGCTGCTGAGCGTAGCCAAGGGCACCAGCACCGTCACCGAAAGCGTGTGGGACAACCGCTTCCGCTATGTGGACGAGCTGCGCAAGATGGGCGCAAGCGTGCAGGTGGACGGTCAGGTGGCTGTGTTTGAAGGTGTGGACAAGTTGCAGCCTGCGCCGCTGCGTGCGCTGGACCTGCGTGCCGGCGCCGCTATGGTGGTGGCGGCTTTGATGGCAGACGGCACCAGTGAGATCGAGGAGATCGGCCACATTGAGCGCGGCTACGAGAATATCGTGGAAAAGCTGCGTGGTCTGGGTGCAGACATCAGCAAGGTGGAGCGGATACCCGCCGCACTGGATCAGGCACTGTAATTTACCAAAAAAAACAAACAGCCTGCTGCGTGATGCGGCGGGCTGTTTTTGAGTGGATCAGAGGTTTTTCATGGCAGAATTTATCTCATTGTATTCCGGCTCTTCCGGCAACAGCAGCGTGGTGCGCTGCGGCCAGCGGTATCTCATCGTGGACATGGGCAAAGGCGTGCGCACCACTTCGGCGGCACTCAAGGCGCTGGGGCTTGCTGTGAGCGACTGCGACGGCATTCTTATCACCCACGAGCACAGCGACCATGTAAAGGGGCTTTCCACCTTCCTCAAAAAGAACCCGCTGCCGGTGTACGGCGCAGCGGACACGCTGGATCTTCTGGATGCAAACGGCATCGTGCCTGCGGCTTGTGAGCTGCACGAGCTGGAAGGCAGGGAAGAAGATGTGGGCGCCTTTGGCGTACAGAGCTTTCCCACCAGCCACGATGTACCCTGCGTTGGCTACCGCATCCACACGCCGGACGGTAAAACCATGACCATTGCCACCGACCTTGGCGTGCTGACGCCGCCGGTGCACGAGGCACTTTCCGGCTGCGACCTTGTGGCGCTGGAAAGCAACTACGACCTGCACATGCTGCGCAGCGGGCCGTATCCCTATTACTTACGGGCCCGCATCGAGAGCGTGCGGGGCCACCTTTCCAACGATGAGTGCTCGGCAAAGCTGCTGGAGCTCATTCAGGAAGGGTGCAAGCGTTTTGCCCTGTGCCATCTTTCGCAGGAGAACAATACACCGGCCCTTGCGCTGCAAACGGTGTTCAACACGCTGGGCGCGGCGGGCGTCGTGCCGGAAAAGGACTGCATCGTACAGGCCCAGCGCCGCAACGAGGTCAGCCCGGCATTGGAGTTTTGAGTAAAAGAAAAAGCAACGCTTTTGCGTTGCTTTTTCTTTTACTCGTTCGCTTTCTGGACGCGGATATCGTTGCCGAAGAACTTGATCTGGACGAAACCGGCAAGGCGGCTGGAGATCTTTTCGGTGTAAAGCTTTTCCAGCAGAGCACCATCGGTGACATTGGTGGTAACGATGGTGGGCAGCTTTGCGCCCAGCCGGTTGTTCAGCAGGCTGTACAGATTGGTGAGAAAGAAGCTGGAATTGAACTCGGTGCCAAGATCATCGAGGATCAGCAGATCGGCATTGGATGCAGTCTGGAACAGCGCTTCTTCTTCGCCGTTCGGGTCGGAGCCGAAATGCAGCGCTTCCAGCTTGCCAAAGAAATCCGGGCAGGAGACATAGATCACATCATAGTTCTGCCGGAGTACCTCTCCGGCAATGGCCAGCGCCGCATGGGTCTTGCCAAGACCGGCATTTCCCAGCAGCAGCAGGCTCTCGCGGGTGGCGGGTGAAAAATCGGCCGCATAATCGCGCAGATCGGCCAGAACCTCTGCCATATAGGTGCGGATGCTTTCACCGACCTCGGGATCTGCAACAGAGGGGTAATACTCCAGCTTCATAGTGTCAAAGCTGGAAATGGACAGGCTGGACAGTGCTTCGATCTCCTGACGGCGCAGCTGCTGCATTACCTTGTGGACGCACGCGCAGGTGCGGCCATTCACGCTGCCGGTATCCTGACATTTCGGACAGGTGAAGTGCGGTTCCAGCG
>ERZ1034998.1118-NODE-1118-length-16054-cov-6.134321_pt1 | contig 16054 bp, 10 predicted proteins | sample MGYA00520621_ERZ1034998 | MGnify/ENA primary metagenome ERZ1034998 (study PRJEB33766, sample SAMN09781748) | gut metagenome | biome: gut microbiome | host: Homo sapiens | place: Madagascar | study: EMG produced TPA metagenomics assembly of the PRJNA485056 data...
CAAGAGTACTATCGCCCTGACCGAGTGCGAAGGCGAAGGTGAATTCTGCGTGCCTACACGCGTAGTCATCGATGCCCTCAAGGAACTCCCAGAGCAGCCTCTCAGCTTCGAGGTAGAAAAAAACTCCGACGCTTACGCCATCAAGATCGTATATCAGAATGGTCTTTATAACTTCACCGGTATCAATGCCGAGGACTATCCACGCTCTCAGCCTATGGGCGACGGATGCACCGTCATCACCCTTTCCACCGATATTCTGATTGACAACATCTCACGATCTCTCTTCGCTACAGCGTCAGACGAGTTGCGACCTGTGATGAACGGTATCTATTTCGACCTGACTCCGGAGGCACTTGCCGTGGTTTCCAGCGATGGTCATAAACTGGTGAGAAGCAAGAACTTCAGCATCAAGAGTGAGACTCCTGCCAATTTCAACTTGCCTAAGAAGCCAGCCACCCTGCTCAAGAACATCCTGAGCAAGGAAGATGAGGCTACCATCAAGTTTGATGAGCGCAGCGCAGAAATCCAGTTCAGCGACGGCATGCTGAGATGCAGACTCATCGACGGCCGCTACCCTAACTACAACTCTGTGATTCCAATCAACAATCCTGCACAGATCACCGTAGACCGCAAGGCACTGCAGAGCGCATTGCGCCGCGTGCTGCCTTTCGCCAGCGAGAGCAGCCAGCTCATCCGTTTCCACATTGAGAACGGCCGATTCGAGGTTTCTTCCGAGGATATCGACTTCAGCACTTCTGCCAAGGAAGTTCTGGCTTGCGAATACTCAGGTTCAACCATCAACATCGGTTTCAAGGGAAGCAGTCTGATGGAAATCCTGAGCAATCTTAACAGCGAGCAGATCGTCTTCCAGCTCGCCGACCCAAGTCGCGCCGGAATCGTAATCCCATCAGAGCAGCCAGAGGACGAAGATGTCCTGATGCTCATCATGCCTATGCTCCTTAACGACTAAGGAGCCATAGGCTCTTTTACGTTCTGACAGCCAAAAGGCAGAAAAATAATCAAGAACCAAAAATAAAAGAAATGAAATTAAATTTAACGAAGCCCCTCATCGTCTTCGACCTGGAGACCACGGGACTTGACATGGTAAAGGATAGAATCATTCAGATTTCATATATTAAGGTGAACCCGGATGGAACAGAGATTCGCAAGAATCAGTTTGTAAACCCGGAAAAGCAGATTCCTGAAGAGGTGATTGCACTCACCGGAATCACCAACGAGGACGTGAAGGATGCGCCAACCTTCAAGCAGTTGGCTGCCACCCTGAGCCAGGAGTTCTCCGGCTGTGATTTCGCCGGCTACAACTCCAACCACTTCGACGTTCCGATGCTCGCCGAGGAATTCCTGCGTGCCGGAATCGACTTCGATTTCTCCAAGTGCCGTCTCATCGACGCCCAGACCATCTTCATGAAGATGGAGCGCCGCAACCTTGCCGCAGCCTACAAGTTCTACTGCGGCAGAAAGATGGAGGAGGATTTCGAGGCCCACCGTGCCGACCAGGATACCGAGGCCACCTATCGCGTACTGATGGGCGAGCTCGACCGCTATGCGCCTGGCGTTCAGGAGGAAGCAGACCGCGTGCTCAACAACAACATGGACGAGCTTGCCGAGTTCTCAAAGCACAACGACAATGTTGACTTTGCAGGCCGCATCGTATGGCAGGAACTGAAGGATGCCCAGGGCAACGTGATTCTCAATGAGAAGGGCGAACCGCAGAAGCACGAAGTGTTCAACTTCGGCAAGTACAAAGGCTGGGATGTTGCAGAGGTTCTCACCAAGGATCCGGGCTACTTCACCTGGATTCTGGGCAGCGAGTTCACCAACAACACCAAGCAGGTACTCACCCGCATCCGCCTGCGCGAGTATAACAAGAGAATGGGAAAATAATTATGCTGAAAGGAAAGAAAATCGTATTGGGCATCACGGGCTCCATTGCAGCCTATAAATCATGCCTCATCATACGCGGACTGATTAAGCGGGGAGCCGAGGTGCAGGTGGTCATCACCCCTGCGGGCAAGGAGTTCATCACCCCTATCACCCTCTCGGCACTCACCCACAAGCCCGTGGTGAGCGAGTTCTTCTCGCAGCGCGACGGCACCTGGAATTCGCACGTTGACCTCGGTCTCTGGGCGGACGCCATGCTCATCGCTCCCTGCACCGCCTCTACCATGGGCAAGATGGCTCACGGCATTGCCGACAACATGCTCATCACCACCTATCTCTCCATGAAGGCTCCCGTCTTCATCGCTCCAGCCATGGATCTCGACATGTACAAGCATCCGTCTACCCAGGCAAACATGAAGACACTCATCAGCTACGGCAACCATATCATCGAGCCGGAAGTGGGATTCCTCGCCAGCGGACTCGAAGGCAAGGGACGCATGGAGGAACCCGATGTCATCGTGGATTATCTCGACAGATATTTCAAGATGGAAGCAGATTCTGAGAAAGAAGCTGAAGGCAATGCTGAGGCTGAAGTGAAGGCTGAGGCTTCGCTCGATTTATCCGGCAAGAAAGTGATGATCACGGCGGGACCTACCTACGAGAAGATAGACCCCGTTCGCTTCATCGGCAACTATTCTTCGGGAAAGATGGGATTCGCCCTCGCCGAAGAATGCCTGCGCCGTGGTGCTGACGTCACCCTCATCGCCGGTCCGGTAGCCCTCAGCTGCAGTCCCGCCATCCACCGCATCAACGTGGAGAGCTGCGAGGAAATGTATCAGGCTTCAACCCAGGCGTTCGGGCAAAGCGATGCAGCCATCCTCTGTGCCGCCGTTGCCGACTTCAAGCCGAGCACCGTGGCCGACAAGAAAATCAAGCGCGAGAAGGATGACCTGGAACTCACCCTGGTGCCTACCCACGACATTGCGGCAGCTCTGGGAGAGATGAAACAAAAACATCAGCGAATCGTAGCTTTCGCCCTGGAAACCAACGACGAAGAGAACAATGCACAGAAGAAGAGAGTAAAGAAAAACGCCGACTTCATCGTGCTCAACTCTACCCGAAACCCGGGCACTACCTTCCGCACCGACGACAACCAGATTACCATCATCTCGGAAAAAGGAAAGAAAGAATATGAAAAGAAACCGAAGACTGAAGTGGCTCGCGACATCATTGATGAGCTGGCTCTTCTGCTGTAATCCTGCACCCCTCGCGGCACAGGAACTGCAGGCAAAGATTACCATCAACCATGCCCAGATCTCGGGCACGGAGAAAAGCGTGTTTGACAATCTGCAACAAACCCTGGAGCAGTTTGTCAACGACCGCCAATGGACGCATCTTCAGTTTCAGAAGAACGAGCGCATCGTGTGCAACTTCAACCTGCAGCTAACCAAGTATGATAAAGACCAAGGTATCTTTACCTGCAAGGCTACCATCCAGGCCAACCGCCCGGTGTATAATTCGGCCTATACCTCCACCTTATATAATAATGTGGATGAAAACTTCACGTTCAAGTTTGCCGAATTCGACCAGCTGGAGTTCAACGAGGAGCAGATAGACAATCAGCTTACTGCCCTCTTCGCCTACTATGCGTATCTTCTCATCGGTTTAGACCTCGACAGTTTTTCGCCCAAGGGCGGCGAGGACGTGCTGCAGCGTTGCATGAATCTCACCAACAATGCGCAGAACCTCGACTACCCGGGCTGGAAGGCTTTCGACAACGACCGCAACCGCTTCGCCATCATCAACGACTATCTTGACGGCTCGATGGAGCCCTTCCGCCAGTTGCAGTACGACTACTACCGCAAGGGACTCGACGAGATGGTGAACAATGCGGAACGAGGCAGAACCGAGATAACCACAGCCCTGGAAACAGGACTGAAGAAAGCCAAGGAGAATCGCCCGCTCAGCATGTTGCCACAAATCTGGACGGATTACAAGAAGGATGAACTTGCCAACATCTACAAGGGCAAGGGCACCCAGAAGGAGAAGGAAGCCGTGTTCGAAATCCTCACCTCCATCAATCCGTCGCAAAACAAATATTGGGACCAGATAAAGGAATAATATAACCAATTATGCTCAAGCAATTATATATCAAGAACTTCACACTCATCGACGAGCTGAATATCGCCCTCTATCCGGGCTTCTCCGTCATCACTGGAGAAACCGGAGCCGGAAAGAGCATCATCCTCGGCGCCATCGGTCTGCTTCTGGGTAACAGAGCCGATACCAAGGCCATCAAGGCAGGCAGAGACCGCTGCGTGATAGAAGCCCATTTCGACCTTTCCAGATACGGAATGCAGGCGTTCTTCGATGACAACGACATCGACTACGATGGCAACGACACCATCATCAGAAGAGAGTTGACGGCGGCAGGCAAAAGCCGTGCCTTCATCAACGATACTCCTGTGCCCCTCACCCGGATGAGAGAATTGGGCGAACAGCTCGTAGACATCCATTCGCAGCACCAGAACCTGCTGCTGCAGAAGGAAGACTTCCAGCTCAACGTGGTGGATATCATCGCTCAGGACAACAAGCAACTCGCTGCCTATCAGAAGGATTACAAGTCCTACCATCAAGCAAAGGTTCAACTGGAAAATCTGAAGGAAGAGATTCTCAAAAACCGAGAGAACGAGGAGTTCATGCGATTCCAGCTGAAGGAACTGGAAGACGCACAGCTGAAGGAAGGAGAACTTGAGCAGCTGGAACAGGAAGCAGAAACCCTCAGCCACAGCGAGGACATCAAGACCGCCCTCTACGAGGCAGACAACGCCCTGAACGGCGACGACAACAGCATACTCGACAAACTGAAGACCGCTACTGACCAACTGGAAAATATTCGTGAGGTGTATCCGAGCATGGCCGAGATTTCCGACCGCATGCAGAGCAGTTATATCGAACTGAAAGACATCGCCCAGGAAATCAGCCACAGTGTGGATGGTGTTGACTTCGACCCCAACCGTCTGGAAACCATCAACACCCGCCTCGACCAGCTCTACACCCTGCAGCAGAAATTCCGTGTAGATTCGGTGGCAGAACTTATTGCCACCCGCGACCATATCGCCGGTCAGCTCTCCAGCATCGATGGTGGCGACGAGCAGGTGGAAGCCCTGGAGAAGCAGGTAGCCATCCTGCTCGAAAAAGCCCGGAAGCAAGCAGCCCTGCTCACCGCCGTGCGCCAGAAATCGGCAAAGACGATAGAGGCAGAGATGAAGCAGCGCCTGGTTCCGCTGGGCATTCCGAACGTAAGATTCGAGATTGCCTTCGCCGACAAGGGATTGAGCAGCAACGGAACCGACAAGGTAAGCTTCCTCTTCAGTGCCAACAAGAGCACGCCGCTGCAGCCTGTCACCCAGGTAGCATCGGGTGGAGAAATCGCCCGCGTCATGCTCTCGCTCAAGGCAATGATCAGCGGCGCCGTGAAGTTGCCAACCATCATCTTCGACGAAATCGATACGGGCGTGAGCGGCAAGATAGCCGAAAAGATGGCAGACATCATGGCAGAGATGGGCCACCTGGAACGACAGGTCATCTCCATCACCCACCTGCCGCAGATAGCAGCCAAGGGAAGCCATCACTACAAGGTACTGAAGGAGGAAACCGAACAGGGCACCATCTCGCAGATGAAGGAACTCAACAGCGAGCAGCGCGTGGAGGAAATCGCCCAGATGCTCAGCGGCAGCGACATTACGCAGGCGGCACTCGCCAACGCCAGGGAACTGCTGAGGTCCAACCGCCCATAAAAACGACTGTTTTTGAAATATGAAGAAAATATATATGATTATGTTGGGACTGATGCTGGGTGCATCGTCCCTTTTCGCTCAACCGGGAGCTGTGCAGAAATCAGCCAAGAGCGTATTTACTCTCACCACCTTCAACAAGGATGGAAACATCATTTCATCCACGCAGGGTGTATTTATTGACAACAAGGGCACTGCCATCAGTACCTTCAAGCCATTCATCGGAGCCGTCAAGGCGAGCATCGTGGATGCTTCGGGCAAGTCGATGGAGGTAGACGCCCTCCTCGGAGCCGACGAGCTTTACGATGTGGCGAAGTTCAGAGTGGTGGGCAACACCCCGGCGGCTCGCATCGCAGCCAAGGAATCGGAGGCGGGCAGCAAGGTGTGGCTCGTTCCCTATTCCATCAAGAAGTCACCATTCCAGCAGGAGGAGATTTCAAGCGTAGAGAAGTTCAAGACCACCTACAATTACTACATCTTCTCCATCACCGTGCCCGATAATGCCGTGGGTTGTCCTTTCGTCAACAAAGACGGTCAGGTAATCGGAATCATGCATAGCAACGGTCAGGTTACGGCCATCGATGCCAACTATGCCAAGGAGCTGAAGGTAACGGGACTTTCCACCCTCGATGCAGCGCTTCGCCAGACGGGCATCCGCACCGCCCTGCCTGATGTGGAGCAGGACGCCATCACCATGATGACGCTCAACAAGGCGCAGCTGAGCCGTGAAGCCTACACCAAGTATGCAGACGAGTTCCTCGCCAGTTTCCCAACCTCCGCCTTCGGATACAAGGAGAAGGGAACGATTCTGGTAGAGCAGAACGAGTTTGAGGAGGCTGCCAAACTGATGGAAGAAGGCATTAAGAAGGCGAACGCCAAGGATGAGGCTCACTCCAACTATTCAGATCTGATTTATCAGAAACTGGTTTATAAAGGTGATTCAGCTTTCAAGGCGTGGACTTACGACAAGGCGATTGAGGAGGCGCAGAAGGCTTATGCCATCAAGGCGAACCCGGTGTATAAGCACCAGGAAGCCCGCATCTGGTTTACCAAGGGTGATTACCAGAAGGCATACGATATGTTCATGGATTTAACCAAGACGGACATCCGCAGCGGCGAACTCTATCTGGAGGCTGCTCAGTCTAAGACCCGTCTGAAGGCGCCTGCATCAGAAATCAGGATGCTTCTGGATAGTGCCATCGTAGCATCGAAGGATGCGGGAGTATTGGCAGGAAACTACTATCTGGCTCGTGGTCAGTTCCTGGACGAGCAGGGCGAGTATCGCAGTGCTTTGGCCGATTACAACCAGTATGATTCCATAGCCCGCCCCGTGAATCCGGAGTTTTTCTACACCCGTTACAAGTGTGAGACTCGATTGCGTATGTGGCAGCCGGCGCTCATCGACATAGCCCGTGCCTGCTACCTTTCGCCAAAGGAGCCTACGTATTTTGCCGAGTGGGCAAGTCTGGATTTGCGTGTCAAGAGATTTGAGGAGGGTGTCAGTGCTGCCAAGCAGTGCATAGCCCTGGCTCCGGAATACGCCGATGGCTATCTTCTCCTCGGTTTGCTTCAGATAGAATTGAAGCAGAAGAACGAGGCATTGAAGAATCTGGCGAAGGCAAAGGAGCTGGGTGATGCTCGTGCAGAAGGATATATTAAGAAGTATAGTAGATAAAGTAAACACTTTAAAGAGGAAAAAATATAAACTAAAAAGAGGGTGTGTCATTATTCATCGGATTACGCGGAATAAACGGAACCTTAACCGCCTTCCTCGGATTACTCACGGATTTTAAACGGAAACTCGACCTGGCGGTCGTGGCGATACCCCCTAAAGCTGGAATGCGAATGCGCTAGCCCAATGGCCGTAAGGCCAAATCCGTTTAAATTCCGTGCGTAATCCGTGAAGCAAGAATGTTCCGTTAACTCAGCGTAATCCGATGAAGAAAAACGATGAAGCAACCAAAAAGAGGGTGTGTCTTGGACTTTTGACACACCCTCTCATATTTTCGATAAGCTCGCCCTTATGGCGTTCTTGACTTCTTTTTCAATTCCAGTTTCGGAATCTTGACTTTCTGTCCGGCTTTCAACTTGCCGGAACCATTGAGAGCCTCAACGTAACACTCCATGCCCGGACCGAAATAACGCTTACTGATGGCTTCTATGGTCTGACCTTCTCGGGCAGTAACCACCTCAGCTACACCCACAATGCGATAGGCACCCGTGCGGACACGAGCATCCTGATCGTATTTGGCAGATGCATGGGCGGCAGCTTTTTCGGCTTGCAGCTTCTTAGCCTCAGCAGCTTTCTTTGCCTCTGCAGCTTTCTTTGCCTCAGCCAACTTCTTGGCATCAGCCCGCTTATTCAATTCAGCCAGCTTCTTAGCCTCAGCATCTTTCTGCTGCTTAGCGGCAAGAAGAGAATCCTTCTTATCAGCCTGCTTGCCATCAGCCTCAGCCATTTTCACGGCTTCGCTAGCCTGCGCCATTCTGATGCTATCTTCTATCGCCTTCTTTCTCATGATTTCTTCCTGCGAAAGAGGCGCCGGAGTTGGTTTAGCTGCCTTGTTGCCCTGATGGAAGTTGTCCAGTTGCAATGCGAGATGGTCGCGCTGCGCTGCCATCTTACCATAATTAAAGGCAAACCAACCGATGCCGCCAATCAAGGCTACGATGATGAAGCAGGCAACTATTACCAGATAACGAGGAATCACTACACCCTTTTTGGTAGATTCAAAAGTATCGTAAGACTCTGAATCTTCGGATGTTTCTGAATCGGATGCACAAGCTGATTCAACTACAGGTTCTGAATCTGGAGCTGATATTTGCTCAGGCTCAGGTGTTGGCTCTGGTGTTGGCTCAAGTGTAGACTCAGGCTCAAGTGTTGGCTCATCCTCATCCTTCATTTCCTTAACCGACTTTTCTACGATAGTTTCTGTTATGATTTCAGGAGAAGCATCATATTGAGGTTCAGATTCGCCTATTACAACGACCTTATCGCTCACGGATGGAGCTTCTGATTCATCCAGGAAATCAATCACATCTGTAGTTTCAGAAGTGTCTGATATTTCAGAAGTATCTGAAGTTTCAGAAGTACCAGAAGTATCAGAGATTTCAGAAATACCAGTTGCTTCAGAAGTTTCCTCTGATGTTTCAGAACCATCCAATGGTTCTGGAATCTCCTCAGCCTCATCCATCTGCTGATTCTCAGCCAGCTGTTCTTCTGCCTCAAACTTCCTGTCGATTTCATCAAACTCTACCCCGTCGTTCACCACCACCGTCTCAAACTGTGCAAACGGCTTGTTGATGATTTCCTTGAGAATCGTATCCGGGGTAAAGGAGATCTTATCTCTTCCCTCAATGACGATACGCTCGCCCGTGTTGACATCCACGCTCTCACGATCCTTCACCGAAGTAACCTTGAAGGTTCCAAGCCATTTCATCTTTACCTGCTTGTCAGCCTGGAGCCCTTCATTGACTACATCAAACATCTTTCTGATGAACAACTCGGCATCCTGCTGACTGATACCCGTTTTCTCAGCCAGCTTCTGTGCCAAGACTGTCAAACTGTTCTTACTCATAAGCTTCTCCTCCATTCTTTAGCTTCTCCTTGACGGCAGCAACAGGACGAAAGCCGAGCACCAGTTTAGGCGGAACCAGCTGTCGCTTCCTGGTGGTAGGATTCACCACCACGCGCTCTAGGCGCTTCTTCACCTCGAACGTACCAAAGTTGGGGATGGAGACCATTTCCCCTTCCTCAAATTCAGCAATCATGGCGTCTATCACCTTGCGCACCATCTTCTGGGTGTCGTCTTGCGAATAACCCGTCTGCTGAGCCAGTTCTGCTATATAGTCCTTATTGTTCATCTTCTGATTCTTTAATTATAATTCTATCTCACGACTTCGCCATACAGGTCGAACTCCTCGCTGCTGGTCATCTTTACCTTGTAGAAACTGCCCACACGCAAGCGTTGGTCTGTTACCTTGATAAGCACCTCTGGGTCAACCTCTGGCGAACAGAACTCAGTTCTGCCGATATAGTAATCTCCTTCCTTGCGGTCGATAACCACCGGCATCGTGAGTCCCACCTTGCCTGCCTCAATCTCTGCACTGATGTCCTGCTGCAGAATCATCAGTTCGTCAAGACGGCGCTGCTTCACATCGGCAGGAACATCATCCTCGTAGTTCTTGGCACTAAAGGTTCCCTCCTCTTCAGAATAGGCAAAGGCACCCATGCGCTCGAAACGCTGTTCACGCACGAAGTCGAGCAACTCGTGGAAATCCTCCTCGGTCTCGCCTGGGAAACCTACCATCAGCGTGGTGCGGATATGGATGCCCGGCACGCGGTTGCGGATGATGGTGAGCAGGTCGAGCGTCTCCTGCTTGGTTACGTGGCGATGCATGCGAGTGAGCATGTGGTCGCTGATGTGCTGTAGGGCGATGTCGAGATACTTGCATACGTTTGGCTTCTCGCGCATCACATCGAGCAGATCGAGCGGGAACTGGTTTGGATAAGCGTAATGCAGACGAATCCACTTAACGCCAGGGATGTCGGCCATCTCGCTGATGAGTTCGGTGATATGATGCTTGCCATCGATATCCATGCCGTAGTAGGTAAGTTCCTGAGCGATGATCTGGAACTCCTTCACGCCGTCGGCTACCAGTTCGCGCACCTCGTTGAGGATATCTTCCTTAGGACGGGAAACGTGCTTGCCCGTGATGAGCGGAATGGCGCAATAGGCGCAGCGGCGGTCGCAGCCCTCTGAAATCTTGATGTATGCATAGTGGTGAGGGGTGGTAAGATGGCGGCGCTCGTTGCAGGCAGGCACTTCGGCCTTACCCAGCTCCTTGAGCAGTTCCTTGTAGTTGAACTTGCCGTAGAACTTATCCACCTCAGGCATCTCAGCCTCCAATTCCTTCTGATAACGCTGCGAGAGGCAGCCCATCACATAGAGTTTGTTCAGGCGTCCCTCTTCCTTAGCCTGGATAAATTCGAGGATGGTGTCGATGCTTTCCTGCTTGGCATCCTCGATGAAGCCGCATGTGTTGATGACGGCTATCTCGCCCTGAGGGCGCTTTGAATCGTGTACACAATGGTAGCCGTTCGCCTCAAACTGCTTCATCAACAGCTCGCTGTCGACCAGGTTTTTGGAACAGCCCAAAGTTATGATATCTATCTGGTTCTTTTTCATTCACCTATACCTTATTATATATACTAATCTGATTCCCGTTTCTTTTCACATAAATTGCATCCGAAATCTACTTTGATTTCTTGAACAGGGAATCCACGAATTCCTTCTTGTTGAAGAGCTGCATGTCTTCCATTCCCTCACCCAATCCGATGTACTTCACAGGTACCTTGAGCTGGTCGGAGATTCCGATGACCACGCCGCCCTTGGCTGTGCCGTCGAGCTTGGTGATGGCAAGAGAAGTGATATTGGTAACGGCAGCAAACTGCTTGGCCTGCTCGAAGGCATTCTGACCCGTACTGCCATCCAATACGAGCATCACCTCGTCTGGCGCCTCAGGCATCACCTTCTTCATCACCTCCTTAATCTTCTTCAGCTCGTTCATCAGGTTCACCTTGTTATGCAATCTTCCTGCAGTATCGATGAGCACCACGTCGGCACCATTTGCCTTGGCACTCTGCAGGGTGTCGAAAGCTACGCTTGCAGGGTCGGAACCCATCTGCTGCTTCACCACCGGTACACCCACGCGGTCGCCCCAGATGGAAATCTGCTCCACGGCTGCGGCACGGAAGGTATCGGCAGCACCCAGATAAACCTTCTTGCCAGCCTTCTTAAACTGGTAGGCAAGCTTACCGATGGTAGTAGTCTTGCCTACTCCATTAACACCCACCACCAGGATAACGTATGGCTTGTGGTCGGAAGGCAAGTCCCAATTCTCATTGTCATCGCTATGGTTCTCTTCCAGGAGACTGGCGATTTCCTCTCTTAAGATTCTGTCGAGCTCTGAGGTAGAAACATACTTGTCGCGAGCCACGCGCTCCTCGATGCGATGAATGATCTTCACCGTAGTCTCTACGCCCACATCCGATGTGATGAGCACCTCTTCGAGGTCGTCGAGCACATCGTCATCTACGGTTGACTTACCAGCCACCGCACGAGCTAATTTGCTAAACACACTCTCCTTGGTTTTTTCAAGTCCTTTATCGAGAGTTTCTTTCTTTTTGTTGCTGAATAATCCGAATAATCCCATAATTATAGCTATATTTTTTGCAAAGATACAAAAAAAAACGAAAGCATCGGTACATTTTTTGGAAAAAACACCAAAAAAAGCACCGATGCATGCTATTTATTCCTTAATTGACTATTTTTACAGGCTATTATTGAGTGCCATTAAGGCAAGAACAGCCTCATTATATTCGTTGACCACCTCAGCCTGCTTCAACCGCATATCTATCGCCTCCTGCAAGGCGCTGGCGTATTCCACATAACTGATTTCACCATTCTCATACTCCAGGGTGCTGAGACGTTCTATGTCCTTCGCCTTCGCCATATTCTCGCCGCTGTAATATTCCATTCGCTTGATGGCATTCTGCAGGCGGTTATATCCCTGTTTGTAATCCCGCTCCTTTTCGCGCTGCTCCTGCTGCATCGCCAACAGAGCCACCTCGCGGTCTTTCTGCGCAGCCTTCACCTTCGCCTTGGTTGCGCCATAGAAGAGCGGAACCCCCACGGTTACTTCGAAACCGAAGAAATTGCCTTCGGTGAAGCGCTGGCGGTTGATGTGATAGGGATCCCAGCTATCGATGAGAAGCTGCGAGCGCAAAGCCAGAGAGAGCGATGGCGCATAGCCCGTCTTGGCACACTTCACCTCTTGGTCGAGCGCCGAGATGAGGTCTTTCTGATATTGCGCATCGGCAGTCTGCTGATAGTTGAAGACTGCATTCATGGGCGAACACTGCGAGATGACAAGGTTGTCGGCGGCAGGCACCACAGGCGTAGTGGTGTTGAGCAGCGCCATCAGGGCTGTCTGGAGATTCTCTGCCTCGTTCTTCACCTTCGTCATCTCCAGGCGGTTGTCGTTTCTCATGCGATCGGCAGAGAGGAACTCCAGCTGTCTCGCCTCGCCCGCCTTGTATCTCTTCCCGGCTACATCGCAATAGCGCTGGATGACGGAATCCTGCTGCAGCAGAATCTGAAGGCGATGGGTCTGGTAAAGCATCGCATAATAAACATTGGCTATTTCGAGTCTGAGCTGCTGGGATGTGACGTTCAACCGGCTTTTTTCTGCCTGGGTCTCCGCCTTCAACTGATTGCGACGGGCTGTATAGACCGTAGGAAACTCTATGCTCTGCGAGAAGGTGAGTCCGTTGTCTGTATCACCGCTGGAAGCCGGGTTCTGCGAGAAGGCGATTTCCGTCTTGTCCAGATCCCATGCTGTTCCCTGCATTACCTGAGCCTTTTCTACGGCTTTTCTGCCGGATTGCAAGGCGAGGTTCTGCCTATCAGCCAGTTGGAAACACTGCTGCAAGGTCATCTTCTCGCCGGGAATACTTGCATCAAAGCGTGATGCATCCGAGGCAGAAAGATGTGCTTCTTCCATCTTTACAGAAAGATGTGCATCCGCCGCCAAAGACATCAGCAGCATCCAGGATGCAAGCCATATATGATTCTTCTTAAAAAACTTCTTCATATTATTCAATTCTAATGCTTGATATTCAAACAAGTTCAGTATCTGAAAATTCTAACGCTTGGTAAATGTCTTGTAGATGGCAGGGAGCACCAGCAGAGTGAGCAGGGTACTCGTGATGAGTCCGCCAATCACCACCGTGGCAAGTGGGCGCTGCACCTCGGCACCATCGCCCTGCGAGAGCGCCATCGGGAGGAATCCCATGGAAGCCACCAAAGCCGTCATCAGGACAGGACGCAGACGGAGCATGCAGCTATCGATGATGCGACGATGAATCATCTCACCCGCACTGGTTCCCGCAGCTTGCGGCAACCGGAGCTGTTCCTTCTGCATCTGGTTCATCTGACCGATGAGCACGATGCCGTTGAGCACCGCCACACCGAAGAGGGCGATGAAGCCCACACCTGCCGAAATACTGAAAGGCATACCGCGGAGCCACAAAGCCCAGACACCCCCTATCGCAGCCAGAGGAATAGCCGAGAACACGAAGAGCGACTCTTTTACATTCTTCACCGTGGCATAGAGCAGCAGCAGGATGATGACCAGCGCTATCGGAATCACCACCATCAGTCGGCGGCTGGCACTCTGCAGATTCTCAAACTCACCACCATAATTATAATAGTAGCCTTCAGGGAGTTTCAGCTTTTCGTCGAGAATCTTCTGGATATCCTCCACCGTGCTTTGCACATCACGCCCCTTCACATTGAAGCCCACGTAGATGCGCCGGGCACCATTCTCATGCGACACCTGTGCCGGAGCAGGCGAATAATCGATATCCGCTACTTGCGAAAGAGGAATATTCGTGCCATCCTTCAGCGGAATACTCAACAGTTCAAGCTGCTCTACATTGCGCTGCGAAGGATCCATGCGGAGCACGATGTCAAACTTCTTGTCGCCCTCGTAGACGGAACCAGCCACAGCACCGGCAAAGGTAGTCTCCAGAATACTGCTGATATCATCCACGCTGATACCGTAAGCCGCCATCTTCTCGTGGTTGTATCTTACCTGGATTTGAGGCAAGCCGGCAACTTCTTCTACAAAGATGCCACTCACGCCCGGCACGCCTTCTATCATCTTCTTCACCTTTCCTGCCTGCTGGGTAAGCACATCGAGGTCGTCACCGAAAATCTTGATAGCCACATCCTGCTTGATACCCGTAAGCAACTCGTTGTTGCGCATCTGGATAGGCTGGGAAATCTCTGCTTCCAGACCAGGGATGGCACTCAGCGTCTCCTCCATCTTCTCCATCAGTTCGGGAGTCGTCTTGGCAGAGGTCCATTCTGCCTTCGGCTTCAGGGCTATCATGATGTCGGCACGTTCCACAGGCATCGGGTCGGTAGGAATCTCGGCACTTCCGATGCGGCTCACCACCTGCTTGATTTCAGGATATTCCTTCTTGAGCAGTTTTTCAGCCTTGCTGCAGCTCTCCACCATCTGCGAGAGCGACGTTCCCTGCGACATACTCATTTCCACAGCGAAATCGCCTTCTTCCAGACTCGGGATAAACTCGCCTCCGAGATACTTGAAACCCACCACGCTGACGCAGAACAGAGCTACGGCACCCGTGATGACATCCCTGTTGCGGGCAAGCACCCAATCGAGGATAGGACGATACCAGCCCTGCAACTTCTCTATCATCTTATCAGAGAAAGTCTTTCTGTTGTGCACCTTGCGGCTCAACAGGAGCGAACTTGCCATCGGCACATAGGTGAGCGACAGGATGAAGGCACCGAGGATGGCGAAGAACACGGTGAGCGCCATCGGACGGAACATCTTTCCCTCGATGCCCACCAGGGTCATCAGCGGAATGTATACAATCATGATGATGATTTCGCCGAAGGCTGCGCTCTGGCGGATGCGGGAAGCCGAGAAGTGAACCTCCTCGTCCATCTGCTTCTGGGTCAGGGCGAAAGGAACCGCATTTCCTTCCTTCTGGCATTGGGCAAGATAGGCAGCACGTACCTCGGGCTGCGAGAAATGACCTGTATTAATATGTGTAACCACCGCCTCGACGATGATGACGGCGGAATCGACAATCATACCGAAGTCGATGGCACCCAATGACATCAGGTTGCCGTCGATGCCGAAGGTCTTCATCATGCCAAAGGCAAAGAGCATACTGAGCGGGATGACACTCGCCACCACCAGTCCTGCACGCCAGTTGCCCAGAAAGATGACAAGCACGAAGATAACGATGAGTCCACCTTCGATGAGGTTGCGGGCGATGGTGCCCTCTACTCTATCCACCAGGTTGGTACGGTCAATAAACGGTTCGATGACCACGCCTTCGGGCAGTGATTTCTGAATCTGGCTGATTCGCTCCTTCACGTTTTTGATTACCTCCTGGAAGTTCTCGCCCTTGAGCATGATGGCGATACCTGCCACCACCTCGCCTTCACCATTGCGGGTAACGGCACCGAAACGGGTGGCATGCCCCAACTGAACCTTTGCCACGTCGCCCACCTTGACTGGCGTTCCATCCACCGTCTTCACCGTGATGTTGGCAACATCCTCCAGATTCTTCACTACACCGATGCCACGGATATAATACTGGTTGGAATTCTGCTCGATGTAGCTGCCGCCCGTATTGGCATTGTTGCGCTGCAAGGCATCAAACACCTCGCTTACGGAAACGCCGCTGGCGTTGAGCTGGTCGGTATTGATAGCCACCTCATATTGCTTGACATAGCCGCCCCAACCGC
>ERZ1034998.1119-NODE-1119-length-16050-cov-5.347234_pt1 | contig 16050 bp, 11 predicted proteins | sample MGYA00520621_ERZ1034998 | MGnify/ENA primary metagenome ERZ1034998 (study PRJEB33766, sample SAMN09781748) | gut metagenome | biome: gut microbiome | host: Homo sapiens | place: Madagascar | study: EMG produced TPA metagenomics assembly of the PRJNA485056 data...
GTGTACGGTGCGGCACACCCGCTTATTGCCGGTCATCTTGCAGATAAGCGCATACTCAAATGCCAGGGATTCCCGGTGGATATGAACCACATCGTACCGGTGTTCCCGCATATAGTGATAGAAGGACTTCAGGTGCTTTAATTTTGCCGATTTCCCCGTTCCGACAGTCGGAACATGAACCACCTCATATCCCGTCTCCCGCAAGGTTTCTGCAAATGGGCCAATTCCATTTCCGGTAGCCATGATAGTGCCGTCCATCTCATTGTTCCAGTACGGATATGCATTTTTAATCATCATTTCTGCACCGGACGGATACAGTTCATTCAACACATGTAAAACTTTCATTTACCGCGATCCCATCATTTCTTAAATATATCATCTGCTTTTATGATACTTTCCCATAAAAAGCAAGTCTTTACCTTTTCTTTTGCCCGGTCGGCAATGCTTTTCCGCTGCTTCGCGTTTTCAAACAGTTCCGTGATCTTCTCCGTGACCTCTTTATCACCTTCCGCAATAAAACCGTCTGTTCCGTCACGGATGATAAACTCCGGTCCCGGCGCGCTTCTCGCCACCACCGGGCAGCCATAATACATTGCCTCAAGGATTGCCATGCCGAATATCTCCCCGACATTCAGATTGACCATGACATCGCTGGCACAAAAATACCGCCATACCTCGGCATTTGGAACCGATTCCACATAAGTAACCGATTCGCGGAGGTTGTATTCCTCGATTTTTTTTAAGAATTGCTCCTGCAATTCGCCTTTTCCGATCACTGCCAGATGTGCCGCGTGATCCGTTTTCCTGATGTCTGCAAAAATAGAGAGCATTTCAAGTGGGCGTTTCTCCTGCGTCAGGCGCGCCAGATACAGTATGATCCTGCCCTGCTTCGGAAGCCCCAGTTGTTCTCTCAGCTCCCCTTTATCGGTTTTTTCATACTCCCGGTAAAGCCTGCTCTCGTCAAGCCCGACAGGCATAAGCGTAACATCCTTTGCGCCGGCTGTCTCAAGCTCGCGTTTTACCTGCGGAGTCTTGGCAAGTACATGCATGCTCCGGTAATAGCGCTCATTGGAAGCTACCATGTCCATGACAGCCCGCTTTATGGGATTGCCGCTGTGGCTTGCCACTACCCCGACATAAGGATAGCACGGTACGCCAACCCTGTCGCAGCGCTTTTTAAGTCTTCCAAATCCGATCTGGTTATCGGAAAAACAAAGGACTGTATCGACATCCCCCGTTATAAAGTCATACGAATGCAGCGAATGATTTCCGATCGACCGGCTTTTTTGATAATGTATACACAACCGCTCTGACAAAAACACATCCTGCTCATCCTTTTTTACGAAATCATATATATCAATGGTATGCCCCGCCTTCGCTAAGGCGCGCCCCAGACCGATATCCTGTGCGTTATAAAACGTTCCTCTTCCCGCGGTGGTCATTGCTAATGTAACAATTACGATTTTCAATGCTTGTTCTCCAATATATCCTTATAGATTTGCTCCAAAATAGCAAGATTTCCCTGTGGGCTCAACCGCTTTTCGTAATACGCACGCGCACACTGCCGCATTTTAGAATGCTCCTGCCCGGCAAAATCAGAAACCGCCCGGCACAATTCCTCCTTGCTGTCATATGCATAGAGAACGCCTGTCTTTCCGTTCTCGATCAAGGAACCCATATTGCCGATGTTTCCGGCAATGACCGGAAGCCCGTGTGCATACGCCTCTGTGATCACCATCGGAAATCCCTCATACCACTGTGATGCTACCACCAGCGCAGCCGAACCCGCATAATAGCTGTCAAGCTGCTTTTTGTCCAGTTGCCCTAAAAAGTGGATATTGGTAAGTCCTTTTTCTTTGGCATACTGCTGCAACGGTACTTTGAGCGGTCCTTCCCCCGCCACACACAGCGTCAGCTCCGGCAGTTGTTCAAACGCATGGACTACCAGTTCAATTCCTTTCATCTCTTCCAGCCGTCCCACAAACAGGAACTGCCGGTTATCAACCGTCTGCGAAGCTTCGGGTATATCCGTATGGAAAGTAAAGTTCGGTTTCACAAAAATCTTTGAAGCATCAAGAACACGCCTGCCCTTATGGTTAAGCTCTAACAGCTTGTTCCGGTTAAACTCCGTCAGGCAGATAAAATACGCCTTGCGGTAGGTGCCTGCCATCCGGTGAAGCATTGTCACTGCCGCATTTACAAAGGTCTGCATCCTGCTGCCGCGGTAACAGCTATGCCGGATCGAACAGCTTAGCTCTTTTTGCAGGCATTCCTCACAGATATGCCCATCCCTGTAAAAAACGCCAGCCGGACATGCCAGCCGGAAATTGTGCAGTGTCTGCACTGCCGGAACGCCCATTTTCCATGCCGCATAAAAAGCCGACGGGCTGATCCGCATGTGTGTATTGTGTATATGCACCAGATCGATCTTCTGTTCCCTGATAATCCTTTTTATATCCCTGTATGCACGAAACGAATACACCGCTGTAAACGGAATGGTAAGTTTCCCAAGTCCATGTATCTCATTCAATTCTTTGTTGTTCCTGTAATAAGTAAAAACGGTGTGTCCTGCCTGCTCCAAAAGCAGCTTTTCATTTGCAGCCACCGTATCTTCTCCGCCCGGCTGCTGGTAAAAGTTATGAACCTGCAAAATATTTAGTTTCCCTTGTGCATTCATAACAAGCGCCTTTCTATTTTCCGGTATGCGTAAATACGGCTGCCACCGTTTTTAACAGGATCTTGATGTCCAGCCCGATCGACCAGTTATCAATGTATTCCAGATCCAGCTTTACCACGTCATCAAAATTGGTGATGTCATTGCGTCCGCTTACCTGCCACAGCCCGGTAATTCCCGGCTTTGCGCTGAGCCGCCTCTTGTGGTAGGACTTGTACTGGGCGAACTCATCCAGTGTCGGCGGTCGTGTTCCAACGAGGCTCATATCCCCTTTTAACACATTGAAGAACTGCGGGAATTCATCCAGACTCGTCTTGCGGATGAATTTTCCCACCTTTGTCACACGCGGATCGTCCTCCATTTTAAACATCAGGCCATCCATCTCATTTTGTTCCGTAAGCTCCGCTTTGCGCTGCTCCGCATCCACATACATCGAACGGAATTTGTACATATAGAAGAAGCGGCCGTTTTTTCCCACGCGCTTTTGCTTAAAGATTGCAGGGCCTTTCGATTCCAGCTTGATCGCCGGAACCAGAACGATTCCAATCAGAATGGTAAAAATCATTCCGATCAATGCGCCGCAGATGTCCATAAAGCGCTTCCACAAAAGCTGCCTGTAATCATAGTCATTATTGGCAAACGAAATAACCGGAATATCTCCCATCGATTCCAGCGAAACATGAAAATCCTTGAACTGATTCAGAATCTCAACCGAAAGATTGACACGGATTCCCATGTTCTCCAGCTCCATCACAACATCATGCAGATTGTCGCCGGTGTCGTATGGAATGCTTATAAACACCTCATCCACGATCTGTCTGCGCACATACTCCAGCATATCTCTTTCGCTCGCCACAACCGGCACTCCGCAGATCTTCTCTCCCATGCAGTCGCGGTCAACGATCACGATACCTGTGATTCGCTTTGTCCACTCGCGCCCTTTGACCACCGATTGCAGGATATTCTCTGCGCGGTCTGCCGTTGTCATAAGCAGCATCTGGTTGGTAGAAAACCGGTTTTTGTATACCTTAAGCAGATACGCCTTCAACAAAAGATGCGACACATACATCAGCACAACATTCAGCATTACCGTAATGTACGACACGCCTCGTCCGATCGGGGACACTTCGTGCATCGCAAACTCGATAACGGAAATAACCGCTCCAAAAATAATATTGGTGCGGATCACACTTCCGAGTTCGACCAGCTTGCCCCTCTGGATAAACTTATCGTTGGAGCTGAAAAATATCATGATGACCGCATACGCGATCAGAATGATCTCTACATTGTCCAGCAGCTCGCTCATGGTTCTGGCAAACGTGTTGCCGCGATACCAGCCGAACCATAGCACGCCCGCGAGGAAATAGCTTGCTGCAATGCATACAGTATCTACGATCAGCAATATGAAGTTTTGAATACGGTCTTTGGACTGCTGCATTGTACCCTACCTGCCTGTCAAAATGCGTATATACGGTGTAAATCCATGTAATAGTGCCATCCTGATTCCAAAATTCTTATGCAAAAAATAAAACCACTGTTTAAACGGAGCGCCCTTAGGGTTCTCCTTCTTTTTAAGCCTGACACCTCTCGGAAGGCTTCTATCCATCCATGTTCCGCTGACACTGTTCTTCTCGCATCGTCCCACATAAAAGGCTGCCACATAGATTGGAATGTTTCTTCGCTTCATGGCAAGTCCGTAGTCAAAATCCGCAAGCCCGTGGACATAGCACGGATCAAAGTTCGGATTCTCCGCGAACAGCCTGCCGCTTAGCAGGACGCAGTTCATATTAAACGTATCACATCTACGGTCATCTGCCTCCGGTGTAACTGCTGTATAGTGGATTCCCCTGTCATAACGGATTCCGCCATAGGTAAATCTCCCGTTTGCATCGCAGGTTGCCCCTACCAGTGCCGGCTGTGCGGCTTCTGTCTTGGCAATCGCCTCATATTCTGCTACCAGCTGTTCCACAGCGCCTTCCGCAAAATCCACATCATCATTTACCAGGAGATAATATTCGGAAGCGGTGTGTTCCTTGGCGTATGCGATCGCCTTACGCATTCCGCCTGCCCAGAAGGAATTGCCATCCCCCTTAAGAACGGTAATATCCCTGCCCTCGTTCTGAAGTGCCTCAAGCAGCTGCGCCGTCTGATCCGTGCTGGCATCGTCCAGCACGATAAAGGAAAACTGCAGGGATGGATTTTTGTCCGCGATACTTCGTATGCAATTTTGTGTCTTTGCTGCCCGGTTATAACAGGTAAAAAGAACCGTTATCATTTCTCGCGCCATACCTTCCAGATAAATTTCAGATTGGTTTTCAGATAGCGGCTTGCAAGCCGTTTCGGGTCCTGCATCAGCCGGTAGAACCATTCCATCCCGATCCGCTGCATCCACTGTGGTGCTCGTTTGATCTGTCCGGCATGATACGAAAATCCTGCTCCCACACCAATCATTACACCGTGCAGCATCCCCTTGTGCGCATACATATACCGCTCCTGTTTCGGCGCTCCAAGTCCGATCCAGATGATATCTGCCCCACTCTCATTGATCGCCGCGATATCCGCTGCCTCTTCCTCCTCTGTAAGCGTCCTAAACGGCGGAGAGATCATCCCAACAATCTTAAGGTGTGGATATTTGTCCGTCAGCTTTTCTCTAAGAACCGCAAGTGTCTCCGGTGTATCTCCGTAGAAAAAGTGCTTCAGGCCATTGTCTCTTGCAAACAGTTCTCCCATCAGATCCGGTCCGGTCACACGCTCCGCCTCCGGAAAGCCTCTATGCCGGCTTACCACCGACAGCGGCTTTCCATCCGGCAGCGCAAGTGCCGCCGCATTCTGCACCTTGCAATACTCCGGATCTTCATATGCCGTCACCGTCGTATGCACATTGGATACACAGATATAGTTTCCCCGCAGCGTCTCCAGATTTGTCTCTATATAGTTTATGGTCTCTGCCATGTTGGTCACGGCAATGTTCACACCAAGGATCTTACAAGTTTTCATGCTTTTCCTTCCTATGCATCAGCAGCTTAATATCTGCAAGCTCTCCATAGGATACGCCCATCAGAAATACATTAAAAAATACATACATCATATATACTTCCGAGATGCCGTAAATTCCATACGCCAGAAGTCCGATGATCATTCCCCAGTCACGCATCCGTATCGCGTAAAGCATCGCTGCGATCATCACAAATAATATGATCAGAAGTCCGATGATGCCGATACTTACATACAGACGCATATAGGCACTGTCCAGATACATATTCGTCTTGCCGGTTCTCTGGGCTTCCGCAGATCCGACCATTTTAATTTTCTGTCCCATCCAGGTATGCAGATACTTGTCCAAAAACGCATGCCCGAATGCGACGCGCCCGCTGAGTGCCGCATTGATCTTCTGAAAGAACGCGCTATCCGGTGTGTAGAAATAGGACAGTCCGAAGATCAATAGAAAGCAAAGCGGTGCAAACAGGCTTAAAAGCCACCGCACAAACGCACAATCCAGCAGCCGCTCACCCCAAAACTGCGCGATAAGCATGACAAGGATTGCAAATGCGATCGAAATTGCAGAGGTACGGCTCATCGGTCCGAACCAGCAGAATGCTGCCAGTGCCGCAAGCACAAGATAATCCCATATCTTATGGCGCTTTGCATAGTTTGCCGCCCAGATCAGTCCAAACGTCATTACCATGCATCCAAGTACGTTCGGATGATTATAGCCGAGAACCAGACGCATCCGCTCTCCCTTATAATACTCAAACGCGGTCAGTATCCCGGCTGCATACAGGATCAGTCCTGCCACGATAAACGCTCCAAATCCATACAGAAGCACTTTTCTAAGCCGCTTCCAGTCCACCTGTCTTGCTGACAGGGCAATCACAAAGCCCTGATATACTAGTCTCGTTCCCGCATTTTTGTAGGAATGGTACATCAATATCATCATCACCACATACAGTACAACCTGTATCAGAGAATAATCTGCAAACAGTATCACATTTACGATCGCAACATATACACAGTACCCTATGATCTGGGTAAGCAGCTTGTTAAAGTCCGGATAGCCGGACTTTATGGAAGTATACTGCAAAAGAGAGGCTGTCATATACACCGCCAGACAGATATAAAACAGCACCTGGGAAATGTATTTTCTCGTGCGGTCATTCCCCACGATATCTGCCACCGAATGCCTGTTTATATAATTCATCACACTTTTCATATAAATGTTTCCATTCTTATTGATTATTTTACCGGCCGACACGCGCGATGATCACGCCATACATCCTGTCCCCGTATGACTTCGTGCGCTCTACGGTAAGTGAGCTGTAATTGCCCGTATACATATCCACATGATAAATGCCCTTGTACCTTCCGTTGTCTTCTCCGGTCTCAAAGATCAGATCTCCCGGAAGGAGCTTGGTCACATCGACCTCCTCGTCCTCCTCGTAAAGCACATAGCCATTTTTCTCACACCATTTTGCAAGTTCTGCCGCGGTCGGCGCATTATTCCGGTCGCCGCCCAGAATAACCCCCGCATCCCGGTATGCACGATACACATACGAGCTGCAATCGTATTTACCTTCCGACATACGCTGCGCCTGTGAATACTCGGAGCCGAAATGCTTGATCGCATAATGAACCGCCTTGATCGCACCCTTCGATGCAACACCCACTTCGTAGCTGATGCTGCCGCCCTCCGGAAGGTTCGCCGTGATGGTGCAGTAGCCGTTTCCTTTTGCCTTTACCACACCGTCCTTGCTCACCGTAGCGACCTTTTTATCGCTGGTCTTCCATTTGATCTTGCTTCCGGCTTTTAAGCCCCTGACCTTAAGCTGCTCTGTCTCGTCCTTGTACAGGGCAAGCATCGTATCGCCCTCATGCCAGATCTTATCCATCCAGAAATCAACACTGTGCGAAGCCTTATTCTTGAAATACGCCGAAAATACCTTGACCTTTACCTTGAAGGTCTTGCCGTCGATCTTTACATTTACGGTATAGTCCCCCTTTTTCTGACCGTACACCTCCAGCTTTAACGTATCGTCCCACCAGTCACGGTATGCATACGCGGAGATCTTACTGCTGCTTGTGGTGCATTCGATGTCACTGTAAGAATTGCAGCCGGTAATATCCACGGTCGTATAATTGGAGCAATGCTTATTGATCCCGATCGTCTTTTGTGCCAGCTTCGGATTTGTAACGTATATGGTGGCAGAGGATGTATAGCGGTAGACATAATAGCCGTAATCCAGCTCATAGCTTACCGAAAGGGTTGCCTCGCCTTCTTTTACCGCACCGATCTTTACCTTTTTGTGGTTTGTTTTGGATTTGATCTTTATCGCATCACCATCCACCGACCACACGATGTTTTTTGGGGAAACTGTCTTATTCAGATACCAGCTGTAATAAGACTCACTTTCTATGGAAAAATACCGGTTGCTTCCCTTCGCCATAGACGCTTCACTCAGCACATAGGAATCCTCTTCATAGACTTCCTTCTCACTGTAACTGCCCTCGTCCATCGCGTCAGCATTTACCGGGCATCTGTCTGCCCCCAGCGCAAGTGTCCATGCGACCGCGCACATCGTTATGATCTTAAACCATTTTTTCATTTGTAAACTCCCAAATTTTCTTATAGTAATACAGAGTAAGTTTATCATTCTAATTATAAAAATTCAACTGTCCGAACACTTTTCCATCGTTTTATGGCATGATCTCACAGAATCGGCACATTTTTAAATGGACAAACTCCTATATTTATAGTATGCTAGAAATAGTCTGACTAAGGAGAGGTCTATATAATGCATACCGTAAAAGTATCTGTCATTATACCTATATATAATACCGCTATATATCTGCGTCAGTGTCTGGACTCCGTTATCTCCCAGAGCTTAAAAGACATCGAGATCATCTGTGTGGATGATGGTTCCACAGATGAATGTCCACAGATTTTGAAAGAATATGAAGCAAAAGATTCCCGGATACGCCTCCTCTGGCAGGAGAACCAGTACGCCGGAACTGCCCGCAATTACGGAATGACCGTGGCAACCGGCAAATATTTTGCATTTTGGGATTCCGATGATTTTTTCCATCCAAAGGCTTTGGAGCTGATGTACAAGCAGTGCGAGAAGGACAATGCCGACATGTGCATCTGTTCCGCCAACCACTATTTTGATGATATACAGAAAGCATTTCCAAATTCCGGGTATCTGAGGAAGAAATACATTCCAAGCAAGCGTCCGTTTAGCAGCGAGGACATTCCGGATCATATTTTAAACTTTGCGACAGCGCACCCTTGGAACAAATTATTCCGCAAGTCCTTCATTGAGGAATTGGGGCTGTCCTTCCATAACACCCCGAACGGAAATGACATCTTTTTTGTCATCAACTGTCTGGCACGTGCCAACCGCATTACAATCGTAAACAAGCCATTGGTTTACTACCGCGTGAACCAGCCGCGCAGTCAGTTCGGTGCTGTTAATAAGACGCCCCTGACTCCGATCCATAACTGGCTGCTTACCAGAGAATGCCTTATTCAGCATAATGCTTATCCGAAGCAGAGCTTTGACAACAAGATTCTTGGCACGCTATTGTACTTCTTACATAACATGCGTGGCTGGGAAGCCTTCCGCACCACGTTTCTTTATATCAAGGAGGAAGTGCTCCCGCAGATGGAGATTTCTTTGCAGCCGGAGGGTTATTATTACAACGAGGCAAATGTGCAATATCTGGAGCACCTTTTGACGGATACGCCGGAGGATTTTCTGGTTTTCTTCTCTCATACGACCTACAAGCAGTTTAATGAGAAAAGCGGACGGTATCAGATTCTGTCCCAGAAATGCAAAAAGCAGACTGCGGCATTGCGCGCAAAGCAGGCGCAGCTTGACGCACTTCAGATAGAGCTGTCCAGCATAAAGGACTCCCGCTCCTACCGTTTCGCCTGTGCACTTACCTCAATCCCGCGTAAGTTCAAGAGCCTTTTTTGTCACAAGCACTGACCATTTTAACAATAACGCAAAATTCCCATACGCCTTGTTCCGCAAAGCATATGGGAATTTTCTTTTCTATTCATTTTTATAAATCTTTACACCATTGTAACTCTTATAGCCGTAAGTTCTCACATAATAGGTACTGCCCTCTGTCAGCCCGTTGATCGTTGCAGTTGTTTTGTTCTTCTTATAAGAATATGCCTGAACGTCCCCGGCAAAATCCTCATCCTCGGATACAAGCACACGATAGCCCTTAATGCCCTTTATCTTCGGAAGATCTACCTCGATGCTGCCATCCTCTGAGACAATACTATCCTGTGACATTCCTGATATATGGAATATTTTATCTGCAACCTGGATACGGGTTGCCGCCTTTGTCTTGCACTTATTCGCATATATCGCTCCGCTTATATTCTCTCCGGTTCCGATGGTAATGCCATCAGATACATTGGTAATGATATTATCTGATATGGAAAATCTGCCATTGTCAATGCGGATCGCCGCGTTGTTTTTATAGCCCTTCAAAATATTGTTCTGGATAATATGCTTTGTCTTTACCGTCGTATTCAGATAGATCAATGCCTCAGCTTCCGATTTGCTCTTGATCAGATTGCCGGTGATTCCCACTTTCGCCTTTGAGCCGCTGTACAGATAGATGCCATACCGCTTTACCCCTGCGATCGTGTTATCTGTAATACCATTTAACGCGGTAGATTCCGACAGATAAATGCCACCGCCGTTCATATTGCGAATGGTATTTCCGGATAAATCCAGTGTGGATGAATGTCTTGTAATATAAATGCCATCATAGGTATATCCGTTTTTGATATGAGAATCACTCGCCGAAAAATTCTTTCCGGTTATCGTGTTGTCTGTAACGGTACATTTCTTCGCATTCTGCAGGCGGATGCCGTATCCTGCTGTCACGATCGTATTGTTGGTCACGGTCACGCCGCTCACATAATAGTTCTGTGCCTTTACGGTGTTGCCCGCTGCTCCTACGATCGAGTTCGTCCGGTCGTAGCCGTATATATTGATGCCCGTGCAGCCGACATAGCCTGTATGGTAGTTAATGGTCATTTTGTTGCCGCTGATAACGGTCTGCGCGTCATGTCTTATCTTCTTCTGGTAGGCCTGCTGTCCATCAAAAATCGTATTGTAAATGCAGTAGCGGTTCGGCAGATAATATTCAAACTCAATTCCCGCTCCACAATCCTTCATGACATTGTCTTTGATCTCACATTGATAATAATTCAGACCGATAATTGCTTCATTGGTAATGTTTGAAAATGTATTATTGTTGATCTTGATATTCGTATGGTAAGCTCCCACAAGCGTCGTATGGCTTCCAAGCCCTTTTGAGAGATTTTGGAAAGTATTTCCCGTTATCTCGACATTTCGCATTGTGGTTCCGTCCTCGTAAGTGCCCGCATACGGACTCGCTGCGCATGGGATATCAAGCTGCAGTGCCTCGTAATTGCCTGTGATTCCTTTGATTCCATAAAAATCACTGAATACGCAGTTCTTTACGGTAAATCCATCGATTGCTGCGACCTCGACCTGATGTGCGCCTGCACCGCCGGAAAACGTCACACTGTCCAGTGTCACATTGGTTGCATGTGCCATACGGATCAGACAGGAACGGCTTCTGCTGTTTCCCACCAGCCTGCCGCCGCGGATGGTAATATTATGGAAGCCATTATACCCGGCACACTGCTCGCTTTCATTATAATTATCCTCACCTTTGTACTCACCGGTCGTTCCGAGCAAGAACATATTGTAGCCGGTCGGAGCGGTCATGGTAAGCACCGTATCCTCTGCCATTTCAACTGTTGTATTGCTGTACAGATGGATCACATCGGATACCGTATAATTTCCACCCGGAATACGGATTGCATAATGGTCTGCATCCGTCGCAAGCTCCCTTGCCTGCACACTTGCCTCGACAAGACTGTAAGTAATGTCATTGTTCGTAAGTAAAGACGGATCAAAGATAAAAGTGTTACCGCTTCTCGAATAAGCAACCACACGCACGATTACCGATGTTGTCTCTGTGACCGTGTAATTGCTGAAGGTGTATTTGTATGTAACCTTGACGATGGATGACCCCTCTGTCACTCCGGTTACCATCCCGTTTTCATACTTTACAATGGATGATTTTGCATTTTTGATCTTGGTGATCTGCGGATAAGCTGTCTCATACGTCACGGTTCCATCCGCACCTACGATTTCGGTAGTCTGTGACGGGATCTGAAAATTTAATGCCTCCGTGCTTCCCTTTGTAATACGGTATACACCATCAGACTCACCTGATTCAACCTTGCTGACATCCACCGTGATCGCATAAGTCGTCTTTTTTCCCCATAAGATAACGCCCAGGAAAGCCATTATGCATACCACATATTTTACATATTTTGTTACTACGATTTTTTTCATTTGTTACACTTCCTCATTTCTAACGATCTTATCTGGCACCCGTAAGCACCTTCCACACCCGCGGCAGACACCTCTTAAGCAGCATTGCTGCCACCACAAGGACAAGAAACACCATGACCGGCACAAAAATGTACGTTGCGAGCGCCCATATCGGTTGTCTGCCCAGAGCAATCAGCAAAAGCTTCTCCAGCACCTCCAGTACCAGATCATGCGCGACGTAGGTAAAAAAGGTAATCTTCATCCACCATGGAAACTCTCTTTCAAGAGAAAAGCAATCAAGTGCGTACCATAGTGCAGCAAACAGCAGCAATTCACTGATCAGTCCATACCAGCGGAAGCCTGTTCCGAACAAATACGCGATATAAACCCAAGCAATAATTGAAATATACTTATTGCAGTAAAAAATAATATTTTTGTAGTTGATTGCTACCCACGCACCTGCCGCGTATTCGATCAGTCCAGCCGGCAAAGAGATCCACTTGAAATATACATTTAAAATTCCGGCAAGCAAGACAATCGTTCCGACCGGTATTTTTTTCCGGTTTTTCAGCACAAGATAAAGCACCGGACATAGCACGATAAACAGGATAAGGTTCTGCAAGAACCACAGCGTATAGTATTTTTCCGGTCCGAGGCAGCGAAGCCATGCAATTACAGATATCTCCCTCTTTTCTGCGCCGTTTAGAAACCGGCTGACAGCAGGGATGCTGGTAATGACCACAAAAAAAAGATAATATATCGTACACCAGCATATATACGGAATGCCGATGCTCTTAACCCTCGATTTATACTTTGCGATCGTATCCTGAAAGCCAAAATCATACGTCCGGAAGAACAAAAAGCCGGAAATAAAAAAGAAAAGCGGAACTGCTATATTTGTCACATTTTTCCAGTAATTCTCCAGAAAATACGCAGCCCTTCCAACTCCTGTTGATGCTGCGTCAATTCCATACAATTCCAAATTAAAGGTATGTATCCAGATCACCAGTAAGCTGCAAATAAATGTCAGCAATGTAATTTTATTTCTAATTTTCTGCTCTGTCTGATTCATACGCTCTTCCTCTCCAAAATTTGCCCCTATTTTAATACATTTCATTCCGCATATCAACCCTTGAAATATTCCAAACAAAAAACGGAATGGCATAGACAAAAACTGCAAATTATTGTATTATAGGAATAGTGAGTAATTATCTAAGAGGATATTTTTATGTCAACTTATAAAGTTTCGGTCATTGTACCTATATATAATGCAAGTAGAAATCTGCGCCAGTGTATCGACAGCATTCTGGCACAGACCTTTCGTGACTTTGAACTGATCTGCGTGGATGATGGTTCTACGGATGATTCGCTTTCCATCCTAAGAGAATACGAAGCGGCGGATTCCCGTGTCCGGGTCCTCACACAGGCCAACCAGCATGCCGGTGTGGCAAGAAATGCAGGCAAGGCGGTCGCACAGGGCGAGTACCTCGTATTCTGGGATTCGGATGACTTTTTCCATCCAAAGGCATTGGAGCTTATGTACCACAAGTGCGAAGAAGATTCCGCCGACATCTGCATCTGCTCTGCCAACCACTATTTCGAGGATTTACAAAAGGCATTGCCAAGCTCCGGATATATCTGCGGGAAGTACGTTCCGAGCAAACGTCCATTCAGCGCTATAGACGTTCCGGATTATATTTTAAACATCACGACCGCGCATCCGTGGAATAAGATGTTCCGCCGTGAGTATATCGAGTCCATCCAGCTGGATTTTCAGGCGACCAAGAATGGCAACGATATCTTCTTTGTCATCAATGCTATCGCAAGAGCTAAGCGTATCACGCTTGTAAACAAGCCGCTGATCAACTACCGGATCAATCAGTCGGACAGCCTCTTTAGCAATCTGACCGAGTCTCCGCTCGTCCCGATCAATAACTGGATCGCGACACGCGAGAGTCTGATCGCGCATGGTGCTTTTCCAAAGCGAAGCTTTGACAACAAGATTTTAAATACGCTTGTGTACTTTTTGCACAATATCAATAACTGGCATGCCTTTTGCGAGACTGTGACGTTTCTTCAAGGCGAGGGGCTTTCCAAGCTCGGACTTAGTGAACAGGATGAGGATTACTATTTTTCTGATTCTAACGCCGAGTGTCTTCATCATTTATTGACGGACTCAACAGAAGATTTTCTTGTATTTTTCGCGAACCTCACTTACCGTCAGTTAAGTGCCAAGAACGGAAGCAATCAGGATCTTACCAAAAAGGTGAAGCGATTGCGGCAGGCGAAGAAGCAGAACGAGCTGCTCATTGTCTCCTTAGAGCAAAAAATAAAACAGCAAAACGATGTTATCAAGGCGCAGTCCGAGAAAATTTCGGCACAGTCCGGAGAGATTTCAGAACAATCCGAGAAAATTTCAGCGCAGGTTCATACTTGCAATGATCTTACAAGGGAATTGGAGCATAAGAAAAAAGAGATTTCCGCTTTGAAGCTTTCCACTTCTTATCGGTTGGGCTGTATACTTACCGCGATTCCTCGCAAAATTAAACATCTTTTGAAAGGAAACTAAACATGGAAATACTTTTACTAACCAATAGAGATTCGGATAATGTAGGCGATCAGGTAATTGAGGCTTCCGATATTGCACTGGTCAATGCTGCGATGAAGAATCTTGGTATTGCTCCATCCGACTATAAAATAAGCAGTCGTGCAGCAGCTATCATCACACAGAAATATATCGCGTCAAAAGATCCTGCACTTCTTGTTACCGCGGAGAATGCAATAAAGAAAGCTGATCTGATCATTTTCGGTGGCGCGCCGCTTTTTAACTATACCTATCAGACCTTTTACGAGCGCACTTCCATTGAGATAGAGCTTGCGCAGAAGTATAACAAGCCGGTCATCTTTTCTGCTATCGGAATCGAGCACTACGACGAGGACAATGCCAAGTGCCAGCGCCTTAAGGCTGCTTTAAATCTTGACTGTGTGAAGCAGATTACCACCCGTGACGGATACGACAAGCTGGAGAAGTTCCGTTCCAGAGAAGATATCGTCATCGGAAAGGTTGCAGATCCTGCTGTATTTTCCGGCAAGATCTTTGACAACTTCAAGATGCCTAAGAAAAAGAACAGCAAAAAGAAGATTGGAATTTTCGTTTTGCGCGCGAATGGCTTTAAGGATAACAAATATGATTTTCACCGGGATCAGGCTGCAGCGCTGTGGAAGGATCTTACGGATGAGCTGGAGAACCGCGGCTATGACTATGAACTGATCACCAGCGGTCACTTCGGCGACGAGGCGTTTGTCCATTATCTGATCCAGAATTACGGAATCAATGCCTCAAAGTGCGTATTCAACATCAATCTTCCGGAGACTCTGCTTGCAAGGATCTCCTCCTACGATGGAGTTATCTCCTGCCGGCTTCATCCGAGCATTATTTCGTTCTCCCTTGGAATTCCTTCCATCGGACTTGAATGGAATAACAAGGTTGGCAGATTCTATGAAAACATCAATTACCCGGATCGTGTCATCCAGGTCGAGGATCTGAGTGCTCCTTATCTGGTGGACAAGATTGAGCAGGCAATGGATGCGGGTGTTCAAAAGGATGAGGATTATCTTCTTACGGTATACACCACCTTGTTCAACGGAATCAAGAATGTGTTCCGCCCGGATGATACCACCTCGGTTCCATATACGTATGATGAGCTGTTGGACAATCTTCCACTGTTTGCCGGCACATCGGAGAATGAGACGAATGAGAAGCTAAAGCGCAAGTTCCGCAGAACCTATCTGAAGTATAATGAACTTGCAATAAAGTCCTCCGAGAGCAAGGTTAAGATTGCGCATCTGGAATCCCAGGTCAAGAAGCTAAAGAAGCAGGTCAGCACCCAGAAGAAAGAGATTGCTGCCCAGAAGCAAGAAATCAGCACCCAGAAAAAAGAGATCGCTGCTCTGAAAAGTACTTTCTTCCGCAGGGCATGCCGC
>ERZ1034998.1120-NODE-1120-length-16042-cov-41.815975_pt1 | contig 16042 bp, 21 predicted proteins | sample MGYA00520621_ERZ1034998 | MGnify/ENA primary metagenome ERZ1034998 (study PRJEB33766, sample SAMN09781748) | gut metagenome | biome: gut microbiome | host: Homo sapiens | place: Madagascar | study: EMG produced TPA metagenomics assembly of the PRJNA485056 data...
CTGAAAGCATGGAAGTTAATGGAAAGAAAACTTTTGGATATGATGAACCAATTATCTATAAGCGAGTATAATCCAAGAATGAAATATTGCGATAAATTCCAGCTTTAGCGAGAGTAAGATAATAAAACGATAAATATTTAATGCAGAGTGCTTCATCGGGTACAATGGAGTGAAATCGATGTAAGCTATGAAGTACCTTCCACATAAAATGTCATATAATCTAAATCGGGCAGGTTTAACCCTGCCCGATTAATATATTTCACACTGCCATATTTTAAATGCTCTATATAATTTCTATCTCTTTCCATTCCCCCGGCTTAAGATTTTCATCAAGCACAATATCCTCTATCTGTACTCTCTTCAGATAAATAACATAGCATCCCACCGCTTTAAACATTCTCCTTACCTGACGTTTCCGACCTTCCATTATCGTAATTTTACCAAATGTGACCGGATTATCAGGTCGATTATTCTTAATCTTCTCGGTCAGTTCAGGTGGCATATCGTTCTTTATTTCTGTATAATGTCCAAAGTCAGTTCTGCATGTAACCTGTAATTTGGCCGGTGCCGTTAATATATTTGAATTATTAAGGTACACACCTTTTTCAAACTTCTCTTTTATATCATCATCCACATTTCCAAACACTATGAATTCATATACCTTTTTCTTTTTAAATTCAGGATTTGCCATCATCTGATTAAAATGTCCGTCATCTGTTATGATAAGTAATCCTTCTGTCTCTTTATCAAGTCTTCCCACCGGTGACAGCATGTCATTATGAACCCCTTTAAAATAATCCATAACGGTTTTATGCTTTTCATCCTTTCTGGCAGTCACGCAACCGCAAGGTTTATTAAACATATAATAATTATATTTATCCATTTTTCTTATTGTCTTTCCTCTCCGTTAATTTGTTTAAAATTAATGTACTATGTTACTGCTTCATCATTTCTCCTTTACATAAGATATTATATCATGTATTAATATCATCCTCCACATGCTTTATTTCTATGTCAATTTTAAAAAGGCAACAAAAACAGTTACGTTTTCATTGCCTTCCTACTTATATATTCTATTTTGCAACTTCGGCTAATTTATCAGTAACTCTTGTCTGAACTTCCACATAATATTCTGCCTCAGCCTGATTTAAACTCTTACCTTCCCACTTTGCAAAGTCATCTGCAAATGTATTATACTTTGTCAGGTATTCCTGATATTCATTTATCAATGTAATATCGCTCGGATTATTGTTGTATTGTATCATGAAATCTACATATTCATTTATAAATGCCTCATAGCTATCCATTGCATTTTTAAACTCTGTTCCCAGTCCGGAATTGTCAGAATCATTACTTTCAGCCACTGTCTCATTATTCTGTGTTTCTGAACTGCCTGTTACATTTTTATCATCCGGTGAACTAATGCTGATTTCCATTATATTATTGCCTTCATATTTTATATCAATGTGGTATCCTTCAGCATTATCTGCGTTATAATATTTTTCATCTTTATTATAATCCACATTAAAACCTTTATCCGAGCATTCCTGCACATATGCTGCATAATCCTCAGGTGATGTATCTCCTATGTATACACTAAATCCAGAATCGCTTTCATTAGAAAATTTACCCTTAGTAGACTTTGGCACCGGCAACATACTGGCAACTGCACTTGTCGGCCAGGTTATATCCGTAAGCGTCATTGGTGATTCTAATGTTATACTCATCTGATCACCTATATTAGTTACACTCAGCTTATAACCTTCACTATTATATGCATCATATGAATAAGAGCTTTTATCGGCATCTACCGTATATCCCTTCTTTTCACATGCCTTAATATACTTTTTATATCCGTCCTTTGACACCTTTTCTAAATTAACTCGTAGTCCTTCATCTGTATCATCATATATTTCTCCAACAGTTGTAGGTGGTTTTGGAAGTTTATTTCCCAATTCCAGATTACTCCATTCTATCTTCTGTGAATTGTCGTCATCTTTATTGCCGGACATTTTTGATACAACAACTATCACGACAATTATTACAACCACAATAAACCACTTTCTTCTATAAAATGGCTTCTTACCTTTCTCAAATTCTGTATCAACACTCTTACTTTTCATCCATTCTTCCTCCATAGTCTTATTTTTAATTCTTTTTAACTTGCTGATTGATTTCCTATGTAATCCATTGCTTCATGAATCAGATTATTAAGTTTTGATTGCTCAACCTCCATTTTCTCCTCCTTTAGCCTAAATCTGCACGTTAAGTGCAGTCAAAGACTTTTTGTTTTTTAGTTCAGAAAAGGGGTTGTAAATTTTGCGAATCATAAATTTGGGCATGAAAAAAGCACCTATCATTTCTGATAGATGCTTTATGTGATGTGTTGTAATTTTTAAACAAGTTATTTCTTGAACAATTCTGAATGTGTGCCAATTCTGTAGAGAATCAACACCATTACATTATCCCGAATTTCATAAATTAGCAACCAATTCGGTTCGATATGACATTCACGAGTACCCTTATAATTGCCAATAAGTTCATGATCTTTATATTTTGCTTATTTGCAAATTTTAAATCCTTTTTAAACTGACTGGTAAACTGCACATCATATATCATACTTCGAGTGCCTCCTTACAATTTTTTCTTTGCAATAAATACTCCTGTATTTTTACTAATGAAAAATGGCTCGTTTTCTGTCACTTTGCTTTTTAGGAACTTAATAATTGTATTTTTATTTCTTCCCATAGCTTTTTCCATTTCCGGAAGAGAACAAAGATAATCATAGATTGCTTCAGGTTCAGGAACAATCAGGTTGTTATCATGACTAAACCTTATAATATCTGAAAAATATTCTTTTAATTGTTCTTCTCCATTTTCCAGATTAAAACCTCTTGAAAACCATTCCGGTGCTTTAATATTTTTGTCGTACTCTCCCGCCAGTTCAAATATTTCTTTCATATGATTTTTACCTATAGTTGATGCAATAAATTTTCCGTCATCCGTCAGCATATCATTTGCATCCCGAAGTAATATTTTTCTTTCATTCTCTTCCATATGATAAAGCATATGATTTGCCATTATCCGTTGATACTTCTTTAACTTTAATTCCGGCAATTCATTAATGCCTGCGGCATCACAGATAATGTAATGGAAATTGATTTTTTTATTTGCATAAAAATCCTGTTCACCCGAATATAATTTTCTTGCTGCCTCCAGCATTGCCTTTGAATTATCAACTAAATATATATTAATATTCCCCGGCAAACTATTTCTTTCTCTGTACCAGAGCATGCCATTCCCACAACCAATGTCGAGGATATTCATATTCTCTTCAATGTCACATTTATCGATAAGATAATCATACCATTCCACCTCAGATGTACTATATTTATGAATGTTAATTCTTTTTTCAAGATTATCACTCTTAATATATTGCTTAATTACTTCTTCTTTTTGAGATGTCAATTTCATTATTTCAATCATCTTGTTCCAGCTATTTTCATCTGATAATGACTGCATATCCTCAACTGCATTCTTAATCTGGTTAAGATGTGTTAATCTTAACTCTATTAACTCTTTCTGCTTATCAAGAGATTCCTGAACATTCTCTTTCTCCAACACATTTCCAATCTCTTCAAGTGAAAAATCAAGATACTTAAACATAAGTATTCTCTGTAATCTTTCTACACTTTGCCTTGAAAATAATTTATATCCGGCTTCTGTTATTCTATCCGGCACCAGAAGTCCCTTTTCCACATAGACTCTTATACTTTTGTATGTGATGCCTGCCATATCAGCTAACTCGCCTGTTGTATAAAATATTTCTTCATTCATTCTCAATGACCTCCTAAAGATATTTATTTAGAAGTTGCAACTTACTACAATAACTTGAGAACCACGCTTTGCGAGTTTCTCAAGTTATTACGGCAGTCACCAAGGTCTCGTGCAAGCACGGACTTTGGCTCGTTGCCTACATATAAATTAAACCTTGCCCATAGGGCAAGGTCAAGCACTTTTTAATGTGATATTAAATTCACATTATCTCTTTATTTCAGCATTGTTTCGTCTCAAAAAGCTAATATCATTCCCATACATACATGCGGTGTCTTCATCATTGCATAGAAATAAATCGTAAAGTTTCTGTGGTATTTTTTGAGGTCTTACTCTTTCATAAATAACCATATTCCATAAATGTTTACATTTCCTGCATCTGTAAATCAGCCATACATCGATCTTGTTTCCATTTGCAGTTACCGAAAAGCCATTCTGATATTTATCAAATATTTGTAAATTTCTCTCCATCATATACTTTTTGGTATCCGTCTGACTTCCCCAGGGCTGTTTTTCCACGCTGGGAATATATATTGCTTTTCCATTGACATATTGCTGAATAGTTTCTATTAATTCCTTCGGAAGAACTTCCTCCGCTCTTAAATAGCTCATTTCATCCTCCTAAATATTTTTTCTTAGGATTCATCTGAGCTTAACTATTCACCATCATTCTAAGCCCAGACTACTGAGCCATAACATATCTTGTACGCATATAATCTTCTCCATTTCCTTCATTATTTTGTTTATATTATATATTTCATTCTATATAAAATAAACCTCAAACTTAATTAAAATCAAATTTGTTCCATAGGCAACTGACAAGGCCTATCCCAAAGCAATAAGGTCTGTTTTTTCATAACGATTATAATCTCTTGATTGGATGTCTGATTACTGTTTTCCATTTCTCCGGAACAACTTTTCTGGCGTCTGACATATAAATTTCATGATGCATTCTCTCATCATTCATATCATTAACATAACCATTCTCTGCAAGATATCTATCCATAACGGCTACAGTAGCCAGCTCATCATCAAACGATCCTATATGCATAATCTGAACACAAAGTCCCTCATTTATAGTCATAAATTCAACCCTTGTACAATCTATTCTTTTCTTTTTTGATGCCATCTCCACAGCCCAATCAAAATCATCCTTTTTTACAAAATCCGGAAGTCTGATTACTGAAATCCAGTTAAAATCACTTTTATCTGTATAATCAACACCATCTACATCATCCTGCCACCAAAAACCTTCCAATGGTGGAACCACATACTCAAAAAATCCCTCAATTTTATGGTCTGTTTTATAACTCATCTTCAAGGTATATGCAACCGCATAGAGAATCTCTATTGCCTTTTTATATGCCCCATCCTCTTCATTAGGATCTCCCTTGCCACGAATCGCAATATAATTTGCTTCAGGAACAGTAATTATCTGTGGTTTTTCCTTTGGCATATAAAATTCTTTATATTCTTTCTTAAAATCAAATGCCATCTTCGCTACTCCTTCTTACTTTATATTTCTCTGCGATATCGAAGGTAATTTGAAAAAGTCTTTCTCTAATGTGCACCGGTTCTATCACCGTCACTTTGTTACCATATGAAAGCATCCATTAAATCAGACTCTCATCATCAAAATACACATGCTCAAACAACAGACTTCCATCTGACTGCACATCATAAGATTCCACTCCATATTCCTCTATCAAATGCCATTTCACAGATGCTTCAAAAACTGCTTTTACCCTTGTCTTCGCCTGAAAATCATGTTCATAAAACATATGCTACATGTTATAATTATTGATATTGCAAAAGAAAGCACCAAGTTATATATGCCTTCCATACCTACTAATGAAATAAAGCACTGGCACAATACAACAACAGGCAAATGAACAATATAAAAGGTATAAGACAATCCTGAGCAATAACTGCACATCTCATTAATTATTTCATAGTTTCCAATATACACATACAAGGCAACATTCATGACTGAAACAATGATAAAAACACTAATAATGAAACCCTTGTATTTCATTAACTTCTCTATGAAGGATTGTTGCCTAAATAGAAAATACCCCATCAAATATACTCCAAGATATATTACAATCTTCTTTCCTCCGATTGTTATATCAAACGATGTAATTGATATAACAATCATTATACAATCGACGATACATAAAATTTTTCTGTCATTCTTACTCAATCTGTCAATTACTTTGATTATTCCATAGCCGATACAGGAAATCAGCATTAACGCCACTATAAACCACAGATGTCCCAGTGTAAAACCGCCGTCATAACCTGTTAAGTCAGTGAATCTCGTAAAATAAACTGCATAATGTTCAAAATAATTTATCCGTTATGTGTTTTGTCTGCGACATAACTTAATATTAGATTCACTAATATAACTCCAAATAATAATGGTATACCTAATCTCCTAAATCTTTCTTTAAGAAAAACGCCACCTGTTCTTTTCTTAAGTGAAAAGAATGCTGATATTCCGGCAAGCAAAAACATAACAGGCATAAACCAGGGTGACATAAATACCACAATTGAAGCAATAATTTTATTTTCTTCAATAAAAATATAATTAGGTTCACCCCAGATATTGTAAGCCATAGCCAAATGATATGGTATCAACAGAAATATCATAATTGTTCTCAAATTATCTATATAATTAATCCGCAATTTCATAATATCTCACTCATAATCCCTTCCAATTTTCAAATATATGTTACTCTCACATATGCAAAATCTGAAACCCAATAAGGAATTATAACCCCATATAAACTGTCTGATTTTATTCTGATATAGGACATCTTCCTGATTGTATTCTTTTATTTCAACACCATTTATTTCATGCACATGAGCATCCTTTATATAATCTATATCTCCATCACCCACACTAAGAAAAACTAATCATCCATTTACGCTTCCTAAAAATTACAGGCGATACAACCAACCTAAATATTTCTTCCGTGGTAAGCAATGTATACACACCAACAATGCCCCAATTAAATACATACGCTGCAACCAGACACAGTGGGATTCCGATGCACCATGTGCCAACAATATCAATAATCATAATGATTTTGGTATTACCACCGCTTCTTATAATTTCTCCACCAAGTATCATATTTTCAACCTTGACCGGAGCATATAGGGCAAATACAATAAGCAGTATCTTTCCAATTTCTTTTACGCTATCATCCACACAATACAATCCTGTATAGATTCCTGCCAAAAGAATAAACAAAGCCGATAGCACCGCTGCACCAAATAGGCCTGCATACATAATCTTCTTTGATTCTGTGTAGGCCTCATCGTATTCTTTTCTGCCAAGCCGCTTGCCAATCAATACACCGGCAGCCGCAGCCAATCCGCTAAGTGCTCCTACAATAAGCCCCTGTATCGGGCATGTAAGTGTGTATGCTGCCAGGTTTGACGTACCAAGTTGTCCATAAACGGCAGACTCCACATTTTGTCCGAAACTCCACAAAAATTCACTGACCAGAATCGGCATAATCATTATCAGATAATCCTTGATAGTAATTTTACTGAAATGCAGTGACAGTACCGGTTTATCTCCATCTTTTCTGATACATAAGACAAACCCGATAACAATAAATACCAGGTTAAACAACTGCTCCAAAACTTGCTAAAAATGGCTGCGTTGCATGCTCCCTGCAACGCAGCCATGAAGATAGAATATTACAATTCCACAAATAAGGCTCACACCAAAGCTACGCCAAGCCTCTTTTGTATCTTCTGCTCCAATAAACTGTGCAATTAGTATCCCCGCAACTGTGCTTACTGCACCAATCACCACGGAAAAATCAGCGAAAAATTTCCACATAGTCCAACTGCCGATATATTAGTTTCTCCTAACTGTCCTATCATAATCTGGTCAACAATTGAAAAAGATGCCTGCAGCATACTTTGCAATGTGACGGGAATTGCAATTTTACACAATGATTTCATAAACTTTGACATTATAATTCCCTCGTACTTTCTCTTTTTATTAAATCAACCGGTAACACGATTTCTTTCTCACATTTTGCTCCATTGTGCATATACTCAAGGCATTCAATTGCGATTTTCGCCCTCAAGGCTGCCTCCTGATGAATCGTTGTAAGTGGCGGATTGCTTTCCCTGCTTGCCATGTTGTCATCAAAGCCGATAATCTGGATATCCTTTGGAATTCGAATGTTCTTTCCCTGTAAAAACCTCATAAACTCAAGTGCATAAAAATCAGACACTGCAAATATAGCTGTAATGTTTCTCTTTAACAATTCTCGATATTTATCCTCATAAAAACTCATTCTCTCTTTTTCGGTCTTAGGAATTTCCCATCTTAATGTTTCCCCCGGTTCAAAGGCTTTGTGAAAGCCCTCTATGCGCTCTTTATCCATGCAGATGAAATTATCCGCTATGCACAATGCTTTTTTATGTCCCAGTTCCTTTAAATATCTCCCTGCCTGATAACCGCCGTCATAATGATTTATGACCAGATTGACCACCTTGGAACATTTTTCAAAATAACCGTCGTACACAACAAACGATATCCTCATCTGGTTTCTTAGCTTCTCATAATCCGCTTCACAAAAACCCATCAGAATCAGCCCATCCATATTCCACATGGATGCAAACACTGGAATCTCACTGATGTCAGATGCCGTTTTTATCATCAGGAAATATCCTTTTTCGTTTACTTCATGTGAAAGAGCATTGAGTGATGACATCACAAATCCATCCTCTAAAACCCTACCCTCATATGCAAACGCCTAATAATTTTCTATCTTAGATTAAATTAATAATATGCTTTTTCAATACTTGATTTATCTGCGAAATCAGCAAAATGTTCATCTGCGTATGAACCCTTTTTAACATAAATTGTGAGTTTATCAGAATCGACAAAAGCCAAGAAGCTGCCTTCTATCGAAGTGAGTGATTCAGGAAGATAGAGTATTTCAAGTTTTGTCCATGCAAAAACAGAATCGCCGACAGTTGTTACTGATTCGGGAAGTTTAATCTCCTTAATGCCTGAATACTGGAAAGCAGAATCTTTGATTTCAGTTACTTTTTCGGGAATTTCAACAGTTTCAAGTGACTCACAATTACTAAAACAGTGTTCTGAAATTCTCATAAGACTTTTCGGAAGCTGAACAGTTTTCAGGTTTACATCATATGCAAACAAACCGTCAGGAAAACTTTTAATGTTTTCAGACTCAAATACAACGCTTTCAAGGTTATCATTTTCTGAAAAATAGTTATCCTCGGCGCTTGCCCAATCATCAATTCTTAAATCAATGCAATTTTCTGGAACAACAATTTTACTCTTTTTTGATGCTGCCTCTGTAAGATTTACAATGCAACTGTTTTCATTCCATATGAAGTCGCCATCAACTGTATTTTCATCAGTACTTGAATCCTCGGCTGATGAATCGTTCACAGACTCAACTGTGCTTGAAGAATTGTCAGTTGAAGACGAATTATTCCCACCTGAACAACCTGTTGCAACCGCCCCAAATGCAACCGTCATAACAAAAAGTGAAGCTATAAATATTCTTTTCATTTTTATTCTCCTCATATTTTCTTTATATATTGTTTAATACAGCAATATTATTGTATCATTAAAATAGGCTTTTGTCAACAAACCAATCTTTATGATTTATACTCCGTTTTTTTTATTCGGTGGGCTTGTCCTTCCTATGATTGGTATATAAAAGTAAAGCCGATGAGCTGTGTTTTATCTCACAAGTTCATCGGCTCTGCGTCTATGCGTCTGGCTCTTTGATGACTAAAACTATTTGGTCTTTTATATCAATTAAAACTTCTCGTTTACACTTAGGGCAAAAGAGTGGAAAATTCAATAATACAGTGTCTTTTCTTGCTTTAACCCTTGTTTTGCTTTTGCAGACAGGGCACAACACCCATTCATCTTTCATTCCAATTTTCATCATTTTTTAGCAAATACCCTCTTTATCAGAATTGAAATAGCTATAAAAACAATGCCTGAAATAAAAAGCCAGATGTTAGGTTCATAGTTCCCGCTCATCATTGCAAACAGATAGAAGTTTCCAAGCTTGCTTTTCATTGTAATATTCAGCATATAATACAAAAGCGGCGTCATAAAAGACACGGGTAAATTGCCTGTAACCGCCGATGTAAGCAAGCCGATTGAACCTAAAAATATTGCATCAGCAATCGTTCCCACAATAAGTTCAACTGTAATTTCACAACCACACGCAAACATGAATAACGAGAAAATCATAACTAACAGTATAATTCCTATAACTGAATAAGCGGCTCTTATCAAATAGACATAGGTACTGTCAATATATTTAGACGCTACAATATCCTTTACTTCATCATCCTGCTCCGGCTGAAAAATCGGAACTAGCAGGATAATGCCGATGATTGAAATGAACATTTCAAGTGGAACGGCTGCAGCTTTACTATCCAGACATGTTATTCCGAACAGAATTGGTGTCAGTATCATTATGATGTCAGAAAGCAAAAACAATGGCAAAAAATTATGCCGCAGATTTACTCTTGCGATTTGCCAGACTTGTACCCTGCCTTTTGATTTCTCTGTAACCACTAAATTTTCCCCTCCTTTTTTGCTCATATATAATTACTGTCGCAGCAACAAGCAGTAGTGCGGCTCCTGCAATAATCAATCTGTTTGTAACAAGCGTATGAAACTCATCAAGAAAGATTTGTGTATTCCCCAGTGAATTGTGGCGAGGCGTTAATTCAAACAGGGTATGGACACCTCTCAATCTGCCTACTCCTGCATTTAAGTCGATAAACCACCACAATGCTTGTATTGCGATTGCAATAGGCGTTCCTGTAAGCTCCGTGAAAAACATACCGATTGCCGCTGCAATCATAACAGATGGCATGAGCCATCCAAACGCATATTTGAGCGGGGCTAAATAATCAAGAGTCATTCCGCTATATTGCCCCCATACAGTACTGTTAGAAATGTATGCTAAAATAACAGTAGGAAGCATTACAGATATAACAACGGCAAAATACCGGGATAAAATCAGCTTGAATGATGAAATTTTTCGTGCATAGATTAAATTATTCATTTTTGCCTGCTTATCTTTCAGACATATTGCAACAGCAATAAATACAGGCAGTATGGAAAGGATAATGCCTACATAGTCACAAAACAGCCGGGCATATGCTCCTGTGAATTTATCTTCGTTTACAATAAGATTATAGTTTGTGACAGTTTCTTCATAAGTTATCGCCACATAACTGTAATTAAGTAGATTGTTTTCCGAATAGTTTGAACCACCGCCGATTAAATCATCGGCTTGCTTCATACACTCCTTAAATTCTTCGTAAGAAATGTCGTCAGACAAGGTCACTTCAATAGAATTAGCTGACGTCAACAAATCATTAACATGAACTCCCGAAAGCGTGGATATAATTTCTGCCATTTTTTCTTTGTCAGTTTCATTCAACTTTACATTCTTATAAAAACCGATAGGATAAGCAATATATTCATTTGCTGTAAATTCGTTATATAGCGAATTAAATGCAGCAGGCATAATCAATTCTGGAACTTCCTTCTGTTGTATTCCATAATCTTCTCCCTGCTTAGGGGCTGTAATCACGTCATGATTAGAAAAATTCAGCACATCCTGACTAAGCGGCATTGCCAGTAAGGCGATTACAAACACGAAAAAAGTAATAGAAACGACTGCCTTTTTTATCTCTTTTACCAAAAGCATTATTCATCACCTCCAGAAATTTCGGTTGTTGCTCCGTTATGCCAGAGATATAACATATACGCATCTTCAATATTCGGCTCACAACTCTCCGCATCAGCAAAAGGAACATCGGACCAAAAGCGAATATAAGTTTTGTTCCCCTGTGAGTGCATACCGATAATGTTATATTCCTTTTTCAAACCCGGCAAGTCATGCTTATCAACAGTTTTAGAAAAAACTTTACCCTTTGCGGTATCAAGCAAATCCGCTACCGTTCCGCAATATAAAATACTTCCTTCGTTCAGAATAGCCAGATTTTCGCAAGTGGCTTCAATATCTCCGACAATATGAGTGGAAAGGATAACTATTCTTTCCTCCGCCACATCACAAAGAAGATTACGAAAGCGTATTCTTTCCTCTGGGTCAAGTCCGGCGGTAGGCTCATCGACGATTAAAACTTTGGGGTCGTTTAACAATGCCTGTGCGATACCAAGCCTGCGTTTCATACCGCCAGATAATGCTTTGACCTTTTTATTCTTGTGTTCGGTAAGATTAACCTTTTCAAGCAACAATTCAATACGCTCTTTGCGTTCCTTAGTGCCAATACCAGAAAGAATACCTAAATAATCCATTACTTCCATTACACACATTGTAGGATACATTGAAAAATCTTGCGGCAGATAACCTACAATTTTTCTGATTGCCCTTGTATTTTCTATTGGAATACCACATACAGAAATGCTTCCACTTTGTTTTTGGAGCAAAGTTGCAAGCGTTTTCATCAGCGTGGTTTTTCCTGCGCCGTTTCTTCCGAGCAATCCGAACATTCCCTGTTCGATAGTGAGATTTACATTTGATAATGCCTGCTTTTTCTTGCCATAAAACTTATTTAATTCTTTGATTTCAATAGAATTTTCCATTGTAAAAACTCCTTTCAAAGATGCTTTTCATCTTATGTTCTTTATCATACATGGCAATTTTCAACTTTTTATCTACAACTCAAAAAACTTCCTGCCATCTCTGACAAGAAGTTTTTATTCTCTATTCCTTAAATGCAGCAATGACTTTTGCTCCATTTTCATTTGATATTTGAATATAGCCGCCGTGCTTTTCGCAAAGTATTTTACAAATATTCAATCCCATTCCAAAATGTTCATTATGACTTTTGCTTTCCGCTCTATAAAACGGCTTCATTGCATTTGATAAGTCTTTAGAAGTAAAACCTGTACCGTCATCTGCAATGATTAACATTAAGAATTCATTATGCCTGTCAACGGTCACTTCAATTTTTGTTTTTGCATATCGCAGGGCATTGGACAGCAGATTTTCATATACCTGCATAACAACGGATATATCTATTTTTACGTTCTGAATATCCGATAGATTTTGGAATAATGTAAAATCTTTTTCTGTACAGATTGCCGTACCTGTGATACGCAACTGTTTTTCAAATTCCTTTACTTCGATTAGTTCTTTTGTGACTTCAATATCCTCTAATCGCTGCAAGTTATTCATTGTATCTACATAATTTTCAAGTCTGATAATGTGTCGCTTCATCATCTCAGCAGTTGAAACGATTTTCTCCTCAGACATTTTAGGTGCATATTTAACAATCATCTCGCTTTGACCTTTTAGAACAGTTAATGGTGTCCTTAAATCGTGAGCAAAAGCAGCATTTAGGCGTTTGCGTTCTTCGACCTGACGCCACATTTCTAAATTATTATCCTGTAAAGCAGCACGCATTTTTTCAAAAGATAAGCAAAGGTCACCCAATTCATTCTTCTCTGGTACTTCCACGGAGAAATCCAATCTGTTATTTGAGATATTTTCAGATGCTTCTGACAAAATTGCAACTGGTTTTTCTATTTTTCGACGATAAAATATCATTCCACATATCACAATACACATCAATGACCATAGCGGAATAACTATACACTGAAACAAATCCGCCATGTCAAGTAACAGAACATACATTTCAGAAATAGATTCAGCTCTTTTTCTAATCTCTACATTTCCTTTTTCTCCCACAAACAGAACATATTCCATTGCATCCAGATGAAACATTTTTTCTGCCAAACTCCCTATTAACAAACTTCCAATCAATATGAATATTGTGCATATTAAAAAATACTTTACAAAATCCCTCTTTAATGATTTCCTTTTTATCTTACCCATTTATAACCCACTCCCCAAACTGTTTCAATATATGGTTGCATACCTGCCTTCGCAAATTTTGAGCGTATGCGTCTGATATGTTCTGCTATAACCGAGCTATCTCCCTCGCTATCATACTCCCATACAAGTTCATATATTCTTTCCTTGCTGAAAACCTGACCGATATGCTGTGATAAAAGCTCAATAATATCAAATTCTTTTTTAGCGAGTGGAATTTGTTCTCCGTTATAATACAGGCTACGTTCTGTATAATCTATTGCCAGCTTATCATCAAAATGAACTTTTGCGGACTCTCTTTGACGGCGTTCACGCCTTAAATGCGCCGACACTCTTGCGCCAAGTTCATCTATTGAGAAAGGTTTAACGATATAATCGTCAGCACCAACCCCAAATCCCTTAATTTTATCTCTGTCCTCAATTCTTGCCGTCAGGAACAAGATAGGGCAGGATACAAAATTTCGTATTTGCATACAGACTTCCATTCCGTCAATGTCTGGCATATTTATATCAAGCAATATAATATCCGGTTGTTTTTCAGCTTTTTTGATTGCTTCCAGACCACTAACGGCTGTTATTGTATTGTATCCGTTAAATTCAAAATAATCTTTCAACATAGATACTATGTCTGCTTCATCATCAACAATTAAAATCTTATCTCTCATAAACACACCTCCATCGGGTAGTGTACACCATAATTATCAATTATTTATCTACTTTATATCTGGCATCAGCAGGTTTCTTTGCATAACCGCTGTACCCACCGAAGCGATACATTCCATTTCTCTGCTGCTTCCTGTGCCGTCATATAATCAAACATTTCTGACCTCCCTAAACCGTACTGTATCTATTATAGCCGCTTAAACGAACCGTATCAAGTGTGCAAATATGAATTTTCATCTCTGCCAATAGGCTATTAAATCTCTTATTACCAGAGATTTCACATCGTTTAGCCAGAAGCCACATCTCTGTAAAATATAAGGATAAAATTTTCAAAGTAGGTGGTGAGCTTATGGACGAAGGTACTCGGCATGGAAGCTACAGATTCTACCGTGAATCCGGACTAGTATAGCGCTGAGATGGAGGATTGTGCGTTCGGATATGCCAGTTTCATCATGAAGCTATGTTCTACCACATTTGTTCGAGAAGTTTGGAATAATTCTGACATCTGCTGTTGCGTCAGCCACACTGTATCATCTTCTATTTTAACTTCTATATTTGTCTGCCCATCATCAGTCTGATATATAAGTATTTTCCCATATTCATCGGTTCCAATTTTATCTGCCATAAGCACCTCTCCAATCCATTACTTCTTAGTTATAAAATGTGAACACATGTGTTCACTATTGTCCCAACCAAATCTTATCATCGTTCCAACCTCTGTTCAACCAAAACTTTTTCCATTATACAATGCAAAATAAAAGAGACTCCACTCGCCATGAATGAAGCCTCCTGATATATGTATACATCCTGCAGCATATTATCCGCAGGATGCCGGCTGCCTACGCAGCCTTTTCGTCCAGAAGCTGTTTTACTCCGCCTAAGTAATAACAGAACCTGTCAAATTGTTTCTGTCTGTTAACTTTCTCGTCATCGATTGAATCCTTGATCATCATACACATCTCTACTTCATCTCTTATCTCTGGTGCATATTTAATAATCATGTCTGCAAGAAAGCTGCAGCAGCGTTCAAAATCCTTGTTGCTATCCCTGATACCTTATTCTTTCTACCAGCGTTTCCTTTTTCAGATTACTGCTTAAAACGCAGGAAAGTACAATCTGCAACAGACCGACCAAAAAAATCATAATAAAAATTGGTACGATTGGAACATGATAGATATTCATTCCAAATATTCCATTATGTTTTGCATAGGAAAAAAGTGCATAGCCAAGCGGCAGACCAATGATCAAAGCTACGCATATGGTGCCAACCGTAAAAATCAGTCCCTGTAACTGCAGGCATAAATTTAATTGTTTATTTGTCATACCCACAGCCTGTAATACACCATATTCCTGCTTTTTTGTCGTAATATTCATGATCATGGTATTCGCCATATTCATAAACCCGATGAGTCCTACAATAGCCATAAACAGATAACAGCCAAGCTTCATCATGCTGCTTGCAAATTCGGCAGATTGTAACTGCGCATGATAAGTATCCATTTTTATATGCGAAGTATTCGAAATCAAAGTGTTCAGACTTTGTTCCACAGATGCCACATCTTTTTTATCACAGTCCACCCACAGATATCCATAGGCTGTTCCCCTCGGATTCATGGAACGGTATACACCTTCCGGAATGACAA
>ERZ1034998.1121-NODE-1121-length-16039-cov-23.843719_pt1 | contig 16039 bp, 18 predicted proteins | sample MGYA00520621_ERZ1034998 | MGnify/ENA primary metagenome ERZ1034998 (study PRJEB33766, sample SAMN09781748) | gut metagenome | biome: gut microbiome | host: Homo sapiens | place: Madagascar | study: EMG produced TPA metagenomics assembly of the PRJNA485056 data...
TTCTTTATAGACAATTAAATTTAAAACAAACTTACCTTTACCCACAAACAAAATTGAAAAAACCTAATTTGTCAAACAAATAAACAATTTATATGCAATGGTGATAAGATGGCAAACATTTTTGAATTTAAATATGAATTTTATGATGGCTATTCTAATAAGTCAAATAAATATATAATTCTTCAAACAAATAAAAAGGAAACATCTATGTTAACCTATAATTATGGTAAAAAGCAATACATAAATATTACTGATAAAGTAGATAAATTTTGCAATGATATTTCCAAAGCTGAGTTTTTAGGATGGCACAACAAAAACTTTCAGTCTAATATTGACTTTTTCCCATCTACCCATTGGTTATTGAGAATTAAAACTGATTCTTCGATAATATATTGTAAGGGCAGAAATATGTTTCCGGATAATTGGAATGAATTTATTGAAATTTTGAATAACATAGGAATAATAATTTAGTAATTCTATAGATTACAAAAACGCTAGTAGAGTATTAAAAATTCTACTAGCGTTTTATTATGTGAAGACAGGACAATAGAGATGTTTTTGCGTTTTCGCTGTCTTGATTTGAACACTCGTCACAATCATTCTACATCACTCCGTTTCTGTTTTCAAGACTGCTTACAGAACCATTTCAATTTCCGTGCCGCCGATAAAGACCGCCTTGATTTTCTCTTTTGATTCCACCACTACGCATTCAATAATCTGTCGGAATCGGATATTATCCGGATTATTATAACAACCGCAGGATCAGGCATAAATTGAATGGCCTGATACCTGCCCAACACAGATCTCAAGCCATTCTTCCTGCTCAATATTCAATTTGCACAAGGTTTTCAAAAAGCTCTGTCAGGCTTTTTGGTTCCGCTTCGGTTCCCGTGGGCGAGTAAAAGCACTCGCTTTGCTGCAAAAACAGAGTCCTTAAAGCCGCGGAGCCAATTTTTAATATTTTATGCCCAAGGATCTGCCATTTTTGGGGTACGTACGCCGGTCAGCAAGTACTGCTCCCATAAGAACCATTTTCCGTCGCTTCCGCGTTGACGAAGTTTTATCGGACGCGGGTCATCTGCACCGCCGCACGGTATAAAGAGCTTCATATATCCCTGCTCCTCCGCCGAAACATGATTGCTTTCGACGACTATTGTATATGGCTCGGAAGGAGTGTAGTTATTCTCGGGTGTCGAACCCGCAAAATAAGTAAACGGAAGATAGGTTTTTCCGTCACGGAAACGGTCGTTCAAAAAGGAAATTTCCATTCCGTTCAGTGGACGTGGACCTCTGAGCCAATTAAGCATTTCTGTTCCGATGTTTTTGTCGGCAGCGTATGCACACAGTGCCAGCACGGTGAGAGCAGCGGCTTGGAACGGAGTATCAAGGCTTGCCTCGGGGAGCGCCTGCATTTCGGCAAGGCTTTCGGGCAATGCGGAAAATGTAAATGTTTCCCTTTTGTTACCCGCAGATTGTACGGCAGAAACAACTGCCTGTTGTGCTGTGTTTTTTAATTTATCAAAAATTCCCATTGTATCCTCCAATCTGTTTTCCTTCATTACCTTAATTGGCATTGAAGGATTTTAACAAGATTCAGTTTTTTATTTTCCATTTTATGCTATCTTCGTGAAGGGTATAACCGCAATAAGAACAGCATCCGTTTTCATTGGGCAGGAAGTTTGCTCCGCAGCTCGGACATTCTTTTTCAGTAAAGAAATCACCGTCAGTCTTTCTTTTTTCCGGATTTCTTGCTCTTTGCAGGGTCAATTTCTTTTTAATTATTTTTGTAAACGGCTTTTGATTTTCGGGAAGGAATGTTTTGGTTCCGTAAATTTCAGCCGTAACCTTTGTTATCTCGTCTGTATTTGCAACCTTTAAAAGCTTGATTGTATCAACGCTGAAATCAAGCATATCCTTGTCGCTTTCATTTTTCAAGAAGTATTCGTTTAAGCAGGCTCTGAGGTAATTCTCTGAGTATCCTACGATTTTCTTTGCAAGGTTGTCTTGCTTAACTTTTCCGTAGATAATAGGCGAGACAATCACTCCCAAAGCAAGAATCGCTGCACCGACGCCGGCCGCAAGGGAAATCTCGGTGTCCTCTATTAAATATAAGCACAGAAAGACACATACGAAAAGTATGGAGCCGGATACGATAAGCTGTAAAAATCTTTTCAGGTTTGTACTGATAGATTCATAAATCTCGAACGACTCGGTCTGCCAATCGTAAAACTCGTTTTTAATAACGGCGCCGCAGTATTCGCAGGTAACATGCTGACTGTCAAGCTTGACACTTGCACCGCAGGACGGGCAGGTTATTCTTAACATATTGTTATAATAGCTTTTCTTTTTTTCTTTTTGATCGGCGAGGCGAACGTGTCTTGACTGGAGTATTCTGAGATATGAATTTTTACGGTATATCTCATGCTGAACCGTGTCGTCTTTGGTTGACTCGAAACGCTCCAATGTGCTGCACTTTAAAACCGATTCACGCCATTCTCTGCCGTCATCGCTCCATGTTTCAAAGTTATTTTTAGGGATGGGAACAACATCCGTAACGTAAATTTTTCGGCAAAGCTTATTTTTGTTAAGTCTGTTGATTTGACTGACGATTTTTTTTCGGAATGCCATATCCATTCTTGCCGGAAGAAGGTCTTTATCCGCTTTTCCCAGCGGTATCAGAATTCTTTCAAAGGCATTTCTTATATCTTTTCGGATTTTTGAATTCCGAAGGGGAGTGTCCTTTTTTGCAAGCAATCTTTCAAGCTTGGCCTTTTTTAAATTCTGCAGACGGTATGCCGAAAAATCTATATCAAGAATTTTTTTGCCGATATAGTATATACATAATATGGCAAAGGAAGCCGCAATTAACAGTGATATTGATAAATCCATAAAAATACCTCTGAGTTATTCCTTGTTGATAAGTTCGTTTTCGCTTTTCTTTCTCCGTTTATCTTTTGCAACGTCGCATATCATTATAACAACAAAGAATAAACCGACGGGGATTGCCGCACAATAGAGCAGAAAATCAACGGGATTTCCCTCAGGAGAAATCTTGTAATCACCTTTTGAGGTTTTATAAATCTCGACATCTACTGTGTCGCCTTTTCTCAATTTATCATAGGCATATTTTTTTGAGTAGTCGCTTGACCAGACACGCTCTTCACATTTTCCCTTATAGGTTTTTCCGTCAATAACATATGAAACCTTAAATTTATATGTTGTATACTTTACATCACCGGAATCATCCTTATCGTCTTGGGTTGAAAAGTCAACAATGACAGCGGAAATTTTCCGTATATCGGTTGAGCTTTTATATTCCCTGCTGTCGATTCTGCTTGTAACAATTCCGATTACACCCGCAACTATCAAGCCGACGCCGGCGACCATGATAAATATAGTCATTTTAATATCTTTTTTCCCTTTTGATTTACTCATAACAAGATCTCCTTTTGCAAGCAGGACTGTACCTGAAAATGCTCAGGTACAGTCCCCGAATTTTTAAGCCATAACTATCTTAAGGCTGTCAAGAAGCTCTTTGATAAACGGGTCGTCAGCTTTGATATTCTTATTATTGATTTCAAGCTTGACAAGAAGTCCCTTTGTATCCGATGCACCTCTGTTTGCATATGTAACAAAGAAGTCCTTCTCATAGTATTCTGTTGTGACATGAACAGTCGAATAGGTGTTTTCACCGTATTGAGCATCTTTGCCGATTTCAGATTTTCCGTTTTTATAAGTCTGAAGGTTGCAAAGCTTTATCGTGTTTTCAACAGCCTCTTTCTGACTGCGAACCATGTTTCGGGCTGTAGCGGTAAGAGTCGCAATAGATGAGTATGAGCCATCCTTATAGATATACAGAGTAACATCGCCATAGAGCGGATTATTTGAATCTTTACTAAAAGAATCAACCTTATATTTGTAGCCGGACGGAAGCTTGAAAGTGATAAACTCTGCGTTGATATCTGCAGGTCCGTTGCCTTCGTCGCCCTTCTTCATTTCTGCCGCCGTTGTTACTTCGGCTGATGTGTCTTCTGTCTTATCAACTGTGGCAGTATTTACTGTTGTGTTTTCCTTACCGTCGCCGTCAGCCTTTCCGCAAGCAAAAAGACTGAGTGAAACAGCAAAAATCATGAGTAGTGCCAGGATTTTTTTCATATTAATCGACCCTCTCTTTTTTTAATTTTTATTATTTTGAATGGGATTGCCATCTTTATCGGTGAATTTGCCGGTAATGATCTTTATCAGGTCAACAAGAACACCGATACCGAAAATGCCGGCGGTGAGAATATAAAGAATACCCGATCCTACTTTACCCGCATAGAAACGGTGTGCACCGATTCCGCCGAGGAAAAGGCAGAGAAGAAGGGCTACAAGCCAATTTTTTTCGGTCTGTCCGCTGCCGTTGGCACCAACGGGCGTTACATAATCTTCAACCTGCTCGCCGTTGAGTATCTTTTTAACCTTTTCGGTCACTTCGTCAAGATACTCGCCTCTTTCAATAGGAAGATTAGCTACACCTTTTATGCCTTTTTGCATTACGCTGTTTTTGTCAACGCGCATACCGTTGACGGTCGTTTTGTTCTCCTGAATGTTTGCCATGACCTTGATTTTATTGCCGTCCTTGACAAAAACCCAAATCGTAACATCGAGGTTCGGTTCTTTCTCAAAAGAAATGCGCTTTCCGGGGATTCCCCCTTTGATTTTGAAGGGCATTTTAAAAGCCAAAGCACTTGCGCTGAGCTTTTCGTATACCTCTTCAACGGTGGTTGAATAAGAGAGTTCAAACTCTCTCGGGGCTGTTGCCGTTGCAATTGATTTAATGTCTGCCATAGTTTTTTCCTCCAATATATTATTCCGTGCTTTAGTTAACACGGTATGTTATGATTTTCGGCACTTTTCTGTCAAAGTGCGTAATTCATTTACCAAATCCTCGTTATATATTTCCGCATTGATTTCTGTGCCGTCGTTCATCTTAAAATAAAGAAAGTATCCGCCGTCGTCGAGAACAAAGGCTTTAATTCGCGGAGGTTTATACTTCTGAGCCTGTAAAATAAGGCCCTGCTCTTTCACAACGTCAAGTATTGCCGCGGCATCCTGTGCGCTTACTTTTTTATTCTCAAATTCTACCCTTGGATTTTCATAGTCATAGGAATAGTTTGCATCAAAAAGCCATTCCTCATTTTCTTTTTTGAGAGAATAAACATAAGAATCCGTGTAGCTCATTGACGAACAGGAAAAACTGATTACACTCACATCTGCCGCAGTGTATTTTTTCTTTGCTCCGCAGCCAAAAAGACCTATAGGTAATAACAGCATAAGCAAAAATAAGCTCGCTTTTTTAATGCAGTCTGCTCGCTTCAAATTACAAGCGTGCTCCACATTCGGGGCAGAATTTCGGCATAGGCTGACCGTTTGCCGGAGTCCATCCACAGCTTGGGCAGCGTGAAGGCATTGCTGCAGGCTTTGCACAGCCGCAGCCTTGGCAGAATTTGCCTTCGTTACGTGTGCCGCAGGATGAGCAAATCCAGGAAGCGTCAACTGTTTGCGGTGTAACGGGTGCAGCATTATTATAGGCGTTGTTTTGAACCTGAGTGGATGCTGCTGCGGTGTAGGCGACATTTTGGACCGTGTTGCCTGCAAATCCGCCCATATTCTGCTGCGGCTGACCGTAGCTCTGATTCATTTGGCTGTAGCCTTGGTTTACGGAAGCTCCGTCCTGCTTTATCTGCCGGCAAAGCTGCATAACCTGAACGGCTGTTTCATAAGCGTTCATAAGCTCCATCTGATTGCCCGATGAAATGCCCGATGTTACATCAAAACCTATTGGGTTCGTTATATATAGGTCGGTAACACGGAAGCAAACTCTTATGTTGGATACCTCACGGATTTCGTTAGGCGAGGAACATGAGTTTGAATTACGCACAAACGGCTGAGCGGCAAGTGGAATATTGAGCATGGATGTATTCATCATATTGTTCATTCGGTTCATGTTTCCGCCGAAGCCACCCTGATTGTTAAGCTGTCTGTTGTCGAAATCATCCCGGTTGTCGGGGATACCGTCGTTATCCGAATCGTCAAGTGTTCTGTATTTCGGCTCGATCCAGAAATCCTGAAGCTGAGAAAACTCAAACACCTGAGGGTTGCCGCTCCTGAAATCTCTGTTATCAACAGCAAAGATAAACCAGCGGTGATTAAAATCCGCTTGAAGCGTACTGTTTCTTCCGCCCGCCGTTGCGGTGCAGTTAAACTGCTGGTACTTCTGCTTGTTCTGCTCTCTCTGTTCAAGGTGAGCTTTAACATCCTGAACGGTTCTCTGCTTCCAGCCGCTTGTGAATGAGCCTAGCTTTTGCTTGCAGTCTGAGCAAAGCTGTCCGTCCGAAAGCTTTTTCTTAGTGAGCAGATTGACTTTATCACCACATATGTCACAGAACTTTTTGTCAAATAATCCCATAAAAGATTCCTCCTTTTTAATGCACTTTAATTATTCTTTTCCACCTTAATGTCCTTTAAGAAAGCCTCTTCAATGCCTTTCATATCGGAAATATCATCGTCATATAATTTCTCCAGTCTGAAGTCAACAATATAAGCTTCATCTGCGCAAGGAACAACAAGGTAATATAAATGCTGTGTTTTTGAATTTTCGTAGTATGTGTTGACCTTAAAAACGCCCTTGAAGCGGGCAATCTCGCACGCTTTGGTAAGTCACATTATAAAAATTCCTTCAAGCAATTAATTTTTGCCCTTTATCCGTTCCCGAGAACTTCCCATGTGTCATTCAACGCATCGTAAAAATAAACAAGGTTGTCACACACTCCGTAATAGCGCTCTCTGACGAATTGGTCGTCTCTGTTTGTGCCAAGCGCAAAAATCCAGCATGGGCGACCGTAAATTTCCTGGATTTGCCCTGTATATTGCACACTCATACCGATATTTATGTAGTACTGCACCTCTTGAGAATCCAAAAGAATTTCTCTGGCTATTGCAACATTTTTATCCTCGGCTTCACTGTCGTCGCCGTGATCACTGTATATGGAAAAATCATAAAAATTCTCAGCAACAAGATGTCCGTCCATCCCGGAGAGCATCGGAAACACCGAAAAAGAGCTGTTTCCCTTTTCAAAAAGCAGTGATACGTTTGAGTGTATTTCGCTTTCATTGCATCGCAGTAAAAAATAATCAATTCCGTAGCCGCTGTATTTATAAATTGCATCGTCGGTCTTTACGGAGTATTCGCCGTTATCGGTTATTTCCGCCCGATAAACAGAAGCAACGTATTCAGTATCGGCAATAACTACCGCATACAGCTCCGCACCGCCGACGTTTACAAGGTGAGAGTCGCAGAGAAAATCATATTTATCCGCATACTGACTGTTATCTAAAAAGCTGTAAACCTCCTGCTCATTCGCCTCATAGCCGACATAACCGATATAGGCAATACCAACCGATTCGTTGTTATCGAGAATGGTTTTTTGAAGCCTCGAAAGATCGGTGTCATTTTGCACGGTCGTCAAGTGGGAGACATCGGTTGTTTTGTTTTCGGTCAAATCAGAATCATCGGAGGGTTTCGCCTCACAGCCCGAAAACGCGGCAATCACAGCCAGAACTATAAGTAAGGTTAAAATATATTTACTTAGCTTCATCATATCATCCACCTCATATTTATCTTTGCCGCCGACAAGGCTTGACACAAAGTGGTATTTTAGAGTCTCTTTAAAGACATCGAGTTTCTTCTTTTCCTCGGCAAGGTTCTGACGTTATACTTGGATGTCTTTATTTCTGTCAAACAGAGCAACCAACAGGGCAATGGATTTTTCCATATCCTGTCCCGGGATACCTCTCAGTGGTCGGCTTTCATCTGTATTATAATTGCCGTAGATTCTGAAGAAACTGCTCAATGCTATTCTGAAAGATAAGCCATCGAAGTCCATATGATACTGCACTTTCAACCAATTTACAAACTCATCTTTCGTCCAGTATGGGACCATCAAATCATGGTTTTCTTTGCAAAGAAACACATTATCGGCATCCTCTGTAGCACGGACAAAACAGTACTTTTGACCACAGAACTGAAATGCGAAGAATATAGTATGGTGTTCAATGTGTTTTACGCCGTCACTTTTCAGATGGGTGTCGCCTCCAAAGACAAAATCTATTGCCAGCATGGCAGAGGATTTTCCGATAGAATTTGCGCCATCCTCTTTGCCAAGCACGACATTCAACCCTTTTTGAATCGAATCGGAGAACAAATTCACCCTGCTCCATAAACACTGGGGAGAACATCTCTACAAGCATATAAACGCCGCGCCGACGGAGCTGCCGTTCTTATCCAGATTCAGCTGCAAATCATAGGAATAGACCTTGGGGTCTGCACCAGCAGGATGCTGACGATACGACTTCGTGTGTTCGTTTTTGTCATACTTCATTTTCTCCCTCAAAATCATTTTGAAGATTTTTATGCGTTTTGTGTTGTCTGATTTAAACACTGTCGATGACCGAAGCAAAATAGTTTTCGGATACCGAGCCGAAGAGAAAAGCGTCTATCAGACCCTCACGCTTTGCCTGCCGTACCTTTTCGGTCAACTCTCCGTCTGTATCGTCATCCACAAAGAGAATGACCCGGCAGTTTTCCGTGTTTCGTTTTACCTTGTCACGGATTGCCATTCGTTCTTCGAACATCCATGGCGAATACGCCTTGACCTCCATTAAAAGCACATCCGGTCGATGCGTTTTGCACCACTCGGCGGTTGCGTCCGACGACTCGGAAATCACAACTTGGCAATCGTCCAATTTTTGCATCAGCATTCGCTCCATGGTGTGCGCATGGATATCGCTCTGAATATCCAGAACGATTTTTTTCATCATTCATCACCACCTTCTAAAAGCACAACCCTAATCTTACAGTATCTATTGTACTGATTTTTTGGCGCTTGTCACTGGCACTTGTGCCAGTAACAGAAGAAAAATCTCGATTTTTTCAAAAAATTTTTGCCTTTTGGGCGCGAAAAACCCCTTGACCATACAGCCAAGGGGTTCACTTTCTCTTATTCGTCTTTTAAGGTGGTTACCATGAGCTTGTTTTCAATGGCGGTTGCGACCAGCGCTTCTCTGCTTTCAAAGCCGCCCTTTTCCACCATATCGTCCAGGTTCCAGCGAACGCCGTTTTTGGAGATACCCAGCTTATCGGCAATCTCCTGATAGGTAAAGCCCTTTATATAAAGGCGCAGGATGTCTAACTGCCGGGGCGAGAAGGCATCGGACATGGTACCCTCCATTTCAATGGCCGGAGCGGTGTCGGGAAATACCTTTTCCCCTGCCAAGGTGCGCTTTACCACGCTCATCAATTCCTCTGTACCGTGGTCCTTATACCACAGGCTGTCGGCTGCGCCTAATTTGGCTCTTTGCAAAACTTCGGGATCGACAAGCGAGGTAGCCACAACGATTTTGATTTGCGGAAAAGCCTTTTTGATGCGCTCTGCAGCGGCAAGACCGGAGTGCTTGTGCTGCGTCTGCACATCCATAAGGACAAGCTTTACGGTGGCGTCGCAGTGCTTTTCCGCTTCAAAGGCGTCACGGAAAACGCCGACAAGATGAAACTCGCCGTCTGCCGCAAGACGATCGACAAAGTGCTTTTGGATGTATAAATCATCCTCTACAAGTATGGTGTTTATCATAGGCTGATCTCCTTTGTGGGAATCGTAATCAGAAGAGCAAAGCGTGGATTGTGCGAAATATGCATTTCACCGCCGGAGCTTTCAATGCTGCGGCGAAGCGTTGACAGGCCACTGCCTTCCTTTATCGGCTCTGTGGGTATTTTGCCGTTGTTGGTTATGGTAACATCATAGCGTTCGCCGCGCTGGGCAATGCGGATATATACCTCATTCCCGTCTGCGTGCTTGATACAGTTGGTCACGCACTCCTTGGCGGCAGCAACGGTCAGCTCCTCGGCTGTGGTATCACGGGGCAGGTAGCCGTCAATTTTTACAGCCACGCCAAGCTGTCGTGCGGTTCTGTTTACCTCGTCCATTGTGCTTACAGAGGTGACACGGTTGCTTGCCAGCATACCGATGGCATTTTGCAGCGCCTCAAGCTTTCGCTCGGTATCCTCTCCGCTGTCTATGATGTCACGGATGGTCAGGAGACTTCGCCCGATGGTGTCGTGAATATAGACCTTTAGGTCAAGGCTTTCCTTCTCCTTGACATCGTCCTCCATGCGAGCGTACATCTTCCTGAGCTTTCGATTGACTTCTGCCAGTTCTTTATTTATTTCCTCTTGCTTTTGGTAGCCGTTATACAGCTCGGTTACATTGTGCGCCGTTATCTGCTGCCAGTGGTCATCGCTGTCCACGGTGATATTTTGTGTGCGAAACTGCCAGACGGTCTTGTCGGGCAGGATGTAGCAATCATCCTTGACGGTTACGGATCTGTCCGGCACGCTCAAGGCATTTTCCATATCGCTTTTGATTTGCAGCTCGTGGCCGCAAAGGGCAAAGGACAGCCTGCGCATACGGTTGTTGCACAGGATGATCCTGCCGTTCGGGTCGGCAAAGCAGATGCCCATAGGCAGCTTATCCGTTGCTTCCTTAATGGAGAACGGCGAGAGCTCGTTCTTTTTACGGCGGTATTCACGCGGCAGAGCAATGGCAAAGTGAACTGCCGCAAGAAAAATGGCAGAGGCAAATATCAGCCATGGTGCACCCAGCAGAAATGCGTCCCCGATATTATCGGGATCTGCCTGGGAAACGGAGAACAGCAACGGGATCATCACCGCTATAACCGCCAAACTCAGCAGGCTGCGCACCGGCTTATTGCTGCGGAGAAGTTGATATATAAACAGCCCGATTTCAAGGACAATTTCCACAAACATAATAAACGGCAGCATAGTCTGCCAAAATTCAGGAAGGGAAGAAAATGCACTCATTTTCTGTCACCTTCTTTCGCTTCAAATACAAGGCGCTGGTATTCCTCGTCATCCTCTTTTTCACAGCGGATACTGTCTCCGTTTACCAAAGTGGAAAGGTCGGCCTTGCAGCACACATTCAGTGACAAGCGCAAGCCGTCTGACTTTATAAGGCTTACCTGTATGCCTGTTAAATTCAAAATATCGGCTTCAATAACCGATTCATAAAAATCAAATACAGTGGTCACCGTTTTGCCGGAGAGCATGGAAAGAGACTCGTCCACATAGAGTGAGCTACGGACACCCAACAGCTTCAGCGTTTGGAGTGACTCATTGAAGGCACGGTGGAGTTCCGTTGCCGCTATTTTAATATCTCGGTCGGTAAGGAGCGTCAGATGCTTGCGGCGTTTAATATAGCTGCACAGCACGGCAATCTCGGCAAGGAGCGTTTTGGCGCTGTCGGGATCGGTGCTTGAGATTCGGCGGTATTCCTTAGTGAGCTCCGCAATGCGGTCGATCTGCGTCTGCGTAGTGGAACGCAGGAGATCATACAGGCGGTTTTGCTCCTCCACCTTGCGGCGCTTGGCTTCACGCTTGTATTCATAACGGAGTATTTCGTTCCTGTCGGCAAGCTCGTCTGCAAGGAGCTTGGAGTCCTCCTTGATGTCACGCAAAGCCGACACATCCTCTGTCCATACGGCATAGCCGCCGTCAATGGGCATGGTGTGAACGGTCAAGCCGCCCATCGTGATCGGGCTTTGCTCGGCTTTTTTCATCGTTTCCTTTGAGATAGGCGCAGTGTTTACAGCTTCATACCGAACGGTAAAGTCCCTGTCAGTAATCTCTGCCGATGTGCCGACAGAGGAGGCAAACAAGTCCACATAACGGCTGTTTGAATGTATATATCCGCAGGCGATGCAAAACTCAAAGGTCAGAATATACATCACACTTTGGAACGCGGCAATATCACCGAACAAGTGGAGCAGCCAATCCGCACCCGCATAGTAAAGTGCGCTGTAAACAATAGCCAGCAGCATAGGAACAATGGGCAGAAAGTGGAGTCGCCCTTTTTGCACGCGGCATTTGAAAAACATAATTACGAGTGCGGCAAAGGCACACAGCACCTGCCAGCCTACACTAATGAAGTAGCCTATCGAGTAACCGTTGTTTTTGTCTGTCCACACGGTGGCGTCCTTCGGAAAGGTAAATACGAATTGGTGCAGGTCATTTGTGAGCACGAGCAGAAGCAATACGCCGGAGATGATCCACAGAACCGACATTCCCTTGGGAAATTTGTATTCGTCCGGCTTTCCCAATGACATGGCAATCAGCAGTGCCAGCATAGGCACAAACAGCATGGGCAGATAGAACAGATACCACAGGTACCGGACGGCATCCGGCTGCCAAAATATAAAATACTTCGCCGAACGGATTACCATCCAGATGATGAGCAGCACTGCGGTGCCCGTCATAAACCTGCGCACCTGCTTTTGCACGATCCGCTGGCGGACAGAAAGCCCCCAGGCAGCGAATAGGCCGATATAGATAAAGCTGCGCAGATAGGAAAACAGCATCGGGTAGAAGCTGCCCCTGCCCACAATTCGGAAGCAATATGCCAGTATCACGGCAAGTACAGCGATGCCACTTGTTATGATAGTATTCTTTTTCTGTTCGGTCATAAACAGACCCCATTTCGCCTTCATTCGTTTTTGTTTACCCTCGTGTATAACTTTTCAAATTAGATTATAGCATAAGTCCGTCTGTTTCTCAACTGCTTCTTACGAGGCTTTGCACAAAAGCCACACTTTTTGCCCCACAACAGAGAAAAAAGGGCAGTCTTTGGCCTGCACAAGTCAAACCGATTCCATCTTATACTCTGCCTTGATAGAGTTATTTGTCTTTCCTTTCTGTTGTAGTTATTCTACAGTTCCTTGACATATCCATAGTTCGGCGAGTAATCTCCCCAGAACACCGAGTCGCCGTCTGCGTTCTGTTTCCAGGTACAGAACATAAAGCCGTTCTTTTCGCTGTAGGTTGCCGCCAACACAGTATCTCCGAAAGCGGCAAGCTGTCTGTAATCGGAGACATCGGCAGCTTGCATTTGTGGTGCGTGTTCGCAGAGTCCGACATATTCTCGCACCGTAGAGATCTCATCCTAAATATCTGCAATTTTACTGCGGTATTCATCCGAGAGGTTTTGGTCGGCGTTGCTTAGAAATTGACCGTTGTATTTTATCCGGCAGAGGGTGATGCGGTCCGAGGACACTTTCATCCATTCGTTGCCGTCCAGCTTGGTGTCGTACCGAGCTTTGAGGCGTTTGGCTAATTCTTTCTGTAGCATATTTGATTTCTCCTTTTTAGGGTAATAAAAAAGGCAGATAGATTTTTGCTTTCTATCTGCCTTTGTATCTGATATTTACTTTTTGGGAGTTCAAGTCTATCCGCAAAGGGAAAACGGAGATTTTACATCTGTGTTTCGGTACAGAGAAAAATCGCCGTTTGGGTAGCAAAAAAGCCTGATATATTCGGGCTTTTCGCAGGAGACATCTTTTTTGTCTCCACATTATGGCGTTCCCGAGGTGATTCGAACACCCGACCTACTGCTTAGGAGATACCGATGGAAATGATAACAGCATCCCTTATAATACATCAAAATCCCCTTATGTCAGGGGATTTTAAGGCTAAGGTGTTATTTCGTGTTACGCCGTTACCGATGATATTGTGCTGTTTTAACTCATTTAATTAGCAAGCAATTAGCAGGAACGACTGAATTAGGGTAAAGGTAATACTGCTACAAAATGCTCCCATATTACTCGCAGTATTCTTTCGTGTTATTCTATTTCATATTCAACTGAGTTGATTACCAAGTAATTATCGTCTTTCCAATGGATCTGCATATTTTCAAATTCTCCCCACTCACCTAAGTAAACTCGTTGAGGTTTATTTTCGATTTTAAAAAGAATTAAGTTGATTCCGCTTTTCTTATAAACATCAACAAGGGTATCTCCGCCAAGAGCACCTTGGTCGCTGTCAATAACCTGAGCGTAGTATTTTCCACTGGGAGATTCAACAGTTTGTACAACTGTGTTTTGACCAATGTTGCCGAAAATTAAGGCAATAAAACTGAAGAAACAAATAGGCAAAATCATTAGTGCAGACAAAACCAATGTGACAACTTTGAGTGTCAAGGGTTTTCCGTATTTAACCGTTAAGTAACAGCAACACCCTACAGAAAGCAATACGCTTGCTATTACCAAAATTTGCGGACACTCAAAAATATAAAACACAGCGTTGATTAAAGATAATGGCGTTATAATAGCCGGTAGAATCTGTACCATTTTGCTTTCACGTTGGTTTTTGAAAACAAGGTCGAGTATAACAATACAAACTGATAATACAGCAATAGCGATTGCAAAAGCCGAAACACTGATAAGTTCAAAGCTATATCCGAAACACGCTGTTATTACTACGCCTGCAGGATACAGTATTGTCAGTGATAATAGTACGCACATCAAAATTGATATTGCTTTTTTCATACATATCACCTTACTCTTTCCCCAACATCTTTGCGTATTGGTTTGAGAGTGTCTTGGATAAAGTGCAAAATACAACTGTCAACAATATGCCGATTCCATTTAGAAGTAATAATGCGTGCAGAATTTCTAAAACATTAGCAAAATCATTTCCTGCAAATAGGTCAAAAAGATTAATTTCGTAATGGAAACCCGACCATATATAAGCACTTAATGTAATGCCAAGTGTTGCAATTAAAGAATAATTGGAAAAACATTTTCTGCTTTTATAAACTCTTATAAAATACCAGTTTGCCAAAGAAAGCATAAATCCGGTTGCCGGAATAACGAGATTCAACGCCCAAAAACCATTTCCAATACCCGATGGTGTTCTTGCCTCTAGGGCAACTCCAACGGTAATCAAAGCAAATGAAAGAAACAACAAAACCGACTGTAAAACAGAAGCCTTCCAATCATTGAGCTTACTAAATGTTTTTGGTGATTCCGAAACAGTAACAATATCGGAGGGCGATTTCATATCTTCAAGAAGTTTCTTGCAATCGTCGCAATCTCTAATATGTTCTTTAACAATCTTTTCGCTTTCCTCGCTGCAACATCCGTCAATGTACAGTGGTATCAAATCTTTAACAATATTACAATTCATATCGTTACCTCATTCTTTCTGATAGTTTTTGTTTGGCACGGTAAAATGTAACTCGTGCCCAACTTTCACTTTTTCCGAAGATCGAGCTAATGTCTTTTAGCGAGAAACCGCCAAACACCGAAAGCATAAAAACTTCTTTATACGGATCTTCTAATTCGTGCAAGCATATAAGTGCTTTTTGGGAAAGTTCTTTTTGAACAAAGGCATCTTCTATGCTTACATCGCAGCTTGCCACTTCGAGATCGTCGAGAGAATCTTTTTTCTTTTGTTCGTTATACCACGCAAAATATGTATTCTTTGCGATTTGGCACAGCCACACGGAAGCCTTTTCCTTGTTTTTAAGAGAAGCATAGTTCATATATGCACGAAAAAAGGTTTCTTGTGTCAACTCTTCGGATAGCGTAATATCCCGTGTCATTTTCATAAGATATTTGAAAATGAATTCTCGTTTTTCATTGAAAAGCTTTTCAAAATCAGTCACATTTTCACCGTCCTTTCAACTATTAGATTTGGAAACTCACAAAACGTTACAAAAATTATAGTATATTTTCTTCAAAAATTCAAAAAGTCTATGGATGTAACATACGCCTGCTCAAATTAGCAGAATTTTGCTAAAAATTTGATTAGCAGACAATTAGAATAACGGCGATTTTCTGCTAATCGTAATTAGCAAGATTTAGGTCGGGGAACGGTAAAAGTTCGATTTTGATTTGTTCCCCAAAAACAATAAAACTCACTCAAGAAAAATGATTGAGAAATAAAAAGTAAAAGTGCCGAAAACACAGTGTTTTCGGCACTTTTTGGCGCGCTTGCCCGGATTCGAACCGGGGACGTTCCGCTTAGGAGGCGGACCCTCTATCCTGCTGAGGTACAAGCGCATATACGATATAATTCAAACCTGTGACCATTTGCCTTTTTGCAAAGGCGAGCGTTAAAACACCCACTTAGGAGGCAGTCGCTCTATCC
>ERZ1034998.1126-NODE-1126-length-16010-cov-6.697274_pt1 | contig 16010 bp, 11 predicted proteins | sample MGYA00520621_ERZ1034998 | MGnify/ENA primary metagenome ERZ1034998 (study PRJEB33766, sample SAMN09781748) | gut metagenome | biome: gut microbiome | host: Homo sapiens | place: Madagascar | study: EMG produced TPA metagenomics assembly of the PRJNA485056 data...
GGTTAACAAAGCGTAGCGAACGGACGATATAAAAGATACAAAACGTAGCAAAAAAGGTTTTGCATACATGGAGGTAAAAATGCTGAAACTTTCATTGAAACAGGGACAATACGTAAATATCGGGGATGACATCCGTGTGGTCTATGTCGGTGGTTCGGGTAATCACGCAAGGCTGCTCATTGATGCCCCGAGAGAACTTAATATTGCCAGAAGTACCACGGAAGAAAATCCGGCACGTAAGAAGGAAACCTATTATGCAGAGCCGGGTATTTCCAAGGAGGCACAGCAGGAAATTAAGAGAATCTTGTGGAACGAGAGGATGAAGGCAGAGGCAAAGAAAGATGCAGAGAGTTTGAAAGATAAATTTAACTCCTGATCTGTTTTAAATTCTGGTAATAGGCGGGGCACACCCGGGACGCTTCGCTTATTTGATACAAGGTCGCAAAGCATCAAAAGATGCTTGTGACGTGTTACTGCAAAGTGACGCAATAAGAACACCTTAGGAAAAGGATTTCCAGAGGAAAAAACATAATACCCCACAAAGTGGGAGTTCAAGGAGGATTCTATTATGAGTATGGTAGTACAACACAACATGCAGGCAGCAAACGCAAACAGAATGCTTGGTATCACATCCGGAGCACAGGCTAAGTCAACCGAGAAGTTATCTTCCGGTTACAAAATCAACCGTGCAGCAGATGATGCAGCAGGACTTACCATTTCCGAGAAGATGAGAAAGCAGATCCGCGGACTGGACAAGGCATCTTCTAATGCACAGGACGGTGTATCTTCTGTACAGACCGCTGAAGGTGCTTTAACAGAAGTTCACAGCATGTTACAGCGTATGAATGAGCTTGCAGTTCAGGCAGCAAACGGTACAAATTCCAAGGATACAGACCGTAAGGCGATCCAGGACGAGATTGATCAGTTAAATACAGAGATCGACCGTGTTGCAGAGACAACCAAATTCAATGAGATTTACCTGTTAAAGGGTGATGACGGTGAGAAGACAATTAATCTTAAGGCACATGATGCCGGGTTAAAGGGAACTCTGACTGATAATGGTGATGGAACAGCTACATTCAAAATGGATGCATTGAAGGCTGGAGATAAAGTTTCAATCGGAGGCCAGACGTTTTCCATTGGAGCATCTAAACAGGAATTAACGGACATGTTGACAACTGCTGATATTGATACACAGCATCAGGATGTTGTGGTAAATGGAGATACTTATAAATATGTGGCTGCAAAAGCAGCAGTTACAACTGGTACAAAGGCAGATGGAAATGCAGCTGGATGGTATAAAGACGGAGTTGTACCAGCGGATACTGGTGCCGGAATCACAGCAAAGGCAGATTATGCGGATGCAGCTGAATTTAGTACAAAGGTAACATCTGGAACTGTTAAAGTAGGTACAACGGAACTGTCCCTTATTGCAGATAAGGATAATGATGGAGTTGATGATAACAACAAAAATGTAATCACTAAAGAAAAAGCATATAGTCTTGCAGCAGCTGAATTATTGAAAGCAAACCAGATTGGTGATACTCAGAATCAGGCAAAAGTGGGTATTGATAAAAACTATACTGCAATGACACTTGCAAATGCAACTAATACAATTGAAATTCATACGGGAACTGCAAAAGTTGCCAACACATTAAGTTTCAGCCTCCATGTAGGTGCAGATGCTGACATGACAAACAAGATCACAGTTGACATTGACACCATGAACTCTGAAAACCTTGGAATCAAGGGCTTAAACGTAACGGACAAGAACGGTACAGCAGCAACCTACGCAATCGACGCTATTTCCGATGCAATCTCTAAGGTTTCTTCCCAGAGATCCGCACTCGGTGCTGTACAGAACAGATTAGAGCATACCATCGACAACCTGGATAACATTTCCGAGAATACATCTTCTGCTGAGTCTCGTATCCGTGATACAGATATGGCAAAAGAGATGGTTAACTACAGCAAGAACAACATTCTTGCACAGGCTGGACAGTCTATGCTTGCACAGGCTAATCAGTCTAATCAGGGTGTACTTTCTCTGTTACAGTAAAAGTAAATATGGTCATTACACATCAAAAGGGACTCTTCGGAGCCCCTTTTGGTGTGTGTTTATACTTTTACTGGCATAGAATTTAATGCCTCTTCGTATTCATCTGAAGTGTAATCCAGTAAAATTTTTTCTTTTGGAACGTTATATTTGATCATATTTTGAATTGCATCAATTCTACCCTTGGCTTCGCCCTGTTCCAGTAATTCCTCGGATCGTAACTTCAAAATTTTACCACCCATAATCTCACCCAATCCTTTCCTGATAGCATTATCCTCTGGGATAATATAATCTGCGATTTTCTCAATTAAAACAATCATATCCATATAAAGATGTGACTTTTGTTCTTTTTCGGACGCGTCCTCTAACCTTCGGTTGATCTCCCGGAAATCGTCCAGCAGATGCTTCACTTTTTTCGAATTCGTTCCATTGTACTTCAAAAAATGTTCATACCGTAAGATATGATACGGAAGCAGAATCAGCAGCCGTTTTTCAAAAATCCGATCCACCGTGTATCTTTTCGCCTGCAAAACCGGAACGCGGTAACGTACTTTCTGACCATCTGCAAACGTTACAATTGCTTCATGATAATCCGGAAGCGAACGGTGATTGCGGATATAAAGCACGCACGATTGAGGAAACGCAATCTCCCAAATTGCATGTTCCCCCAAAGAAGCATGCTCAAGTGCAATCGAAATGTCGTACTCGAACATCCGGATAACCATTGCCCTGTCCTTAGAGGACTGGCATTCCAGATGGTATATATGTCCACCAATCCGGATAATGGAGTCCGTGATCACGGTTCCGTACTTTTCGTAATGTTCGTTTCGCAATTGTTCAAACTGTTCCTCTTCGCTGTAAGAAGTATGGAAAACTTCGTTGATCAGCGGAATGAGAAGCTGCGGCATTTTTTGCGCAATGGTTCGGAATACATCGTCGAAAATCGTGCTGTGTTCTGTTGTGTTTTCTGTGCCGGCATCTGGCAACGAAGTTGTCAAAATGTCAGTGTTCCCCATGTAGTGTCCTACCTTTCCTTTAGTATATATCATAAGCATCTGCTTTTACAATATAGAAAGTATAAAAAACAGAGCTGTTACGACCAGTTCTATGAAATTGTGGTTCTAATGGAAATTTATGAGCGAAATGCTCTCCATGAGTGGTGATTGCGGTACAATGGCGATGTATCGCATAAGTAATTGTGGTATATAATTTTATAAACCCAATAAAAACAGAATATCGTATTTTTGGACAGAAGTCAAATGATTTATAACAGTAACAGAAAAACCTAAAATGAACAGAAAAACAACAATTGCGATACGATTGGAAAATAAATCGTATCACGATTGTTGTTGTAAAATTATTTTCTGGTTTATAGGATCTCCTCAAGCCCATACAATGCCGCACCCAGTGCACCGACAATCTCTGGTTCCTCATAGATATGTAGTTTTTCTCCAAGCTGCTCCTCCAGCACGGCAACGACACCCGGATTCTTGGCAACACCGCCAGTCATCATATATCCCGGATTCAGACCGACACGTTTCAGGAGGGACATTGCTTTCCCGGCAATTGCCTTGTGAATTCCATGTGCAATATCAGCAATCTCTTTGTTCTGTGCGATCAGGGAGATAACTTCCGATTCAGCAAAAACACTGCACATACTGCTGATTTCAATATTTTCTTTGGACTGCAGGGATACCGGACCAAGTTCGTCGATACTGATTTCCAGGGAGCGCGCCATCATTTCCAGAAAGCGGCCGGTTCCGGCGGCACATTTATCATTCATGACAAAATCGGCAACTTCTCCATTGTCATTCAGCCGGATGGCTTTGCTATCCTGACCGCCGATATCGAGGATCGTGTGAACGTCCGGGAAGAGAAGATGCGCACCTTTTCCGTGGCAGCTGATTTCGGTTACATTTTTGTCCGCAAATGGAATGCTGACACGACCATAACCGGTGGATACAATCAGGGAAATATCTTCCCGGTTAAGTCCGGCCTTTTTCAGAACGTCTGCCAGTGCGGCATCTGCACTCTGGGAAGATTTGGCTCCGGTGCGGACAACTGAAAATGCTTTGATCTGTCTGTTTTCGTCTAAGATTACGGCGTTTGTAGAGGTAGAGCCGCTGTCAATTCCTAATGTATACACAGTATCACCCTTTCTTTTTATCATTTGTTTTTCCCCGGTCAGGGACAATCCTTTTTTCACTTTCAATTCTTCCATAAAGGCTTCCACACGGGTCCGGACCTGTCCGGCACATTGTCTGGTGGAATCGGTTTCTACCAGCAGAATCGGCAGATCCAGCCGCTGGCGGAAATCCGCATACTCGTAAGAATAAGAGTCACAGAATTTGACGGTATGATATATAATTCCATCCAGGCGGTCGGTAAAACCGTCAAGAAAATGTTCACGGTTCGCTGCTTTTAACATGCGCATGCATGGAATCTGGTTTAGCAGCGCGGCAGCATAAGAATGCAGGGCCTGATCCTCTGTAATGGAAAAATCACGTGCAAGTCCGGTGCATGTTAAATCAAACAGCAGATTGGCACCGCGGTCGACAAGCAGCTGACGGATTTCATTGTTGCATCGGGCACCAATGATTCCGATATTGAGTTTCTGTCCGTTTCCTTTTTCGGACGCTGCGCTGGCAGACATGCGGGTGTTTTCCTGTTTTTTCAGAGCTGCTTTGTTCTGCATCATGGAAACAAAACGTTTCAGATCCAGTGTTTTTCCGGAGAAAGCCTCGTACTCCGTGAGCATTTGTTTTAACTGGCGCTCATAGAGTGCTACTGCGAAATCATTAAATTTGCGGGGAATATCCAGCAAAAAGAAAAATTTATCCGGGAACTGGCTTTTTAATGTGTCATACAGACGCCGGATGCTGTCGCAGCAGGTAGTCAGAATGACACCCTCATAGTCATGTTCCATCACATCTTCCAGCACGGCCTTGGTATAGGAACAGATGTTGGCGTGCATCAGGGTGTCCGCGTGGTTAAAATCCGTAACGGATGGTTCCAGACGTGTGATTTCCGTGTCCATGGATTCAAATAATTCCATGGGGGTATATTTACATACATAACCTAACATGATGAATTCCTCTCTTTATCCAGAATTTCCAGAAAAGCTTCCAGACGGGTTTTGATCTGTCCGTCATGGCTGTTCCGGCGGTCCATGGCATCGCCATCCAGAACGAGCAGTGGAATATCCGCGGCCTTGAGTGTTTCGCGAAGCTGGAATACTCCGCCGGCAGATTGCTTACAACCCCAGTGGCAGAAGTTAATGACGCCATCGGCATGCATTTCTTTTGCCAGTTTTACGAGCATATTTGCTTTTTTTTCGTATGGACCGTTATAGAGATTGTTTAGCATTTTAGTGGCAAGTGCTTCCAGTGGGTGGGTGGTATCCAGTTCGTCCATGTAATCCAGGTTCATTTCGGTACACTGGATCTGGTAATCTCTGTTCAGGTTAAAATAGTGTTTGAGTGTTTCCTGATAAAAAGGAAGCAGATGTACCCACACAATCCGGGTGCCGTCATATTTCGGATATTGTTTGATATCCTCGGCAAAACTGCGGAACAGGTCAAGGGTTTCCGGTGTTCCGATGTTTAAGTGGGTGGCAAAAAGCATGTACATCTGCAGAGTCAGTGTCGATGGGTAATAGCGCTCTGCCTGCAGTTTTAAAAATTCTTTGTAATAAGCTTTCGACTGGTTTTCGCGGGCAAGTGTTTCCGACAGGTCATCCATGGACAGACGTTTTCCGGTCAGTGCTTCCAGTTTCTGAATCAGTTCTTTCAGCTGCATGGTCACATATTCCACGGCTTCCGGAGAACAGCTGTCCGGCACATCGATCACATAAGTGTCAAGATCCGTGTGCCGGCTGACATAGCGGAATGTGTTAATATTGCCGTCACAAATCATGGAAGTTGTCACACCGAGTCTGGCAGGTGAAATAATTCCGGAGTCTACGGCACCGATAAAATCTTTGTGATAGGAACAGAGCGTGGAGGCAATTCCCCGGCTTTCTGCGCGGTCGATAAAATAGTCTTCACACGTAAATCCTGAGAGAAACGAGGAAAGACATTCCATGGAAAGCGCACTGAGTCCGAAGCACTGGAAAATTTCCACGGGTGCAAACAGATTGCACCAGACCGTGGATTCCGGGTATTCCAGCGCATGAAGCGTATTTTTTACGCCGAGCGTATTCAGCTTCTGATATGCTTTCGGCATTGTTTTTTCTGCAAAATGTTCAGTCCGGAACTGTTCGAGATGTAATCCGATGTCAATCATTTTGCGGGAAACTGCCGGGTGGGTGCCGGCATATTTTTTAATATAATTTCCGTAAGTTTTGACGATATTCATAGTATATATCCTTTATTAAACAGGTTCATTTTCAAAAAATTATTATAACCTTGTGTCTGTAAAAAATAAAGTTTTGTGTAATAAAATTTAGAAAAACCTAAGAATCTAAAATATTGCGTATTATAGGGGGATTGATTATAATAGAAAGTACGGAATTATCTATTATGGAAGGAATCAGGACACATGGGAGCACAGGACAATACGGAAAAGGTACTGCGCAGTCTTCACGTTTTGCTGTCGAAGAGTGAGCCGTATCCGAAAGAGCCGAGTAAAGTTATCATAGATAAGCAGCAGGTGATTGATCTGCTGGCAGAATTAAATACCTGTATTTATCAGATTATGGATGAATACGAGCTGACCATTCGAAGCCGTGACAAGGCAGAGCGCGATTTCCATAAAAAGGGAGATCAGATCATCTGGGATGCAAGCCGTAAGGCAGAGGACATTTATGCGGCATCTGTCATGTATATGGATGAAACGTTAAACCGTATGCAGGATATCATGCAGGAGGCAGACAAAAAGGTCGGTGCCATCTATCAGGAAATTAAAGAACAGATGGAAAAAGAAGAAAAGGCATTAAGAACCAACAAGTCCGAACTCAAAGGACAGCTGCAGGATCTGGTTGATACCGAAAAGTACTTAAAGATCATCGAGGAGCGGAACCGCGAGATTGAGAAGGAAAAGATGGAAGGAAGACCGGAGTACGAGCAGGAGAAGCGGGAAGAAAAAGCGATTTATGCAAACCGGCAGACCGATATTAAGATTAACCAGGAATATCTGGATAAGCTTGGACTTTCCGTACCGGAAGAACCGGTAGAAGACCTTGCGGAAGAACCAGTAGAAAAGCCGGTGGAAAAGCCGGTGGAAAAACCAAAGAAGCTGTCGCCGAAGCCGGAGATTCCGGCACCGGTTACGGTAGAAGATGACGATGAAGAGTTAAAGCAGCTGGAAGAACAACTGCGTGTGAATCTGGATGCTGATTATTTTAAGTGGAAAGATGAACAGGAAGAACGGGAAGCAGCAGAAGAAAAAGAAAAATCCGCCGGCTTTCAGAACAAGATCAAGAACCTGATAGGAGGACATCCGCATGACGATTCTGGTGTGTGATGATGACAAGGAAATTGTAGACGCAATTGAGATTTACCTGATTCAGGAAGGATACCAGGTAGTAAAAGCATATGACGGGGAACAGGCTCTGGATATGCTTCGCACAAAGAAAATTGATCTGATGGTGATCGATGTGATGATGCCGAAACTGGATGGAATCCGTGCGACATTCCAGGCACGTAAAACAAGCAGCATTCCCATTATCATCCTGTCTGCCAAGACAGAAGATGCGGATAAGATTCTGGGGCTGAACGTGGGGGCGGACGATTATGTGACCAAGCCGTTTAATCCGCTGGAACTGGTTGCCCGTGTGAAGTCACAGCTGCGGCGTTATACCACACTTTCGAGCACCCCTTCCGGTGATGCCGTTTATGAAGCCGGCGGTCTGGTTATTAACGATGAATTAAAAAAAGTTACGGTAGATGGGGAAGAGGTCAAACTGACTCCGATCGAATACAACATCCTTCTGCTTTTAATGAAAAATAAAGGAAAAGTATTTTCCATCAGTCAGATTTATGAGGAAATCTGGAATGAAGAAGCAATTGGCGCTGACAATACAGTTGCTGTCCACATCCGGCATATCCGGGAAAAAATCGAAATCAATCCGAAAGAACCGCGGTATCTGAAAGTGGTCTGGGGTGTCGGCTATAAAATCGAAGCGGGGGCGTAGCTGTCTATGAAAGAATTCTCCAGCGGAAAAAAGGGCGCAGCCATTGTCATGCATCAGATGTTCCTGATTATGATGCTTTGCGGAATCTATGGGATCGGATACAATCTGCGCAGACATATCGGAGGGCTGAGGATTCTCAGCCTGTTTATGGTGATCGGCATGGTCGGAAGCTTTGTATTTCTTGCCTATCTGACAGGTGTTGCAGGGCGCCGGTCGGAGGAGGATGCAACCATTTACCTGACCTGGATCGATAAAATTTATACGGATATCCAGATGGTGCTTTTTGTGGCATTCATTTATCTTGTGCTCTTTTTGGGGAGAAATCTCCATGACATCCAGTTTGAACTGTCCGGACTGATGGTAGCGGTCGGAACAGTCGGGTATCTGGTCGATGTTGTATTCCTGCTGTTTTATATGAGCATTGTCCGGCGGGTCAAAAACAATACCCTTCTGACATACAGTCTGATCTATCAGGCAGGAAGCTTCCTTAGACGGGTGTTTATCTCCGGACAGAATCCCAGACTGTGTACGCGTAAGGCGCGCGAAAGATATGAGATCCAGCATGCAATTGAAAAAATTGCGGCAGGGGCACTGGATACGACACTGGATGTGGAACAGTTTCACGGACAGGAAAGAGGCATTGCAGCTTCTGTGAATAATATCCGTGCAGGGCTGAGCGAAGCCATTCAGGAGCGGATCCGGAATGAACGGATGAAGGCAGACCTGATCACGAATGTTTCCCATGATATCAAAACACCGCTTACTTCCATTGTCAATTATGTGGATCTGCTCAAACGTGAAAACCTGGAAAACGAAAATGCACGTAATTATATCCGGGTTCTGGATGAAAAATCCCAGCGGCTGAAACAGCTGACGGAGGATCTGGTCGAAGCATCAAAGATCAGTTCCGGAAATATCCAGCTGGATATGCAGACCATTGATCTGGTAGAACTGCTGTACCAGACGGGTGGTGAGTTCAATGAACGTTTTGAGGCACGGGGGCTGACCATTGTGACGAAACTGCCGCACAATTCAGTGATGATCCGGGCAGACGGACGGCAGCTCTACCGTGCAATTGAAAATCTGTATACCAATGCGGCAAAATATGCACTCGAAAATACCCGGGTTTATGTAGATCTGGAAGTAGAGGAGAACAATGCGGTTTTCCGTATCAAAAATATTTCGAAAAATCCGTTGCCGGAACAGGGAGCGGCGAGGAAAGACCTGACGGAGCGTTTTGTGAGGGGAGAGGAATCCCGCACGACAGAGGGAAGCGGTCTTGGACTGTCCATTGCAAAGAATCTTACACAGTTGATGGGCGGTGAGTTTGCAATCCTGGTAGATGGCGATCTGTTTGCGGCATCCATTACGTTTGCAGTCGTTGCATAAAAATACATTTTATTATATAATTATCATTAACTATGATTTCGAAAACAAGGAGGAAACTATGAAGTTATACGAGAACGGCGCATACCTGGTCAACGGCAGGGATGTTGTCATTAATTCACCGGAAGCGGCATCTGCTGTCAATGCAAAGACAGGAAAGACTGTTACACCGGAAGATGCAAAGAAACAAACCATTGCATATGGAATTTTAAAGAACCACAATACATCTGGCAACATGGAAAAACTGCAGATCAAATTTGATAAGCTGACTTCCCACGATATTACATTTGTCGGCATCATCCAGACCGCCAGGGCATCAGGTCTTGAGAAGTTCCCGATTCCTTATGTACTCACTAACTGTCACAACAGTCTGTGTGCAGTCGGTGGAACCATCAACGAAGATGACCATATGTTTGGACTGACATGTGCAAAGAAATACGGCGGAATCTATGTTCCTCCTCATCAGGCAGTTATTCACCAGTTTGCAAGAGAAATGCTTGCAGGCGGCGGAAAGATGATCCTTGGATCAGACTCCCATACCCGTTACGGAGCACTGGGAACCATGGCAATTGGAGAAGGTGGTCCGGAGCTTGTAAAGCAGCTTTTGAATAAAACCTACGATATTGATATGCCGGGAGTTGTCGGCATTTACCTGACAGGTACCCCGCAGAAGGGTGTCGGACCGCAGGATATCGCGCTTGCCATTATCGGTGAAGTATTTGCCAACGGATTTGTAAAAAATAAAGTGATGGAGTTTGTCGGACCGGGCGTATCCAATCTGAGTGTTGATTACCGTATCGGTGTTGATGTTATGACAACAGAGACCACCTGTCTGTCCTCTATCTGGAGAACCGATGACCAGGTGAAGGAATTCTATGAGATTCACGGAAGAACCGGAGATTTCGAGGAACTGAATCCGGGAGAAACTGCATACTATGACAGCTTTATCGAACTTGATTTAAGCGAGATTAAGCCAATGATCGCCATGCCGTTCCATCCAAGCAATACATACACGATCGAGGAATTAAATGCAAACCTGATGGATATTCTCGATGACTGTGAGAAGCGTGCACAGGTAAGTTTTGATGGAAAAGTAGACCTTGACTTAAAGAGCAAAGTAAAGAACGGAAGACTGTATGTAGATCAGGGTATCATTGCCGGATGTGCTGGTGGTGGATTTGAAAATATCTGCGATGCAGCAGACATCTTAAAGGGCACTTCCATTGGAGCGGACGAGTTTACGCTGAGTGTTTACCCGGCTTCCACTCCGATTTATATGGAACTGGTTAAGAACGGTGCCGTTGCCAATCTGTTGGAGACAGGTGCCATTGTCAAGACTGCATTCTGCGGACCGTGCTTTGGTGCCGGAGATACACCTGCAAATAATGCATTTTCCATCCGTCATTCTACACGTAACTTCCCGAACCGTGAGGGCTCTAAGGTACAGAACGGACAGGTTGCTTCCGTAGCACTGATGGATGCGCGTTCTATCGCTGCAACCGCTGCAAATAAGGGATTCCTTACCGCAGCTACCGATATTGATGTAAACTACAGCAAGCCGAAATACTTCTTTGATAAGACCATTTATGAAAACCGTGTATTTGACAGCAAGGGTGTGGCAGATCCGGACGTAGAGATCCAGTTTGGACCAAATATCAAGGACTGGCCGGCTATGAGCCCGCTTCCGGAGAATCTTGTGCTGAAAGTTGTTTCCGAGATTCACGATCCGGTGACCACAACGGACGAGCTGATTCCTTCCGGTGAGACATCCTCTTTCCGTTCCAACCCACTGGGACTGGCAGAGTTTGCACTTTCCAGAAAGGATCCGGAATATGTTGGACGTGCCAAGGAAGTACAGAAGGCACAGAAGGCTGTCGAGGCAGATACCTGTCCGGGGGATGCACTTCCGGAGATTCATCCGGTTATGGATACCATCCGTGCAACGTTCTCCGATGTCAACCGCTCAAACGTTGGTTTCGGAAGTACGATTTTTGCAGTAAAACCGGGAGACGGTTCTGCGCGTGAGCAGGCGGCTTCCTGCCAGAAGGTACTTGGCGGATGGGCAAACATTGCAAATGAATATGCGACCAAGAGATACCGTTCCAACCTGATTAACTGGGGTATGATTCCGTTTGTTATTGATCAGGGAGAGCTTCCGTTCCACAATCTGGATTACCTGTTTGTTCCAAAGATCCGTGAGGCGATCGCAGACGGAAAAACAGAATTTGAGGCATATGTGGTAAAGGATGGTGCCTTAAAGCCATTTACCCTGCGTATGGGAGAACTGACACCGGATGAGAAAGATATTATCCTTAAAGGCTGCCTGATCAATTATTACCGCGGATAGGAGATCTTGTATGACAGACGTGGAAAAACAAAAACAGATGGAACAGATCAAACAGAGTGAGGATGGCATGCGTCAGACGGTTCTTCTGATTAAAATCGGATTGATGGTATTTCTCACCTTTGCCTGTTGTACCGTATTTTTCTTCCTGGTGCTCCGGTACAAGGGGGTTGCAGATACCTGGCATCTGATTACAGGTGCATTGCAGCCGATTATTATCGGACTGGGACTTGCTTATCTGCTTAACCCGGTTATGAAATTTCAGGAGCGGCGCTGGCTGCCGTTTCTGAAAAAGAAAATGAAATCAGAAAAATCAGCGGCTAAAGTGGCACGTGGATTGTCCATTGCCGGGGCAATCCTGTTCCTTCTGGTGATCCTGGTGCTTTTGATCGCCGCAATTGTTCCTTCGGTGGTATCAAGTGTTACCGGGCTGGTGGAAACACTGCCCGGTAATGTGGAGAGCCTGATCCGTATGGTGAAAAGCGGAAAACTTGGAGCCTATGGAGTGACAGATACCATCAGTGATATGCTGACAAAGCTGACGGATTATGTGGAAAACTGGGCAACGAACGATCTGCTTCCACAGATGCAGCAATATCTGCTGCAGATTACTTCCGGTGTAATCACGATGGTCAAATTCATATTAAACTTCATCATTGGAATTATTGTCGTTGTTTATGTCTTATCCATTAAAGAAAGCCTGGTGGGACAGAGCAAAAAGATTGTGTATGCGATCTTTAAGCCAAAACAGGGAAATATTATTATCGAAGTTTTCCACAAGGCAGATGAAGTATTTGGCGGATTTATCATTGGAAAGATTATAGATTCTGCCATTATCGGTGTGATCTGTTATTTTGGATGTCTGATCCTGCATATTCCGGATACGATACTGGTTGCGGTTATCATTGGAGTAACCAATGTCATTCCGGTGTTTGGACCGTTTATCGGTGCGGTTCCGACACTTCTTCTGGTTGTGATCCAGAGTCCGCTGCATGCGTTGTATCTGCTGATATTTATTATCGTTCTGCAGCAGGTGGATGGAAATATCATTGGACCGAAGATTTTAGGAAATTCCACCGGATTGTCTGCATTTTGGGTAATGTTTTCAATTCTGATCGGAGGCGGACTGTTTGGATTTCTGGGAATGCTGCTTGGGGTTCCGGTGTTTGCGATGATTTACTATATTATCCGCAGACTGGTAAACCACAGCATACGGAAGAAAAATCTTACAACCGTAACGGAGGCATATGTGGAGGCGGCCGGTGTGAATGAGGCAACCGGTGCGATCATATATTACGGGGAAAAACAAAAGAAAAAGAGAACTTTAAAAGATTCCGGGAAGAAAGACGAAACAAAGAAAAACCAGTAATTTCAAGGGCTGTACGCGTTTGTGTGCAGCTCTTTTTTTCGGATTATTTTTTGACACTAATTGCCGCCTATGGTATACTTGAAAATAGACAGATAGACCTGTTTGGGGATACTTTAAGGAGATAACAATTGGACAAATACGAATATAATCTGAAGCTTGATCAGATGAAATCCCGCTATGCGGAAGAGAAATACGATGAGGCAGCAGATATTGCAGATACCATCAATTGGAATAAGGTTAAAAATGTAAATGGTCTGGTAAAAGCTGGGGAAGTGTACGAAAAAGTACAGCGTTATGAGGAGAGCCGGGAAGTTTTGCTGATGGCATATGATCGCTCGCCGATCGGAAGAATGATTATTTACCGTCTTGCGGAAGTGGCGGTCAAGATGAAAGATTTTCAGGCGGCACAGGATTATTACGATGAGTTTGTGGAGATTGCGCCTCATGACACCCTTAAATATGTACTTCGCTATGATATACAGAAGGCACAGGGGGCTTCTTATGAAGAACTGATACCGATTCTTGAAGAACTCAAGGAACAGGAATACACGGAAGAGTGGGCATATGAGCTTGCTTATCTGTATCACAAAGCAGGGATGAGTGAGAAGTGTATTGATGCATGTGATGAGCTGGTTCTCTGGTTTGGAGACGGGCCATATGTAGAGCGTGCATTGGAACTGAAAATGCTGTATCAGCCGTTGACAAAAACACAGGAAGAAAAGTATCGGTCGTTTTGTCAGGCAAAAGATGACAGAGCAGGTTTGACACACATTGATGTGGAGGAGATGGCGCGTGCCGGGGAGACCGTGCATGATCCGGTCGCAATTCCAAAAGTAGAAGTAAACACAGAACGGTTTAATACCGTCAATCTTCAGGCGGAAATTGCAAAGGGTATGCAGCAGATCATGGATGCAACCGAAAAAGAGACGGTCACGGATACGCTGGACAATATCAACCGTATGGTGGAAGATGTCCCTTATCTGAAAATGCAGATGGAGGAAGAAAAGCCTGAGGCACAGCTGGAACAGAATACACGGCACATTGAGACAGATGAGGAGATTGATGGTTCACTCAAGACAAATTTCAAAGAGTTGTTGGGAGAAGACTCCGATGGTCAGATGAGCATGATGACAAATGAGAAAAACATGATTGAGCATCAGATTACAGGCCAGATGACAATTGAGGAAGTGCTGAGTGAGTGGGAGAAAATGCGCAAGGCTGCGGAAGCTGCACTAGAAGATGCCAGAAAGCGGAAACTCGAATCCGCCAAAGCGCGTGCGCTGCAGGAGGCAGGCGATATTATGGACCGCCTGACAGGAGTATTGCCAAAACTGGATGCGGTACTGGCAGAGAAGGCGGATATTGTGGAGGAAACGATGGAAACACCGCCACAGACGCCGGAAAGGGAAACACCGCCGGAAGCGGATGATCCAAAAGAACGAAAGGAAGAAGAGGAAGAGAACAAAAAAGAGGAACAGCCTGCCAAGGATACAGATGCCGAAGAACTTTGGCCAGAGGGAGTATCTTTAGAAGAAATGGTACGTTCCCAGCAGAAAAAAAAGACGGAAGCTGCCGCACAGAAACCGGCAGAAGAGACATCCGATGTGACAGAAGATGACCAAAACTTAAATGAGAATCGTGGTGTAGAAGAAATGGAAACAGAAACAAAGAAAAAGGATTTTGAGGAGGTTCCGATCGAGGATCTGCCACAGAAACCAACACTTGCACAGGAGAGGGAAGAAGAGTTTGCTTTTGTAAGAAGAAAAACAGATCGCTCTTCCTGGAAAGGAAAAACCATACATATCCCACAGGTAGACACACCGGTGGATCTGGGAAAAGAGGAAAAACAGAATATCCCGCTTGTAGAACTGACCGATGAACAGAAAGCGATTTTTTCGTATTTTATGCCGGTGAAGGGCATGGAGGATCAGCTCTGCAAAGCATTGACAGTTGCTTCGTCCCATCTGAAAAATAAGGAAACCGCATCAAGGGGGAATCTCGTAATTAAAGGCGGGCAGGGAAGTGGAAAAACAACGCTTGCCACCAGCATGATCAAAGTCCTGCAGCAGGAGACCGGAGTTTTGGATGGAAAAATCGGAAAGATCCATGCGGAAGCATTGAACCAGAAAAATGTCGGCGGACTGCTGGATAAGGTGGCAGGCGGATGCCTGATTATTGAACAGGCAGGAGATATGGAGAAAAAGACCGTGTCGGAGTTATCCGGATTGCTGGACGCAGATGAGAGTGGTCTTTTCGTTATACTCGAAGACACATCCAAGGGCATCAAGAGATTATTTGCACAGAATGAAACATTTGCCCAGAAATTCAGTGAACAGATTTCCGTTCCGATTTTCACCAACGACGAACTGGTCACGTTTGCACGTTCTTATTCCAGGGAACTTGGATACAAAATTGACGACATGGCGGTTCTGGCATTGTATAACCGGATCAGCAATATTCAGAGGCTGGATCAGGCGACAACCCTGACAGAGGTGAAAGACATTGTGGATGAAGCGATTCATCGGGAGGCACATGGAGGGTTAAAGAAAGCCATCAGTATTCTGACTGCAAGCCGTTATACGGATGATGACAGAATTGTGCTAACAGAAAAAGACTTCGAGTAAGATATATAAGAGAAGACAGGGAGGGTATTTATGAGTAATTTTACAGAGATGGATTGTTACCTGTTTGGACAGGCAACACATTATGATATTTATCGCAA
>ERZ1034998.1128-NODE-1128-length-16003-cov-5.685352_pt1 | contig 16003 bp, 12 predicted proteins | sample MGYA00520621_ERZ1034998 | MGnify/ENA primary metagenome ERZ1034998 (study PRJEB33766, sample SAMN09781748) | gut metagenome | biome: gut microbiome | host: Homo sapiens | place: Madagascar | study: EMG produced TPA metagenomics assembly of the PRJNA485056 data...
CATTATTAAGAGGTCAGGTAACAGCTCTTATCGCAAACGGTAAGATCGTAACAACCGAAGCTAAGGCTAAGGAAGTTCGCAAGATCGCAGAGGGACTTATCGCTTCTGCAATCCGTGAGAAGGATAACTTCGAGGAAGTTACCGTAACCGCTAAGGTTGCCCGCAAGGACAAGGATGGCAAGAGAGTAAAAGAAGTTGTAGACGGCAAGAAGGTTACCGTATACGATGAAGTACAGAAGACCATCAAGAAGGATTCCGCTTCCCGTCTTCACGCTAGAAGAGAGATGTTAAAGGTTCTTTACTCTGTAAAGACAACCGACGGAACCAAGAAGGGCACCAAGGAAGTTGATCTTGTTGCTAAGTTATTCGATGAGATTGCACCAAAGTATGCTGGACGTAACGGTGGATACACCAGAATCGTAAAGATTGGTCAGCGTAAGGGTGACGGAGCTCTTGAAGTAGTTCTTGAGTTAGTTTAATATTTACGAACACAAAAGCCCCGCACGGTGGAGGATATCCACTGTGTGGGGCTTTTTACTTTATAGGAAAATTCTTTCCGGATCTATACCAAGCGTTGGGAGAGAACACCACATAAAAAGTGCTGCCGGATCATCCGACAGCACTTCTTTGTATAAATAGCTATTTGATTATTGCTGGTTCTGTGCCTGCTCCTCTTTGTACTTCTGTACGAAGTTCCTGATGCGGTCATACGGATTGAGCAGATCGCTGATAGAAGCATCATGGTTAAGTGTATCAATGAGGTATGCAATGTACTTGCTCATGTCACAGCTGATGTAATACTCCTTGGAAAGCAGCTCCGGTGACTGATAGATCAGGTTGGTAGTAACAACGCGGTAGATCAGTCCATCTTCGTATGCCTTGTCGAATGCTGCAAAACCGTTTGTGAAAAGACCAAAGGTAGAAACAACAAAGATACGGTTCGCCTTGCGCGCTTTCAGCTCCTTTGCGGTATCGATCATGCTGTCGCCGGAGGAGATCATATCGTCGATGATAAATACGTCCTTGCCCTCAACGTTGGAGCCTAAGAACTCATGAGCAACGATCGGGTTACGGCCATTTACGATCTTGCTGTAATCGCGGCGCTTATAGAACATACCCATATCTACGCCAAGGACATTGGCAAGGTAGATTGCACGGTTGGTAGCACCCTCATCCGGGCTGATGATCATAAGATGATCGGCATCTAAGGTGAGATCCTTTACGTTCTTTAAAATGCCCTTGATGAACTGATAAGAAGGCATTACGTTCTCGAATCCGTTCAACGGGATCGCATTTACGACACGCGGATCATGTGCGTCGAAGGTGATGATGTTGTCAACGCCCATGTTGATCAGCTCCTGAAGTGCAATCGGGCAGTCCAAGGACTCACGGCCGGTACGTCTGTGCTGACGGCTCTCATATAAGAATGGAAGGATTACGGTAATGCGGCGCGCCTTTCCACCTACGGCTGCAATGACACGCTTCAAGTCTGCAAAATGATCGTCTGGGGACATATGGTTCGTATGACCGCATACGGAGTAGGTCAGGCTGTAATTGGTGACATCTACCATGATGTAGAGATCGTATCCGCGGACGGACTGGTTGATGACGCATTTTGCCTCACCGGAACCGAATCTCGGTGTATACGGGTGAATAAGATAACTGTCCTTGTGATAATCCTTAAACGCGATTTCATTCTGATGCTGATGCTCGCGGTTCTCGCGCCACTTGTTCAGGTACTGGTCAACCTTCTTTCCAAGCTCTGTGCAACTGTCCGTAGGAATGATTCCTAACGTTCCTTTTGGCATCGTCTCTAAAATTCTTTCGTCATTAGGCATGATGAATCCTCCATGTGAATTATTTATACTTTAATGTGACTGACGTTTGCGGATGCGAATGTCGTCACCGAAAAGCTTGATGGTGGTGTAGCTGCTTAAAATCCGGGATAAAGTACGTTCCGAGTAAATATCTGCGATCTGGTTCATACTTAAGTTGGTGGATATGATGGTGGATTTGTGTCGCAAAATCCGCTCATTCACACACAAGAAGAGCTGGGAGGTCGTAAAGCTGTTTGACAGCTCGGTCCCCAGGTCATCGATGATGAGAAGGTCGCAATCAAATATATTCTGATGCGCCGCAATAGCATCGGCATCTTTGTCAAAAACGCCCTTGCTTAATATATCAAATAACTGAAAGGCTGTAAAGTAAATAACGGAATAGCTTTTATCCAAAAGCTCTTTTGCAACACAGTTGGATAAGAATGTTTTGCCAACGCCGGTCTCACCGTAGAGAAACAGATTCTTTGGCTTGTTGTCAAAATCGTCGATAAAGTTGTGACACTCGGCAACCGCGTTCCGGATCGTCTCAAGGGAGGTAAGCCCTGTGGCAGGATTGCGGTCAGAATCCGAGTAATAAGCGTAGGAAAACGAATCAAAGTTCTCCTTCTCCAAAATCTCACGGATGTTGGACTGCGTGTAAATGCAGTTGATGATCGCCTGTTTTAAGCAATGGCACTTCTGACCATCGATATATCCGGTGTCCTTGCAGTCCGGACAGGTATAGACCGGCTCAAAGTAATCGGACGGATATCCGAGACGCTGTAAAAGAGCCTCGCGCTCCCGGCGGTAATCTGCGATCTCGACATGTAACTGGTCAAGTGCAGCGCGGTCGCCGTCCAACAGCTTTTTGGCGCATGCAACGGAACAGGACGAGATCGCGTGATCGATCTCCTCCAGACGCGGCTCCTTCAGATAAGCAAGGCGTGTGCGTTCGTCCAATATGCGCTTATTCTTTAATCTGCGGGCATCATAGCCACGCATGATCTCATCGTATTGTGAATTGCTAAGAGCCATTACAGCGGTATCCTCCGGAATTAGTGAACACTTGTTGTCAGAGCCATGCGCTCAAGCTGATCGTAATCATAATCGCGCTGGCTGAAATTGTTGAATTTGTTTCTTGCCACGGTAACTGTCTTGCCAGATGTGACGGTGCCGGAAGCAGTCTTTTTCTCTTTGCCGAAAGCGGCATCCAGCTGCTTGACATCATCCATGGTATGTACATGATTTTTGTGCCAATTACTTAGGATGGAATCTGCGTACTTAAAGCTCGGCTGGTTCGTGGCAGCGATCGTTCTGCTGCAGGCCTCGCCGATCAGCGTCAGGTCAAAGCCATACTCGCCCGCCCACTTGCGGATCATGGCAACCTCTGCATCCACCAGCTTGCGTCCGGTAATTCCCATCGCCTTCATGACACCGTAATAGACCTTGCTGCGCTCGGCAGTATTCTCCTTCGCCTCGGCAACAGTCGTGATCTTGTCCTCGCTCCAGCGCAGGGCAACCTTGTCCATGTAGTGCATACTGGAATGTCCCTCGCTGATGCAATACTCGACAAGAAAAACGATCAGCTCGGTAGAAAAATGAAGCTCATCATACCAGTACAAAACGGTATTGATGTCGGTAGTAGCCATCGGGTGCTTTAAGTAAGTCTCGATAATGAAGAAAAGCTCCGAAATATTCGGGTTCTGGCGGAACTCCTTCACTTCGTCCAATGTGTAATCCCTGCGGGAAGTCGTCTTTGAGATAACGGCGGCCTGTGCCTTCTTCACCGGAGCGGCTGCTGGAACTGAAGCAGATCCACCTGCAGTGTCGGCGCTGCCGGAAACCGGTGCAGCATATTCCTTATAATCACTTAACGGGGACAGGAGCGTGATGTCGCAAAGCACCTTATCCGGACCGTAGCCCAATAAGAGCAGATGCATGCGCTCCCAGTACTTCAATGCGCGCAGAACATCCTTCTCGGTATGATTAAAGCAGTCCGCGATCGCTGAGATCGAGCACTCAGCGGCGTTGCTGTTAAGATTACGAAGCAGGTACAGATATACCTTCACAAATTCGCCGTTTGCTTCCGGCATATATCGGTCAATAAAAATATTTGGGATGCAGGTTATAGAATTCGGACAATCACTGTGTAGTTGAATGGTTGCCATAGTATTCCCTCTTTCTGTCAGATAAGTCGGTCGAGGCTACATACAGGTCTCGACCAGTCTGTCAGCAATTATAGCACAAAGCATACCCATTGAAAAGCAGAAAAAAGCCCGAAAATGGCGAAAAACCAAGGCATTTTGCCAACATGCACGAATGTGGATAACGTGGAAAAAGATACCTTAAGAAGCGGTACGTGCGGATAAATCGGGCGGTGCAAAGTTATAAAAAATCCACACTGCCTGTTGAAGATAATCAACAAAACCAGTGTGGATAATGTGGACAACTATCTGCCGAGGAGCGCTTCCCCTATTTCTACAACGTTTCCGGCACCCATAGTTATCAACAGGTCGCCGTTCACACAATTTTCTAATAAAAATTTTTCAATCTCTTCAAAAGAAGGAAAATAATAGCATTCTGTTCCGTGAAGCTTCAATTTGTCCAGAATGTCACGGGAACTGATACCGATCGTATTTTTCTCGCGCGCCGCGTAAATATCGGCGAGGACAACAACATCCGCAAGCGAGAGAACATCCGCAAAGTCATCGAGAAATGCCTTCGTGCGGGAGTAGGTGTGCGGCTGGAATACCAGAACCAGACGCTTGTGCGGATAGTTGGCAGCAGCGGTAAGCGTAGCTCGGATCTCGGTCGGATGGTGTGCGTAATCATCGATGATCGTAATGCCGTCGACCGTACCCTTGTACTGGAAGCGGCGGTCTGCACCGTGGAAGGCCAGAAGTCCTTTCTGAATATGTGCAAAGGAAACACCGGCAAGCGTGCAGCATGCAACCGCAGCCAAAGCATTGGTGACATTGTGAAGCCCCGGAACATGCAATGTCAATGTGCCAAGCGATTCGCCCTTGTGCATAACCGTAAAGGATGCACAGCCCTTCTCGTCAAACTCAATATCTGCTGCGGAAAAATCACTGCGGCTGTCAAGTCCGAATGTGATGACGGAGCAAGGAAGCCCGCCGGCGATCTCCTCGTAGTTGTCGATCGCACCGTGGATGATCAATGCGCCATCCGGCTTTGTGTTCTCTGCAAAAAGCCGGAAGGAATGACGGACATCGGCAAGATCCTTAAAGAAATCCAGATGCTCCGCCTCAACGTTGAGGATGATGCTGTATTTCGGATGGAAATTCAAAAAGCTGTTCGTGTATTCACATGCCTCCGTCAGAAACGTCTCGGAGTTGCCGACGCGTAGATTGCCGCCGAGCGCTTCGAGGATACCTCCCACAGAGATGGTCGGATCGGCGTCTGCCGCGAGCAGGATCTGGCTGATCATGGAGGTGGTCGTGGTCTTTCCGTGCGTGCCGGCAACTGCGATGGACTGATCGTAATTGTCCATGATCTGACCGAGCAGCTCGGCGCGTGTCAGCATAGGGATATGCTTTTGCTTTGCAGCCTGCCACTCCGGATTATCCTCGCGGATCGCCGCAGTGTATACAACAAGATCAATGCCGTCTATAATGTTATCGGCACACTGTCCGTAAAAAATCTGCATGCCTTTTTGGCTGAGATGGCGTGTCAGATCAGATTCCTTGGAATCGGAACCGGATATGGAAAATCCTTCCTCTGCCAAAATCTCGGCGAGACCGCTCATGCTGATGCCGCCGATGCCGATGAAGTGAACGTGTACCGGATGTTCAAAGTCTAATTTATACATAAATGTTACCTGCCCATGATTATTTGAATTACTTCTTTATAATTATAACCGTATTCTTGTAATTTGCAAATGAAAAGAACCGGTGGCATGCAAATAAATATTGTGTAAAATGTCAAAAAAACCCAAACAGTTTACGAAAAATTGTGAAAAATGTTGAATGCATGAAAGGCTCATGCTATAATAAACATAATAATATACAGACAGAAGTAGCCATATTTGGTATTATCTGTAAAGTACGGCATACACATGAAGCAGGGTATGTCCGTAAAGTATGATACAAGGAGTGATAACGTGATTAAAAAAGAAATGATAGCCATGCTTTTGGCGGGGGGACAGGGAAGCAGACTCGGAGTGCTGACTGCTGACGTTGCGAAGCCTGCTGTCTCATTTGGAGGAAAATACCGCATCATCGATTTCCCTCTGAGCAACTGCATCAATTCCGGAATTGATACGGTTGGAGTGCTGACACAGTATCAGCCGCTTCGGCTCAATACACACATCGGAATCGGTATTCCGTGGGATCTTGACCGCAACAACGGCGGTGTGACGGTGCTGCCGCCTTATGAGCGAAGCACCAGCAGCGAGTGGTACACCGGTACTGCGAATGCGATTTACCAGAATCTGCGCTACATGGAGACGTACAATCCGGATTATGTGCTGATCCTTTCCGGCGACCATATCTACAAGATGGATTATGAGGTGATGCTTGATTTCCACAAGGAGAATCACGCGGATGTTACCATCGCGACAATGCCTGTACCGATCGAGGAGGCAAGCCGGTTCGGTATCGTGATCGCGGATGAGAAGAAACAGATCACTGAGTTTGAGGAGAAGCCGCAGAACCCGAGGAGCAACCTTGCTTCCATGGGTATTTACATATTCTCATGGCAGGTGCTTAAGGATGCACTTATCGCCATGAAGGATCAGCAGAGCTGTGACTTTGGCAAGCACATTATCCCATATTGCTTCGAGCATCAGAAGCGGATGTTTGCCTACGAGTTCAATGGCTACTGGAAGGATGTCGGAACTCTCGGCTCCTACTGGGAGGCTAACATGGAGCTGATTGACCTGATTCCGGAGTTTAACCTCTACGAGGAATACTGGAAGATCTATACCAAGTGCGACACGATCGAGCCACAGTATATTGCACCGGAAGCCTACATTGAAAAGAGTATTATCGGAGAAGCCTCCGAGATATACGGCACGGTCATCAATTCTGTTATCGGACCGAATGTACAGATCGGAAGAGGTACGGTAGTGCGCGATTCCATTATCATGAAGGACACCGTGATCGGAGAGAATACAAGCGTTACCAAGGCGATCATCGCGGAAAATTGCCGGATCGGAAGCCAGGCGGAGCTTGGAGTCGGCGAGGAAGCTCCGAACAAACTCAACGCGAGTATTTACTCCTTTGGCCTTGCAACCATCGGCGAGAACTCTGTCGTTCCGGACGGAGTAAGGATCGGAAAGAATACGGCAATCTCCGGCGTTACGGACAAATCCGATTACCCGGACAACGTCCTGCTTGGCGGGGAAGTAATCATTAAGGCAGGTGACAATAAATGAAAGCAATCGGTATAATTTTAGCGGGCGGCAACAGCAACCGTATGAGAGAACTCTCCCGCAAGCGTGCAATTTCTGCGATGCCGGTCGGGGGCAGCTTCCGGTGCATCGACTTTGCGCTCAGCAACATGAGCAATTCGCATGTGCAGACGGTAGCGGTGCTGACACAATACAATTCCCGTTCCCTGAATGAGCATTTAAGCTCCTCCAAGTGGTGGGATTTCGGAAGAAAGCAGGGAGGTCTGTATCTGTTTACCCCGACGGTAACTGCGGAGAACAGTGACTGGTATCGCGGAACGGCAGATGCAATCTATCAGAACATCGACTTTTTGAAGAAGTGCCATGAGCCATATGTCATCATCTCAAGTGGTGACTGCGTATACAAGATGGACTACAATGAGCTTCTGGATTATCATGCAGAGAAGAAGGCGGATATTACGGTTGTCTGCAAGGACATGCCGGCGCAGAATGATGTCAGCCGCTTTGGCGTTGTCAAGATGAACGAGGAATCCCGGATCGTTGAATTTGAGGAGAAGCCGCTTGTCGCACAGTCCAACACGGTATCTACCGGCGTGTATGTGATCCGCCGCCGTCAGTTGATCGAGATGCTTGAGAAGGCAGCCGAGGAGAACCGGTATGATTTTGTCAATGACATTTTAGTGCGCTACCGCAGTGTGAAGCGCATTTTCGGCTTCAAGATAAAGACCTACTGGAACAACATCGCATCCGTGGAGGATTACTATCAGACCAATATGGATTTCTTAAAGCCGGAGGTGAGAAACTTTTTCTTCCGCCAGGATCCGAAGATCTACTCCAAGGTGGACGATCTTCCGCCTGCAAAGTATAACGTCGGCTCCGAAGTCAGCAACAGCTTGATCTCCAGCGGCTGTATCATCAACAGCAAGGTGGAAAATTCCATCCTGTTCAAGCAGGTATTTGTCGGAAAGAATTGTGTGATCAAGAACTCTATCATTTTAAATGGTGCATATATCGGGGATAACACCCATGTGGAGAACTGCATCGTGGAGAGTAACGGTACACTGATGCCGAATACATATTATTGTGGGGACGACGGCATCAAGATCGTATCAGAGAAGAACGAACGCTATATATTGTAATCAGGCGCAGCTGTCCGGGGGACGGATAGCTACAATCGTACCAAAAGGGGGTTGGAGGATATGCAGATAACGGATGTGCGCGTCCGCAAGGTAGAAAAAGAAGGCAAATTAAAAGCTGTGGTTTCCATTACGATCGATGATGAATTTGTGGTACATGACATCAAAGTCATTGACGGGGAGAAGGGATTGTTTATCGCGATGCCAAGCAGAAAGGCAAACGATGGAGAGTATCGAGATATTGCGCATCCGATCAATTCCGGCACGCGTGAGCAGCTTCAGAATCTGATCTTAGAGCGGTATCATGCAGAACTTGCTGCTGAGGAATAATTTCCCGGCATGGATAGTCGGGTGCCGTAAGGGGCATCAATAAAATAACTATGGGAAAGCTGCCATTTTAGAACATTCTGAAGTGACAGCTTTTTAATTTGACGCTCTTTCCAAATGATATTATAATTTATACGTTGTTTGGGTAATAAAATAGCAGGAGGAACAAACGACATGTTTTTGATAGCGGGACTTGGAAATCCGGACAAAAAATATGAACATACACGCCACAACATCGGGTTTGATACGCTTGATGCGCTGGCAGACAAATATAATATCCGTATCAATGAAAAAAAACACAAGGCATTGTGTGGAAGCGGTGCGATCGAGGGCGTAAAGGTAATCCTTGCAAAACCGCAGACTTACATGAACCTAAGCGGGGAGAGCATTGCAGAGATCATGAATTTCTACAAGCTCGATCCGGAGAGTGAGATGATCATAATATATGATGATATTTCCCTAGCACCGGGCAACATCCGCATCCGCAAGAAGGGAAGCGCGGGGGGGCATAATGGAATCAAGAACATTATTGCAATGACCGGGACGCAGAACTTTATGCGCATCAAGGTCGGTGTCGGGGAGAAGCCACAGGGCTGGGATCTGGCAGACCATGTGCTGGGAAGGATGGATAAGGAGGACAGAAGCCGCGCGGAGGAAGCAATGGCAGACGCGGTGGAGGCAGCAGTCCTCATGATGCACGACGAGACCGACAAGGCAATGAATCTATATAATTCCAAGAAACAGGAGCAGATGTGAAAGCGTTTTTAGAACCTCTCCGCGATCTGTCAGGATTCGCGGATATGACAAAACAGGCGCAGCATGCCGGACTTGTGACAATCTCCGGCTGTATCGACGCACAAAAACCGCATATTATCTTTGCATGTAACAATGGTCGTAAGAACAAGATCATTGTTACTTTTCATGAGCAAAAAGCGAAGGAACTGTATGAGGATTACCTGTTTTTTGATCCGAATGCAGTCTATTATCCGGCGAAGGATGTGCTGTTTTATCAGGCGGACATCCGTGGAAATCTGCTGACGGCACAGCGGATATCTGCGTTAAAGGCGATCCATGAACAGGAGCAGGTGACGCTCATCACGACGTTTGATGCACTGATGAATACCATGGCACCACCGGAAAAGATCTGGGATTCCATTCTGCGCATTGCGCCGGGGGAGAGCCTTGATCTGGATCAGACGGTGGCACAGCTTGTCCGTATGGGCTATGAGAAGGAATATCAGGTGGAAAACAGCGGACAATTTGCGGTCCGCGGTGGAATTCTTGATATTTTTCCACTTACGGAGGAACAGCCGGTGCGCATCGAGCTGTGGGGGGACGAAATCGACACAATCCGCTCGTTTGATGTGGAGAACCAGAAGTCAATCGATAATCTCGAAGAGGTGATTGTCTATCCGGCATGTGAGCTGGTACTAAGTGACGCGGAGCTGCAGGACGGCATCACGCGCTTGCAGGAGGAGGCAGATCAGGTATCCGCAAAGCTTCGCAAGGAGATGAAGACAGAGGAAGCCTACCGCATGAAGTCGCTGGCAGATGAACTCGCCGAGCAGTGGGGAGAGCTTTCTTTGTATGCGGGGATTGATGCATACCTGTCTTATTTTACGGAGAAAAGAGTATGCCTTTTAGACTTCTTCGACACAGAGGATACCACGATTTTTCTGGATGAGCTGGGACGCTGCGTGGAGCGGGGACAGCAGACGGAGGTTGAGTTTTCCGAGAGCATGAAGCAGCGACTCGCTATGGGATATATTCTGCCGGGGCAGATGCGTGAGCTCTTTATGCAGAAAGAAATCATGGGAAAGCTCACAAAGCTTTCCTGCGTGGCAGTGGCGGCGCTTGATGTAAAGACGTATGGACTCAAGTCAAACGGACAGTTTGCAATCCATGTAAAGAGCGTGAGCGCATACAACAGCAGCTTTGAGCTTCTGGTAAAGGACTTGAAGCGCTACTGCAAGAACGGCTACCGTATCATACTGCTTTCCGGTTCGAGAAGCCGTGCAAAGCGGCTGGCAGAGGATCTGCTTGACGAAGGACTGAGCAGCTTCTACACGGAGGATTACGATCACGACCTGGCTCCGGGGCAGATCATGGTCTGCTACGGCAAGGTAAAGCGCGGGTACGAATATCCGATCCTGCCGTTTGCAGTGATCACGGATACGGACATCTTTGGCGCGGAGCATAAGAAGAAAAAGCGCCACCGTACCTATGAGGGAGAAAAGATCCAGCAGTTTACGGATCTTTCTGTCGGTGATTATGTGGTGCATGAGAACCACGGACTTGGCATCTACCGGGGTATCGAGAAGATTGAGGTGGATAAGAAGGTCAAGGACTACATCAAGATTGAGTATTCCGGCGGCTCCAATCTGTACATCCTTGCGACACAGCTTGAACTGATCCAGAAGTATGCCGGGAAAGACGCAAAGAAGCCGAAGCTAAACAAGCTCGGCGGGCAGGAATGGACAAAGACCAAGAGCCGGGTGCGCGGAGCGGTACAGCAGATCGCGCAGGATCTTGTCAACCTCTACGCCGTCCGCGAGGAGAAAAACGGATTTGTCTACGGACCGGATACGGTATGGCAGCGGGAGTTTGAGGAGCTGTTCCCATTTGAGGAGACGGAGGACCAGATTCTTGCCATTGAGGCAACCAAGAAGGATATGCAGAGCCAGAAGATCATGGATCGTCTGATCTGTGGAGATGTTGGGTATGGCAAGACAGAGATCGCGATAAGAGCAGCTTTCAAGGCAGTGCAGGAGAATAAACAGGTGGCTTATCTGGCACCGACAACGATCCTTGCGCAGCAGATCTATAATACATTTTCCCAGCGTATGAAGGATTTTCCGGTAAATGTGGATCTGCTATGCAGATTCCGCACTTCCGCGGAGCAGAAAAAGACGATCGAGAAGCTGAAAAAGGGACAGGTGGATATCATCATCGGTACGCACCGTCTTTTATCCAAGGACGTGGAGTACAAGGATCTCGGACTTTTGGTTATTGATGAGGAGCAGCGCTTCGGTGTTGCGCACAAGGAGAAGATCAAGCAGCTCAAAACGAACGTGGATGTGCTGACACTGACGGCAACCCCGATCCCGCGTACCCTCCACATGAGCCTGATCGGTATCCGTGATATGAGTGTGCTCGAAGAGCCGCCGATGGACCGTGTGCCGATCCAGACATACGTTATGGAGTACAACGAGGAGCTTGTCCGCGAAGCAATCACAAGAGAGCTTGCGCGCGATGGACAGGTATATTATGTATATAATAAGGTAAAAGATATTGATGAGGTGGCGACAAAGATCCAGTCACTCGTTCCGGAGGCGAATGTGGCATTTGCACATGGGCAGATGAAGGAGACGGATCTGGAGCGAATCATGTACGACTTCATCAACGGAGATATTGATGTGCTTGTGTCCACGACAATCATCGAGACGGGAATGGATATTTCCAACGTCAATACTATGATCATCCATGATGCAGACAACATGGGTCTGTCACAGCTTTACCAGCTCCGCGGGCGCGTGGGAAGATCCAACCGCACCGCGTATGCGTTCTTAATGTACCGCCGCAACAAGATGCTGAAGGAGATCGCGGAGAAACGTCTGGCTGCGATCAAGGAATACTCGGAGCTTGGAAGCGGTTTTAAGATTGCAATGCGCGACCTTGAGATCCGTGGTGCCGGCAATCTCTTAGGCGCGGAGCAGAGCGGCCACATGGAGGCAGTCGGCTACGACCTGTACTGCAAGATGTTAAATGAGGCGGTAAAGGAAGCAAAGGGCGCGGGACCGGTGGAGCAGTTTGACACCTCCGTGGATGTGGTGACCGATGCCTATATCCCGCCAAGCTACATCGCAAACGAACTGCAAAAGCTGGATATTTACAAGCGCATCGCAGGCATCATGGACGATGCGGAGTCGGAGGAGATGCTGGAGGAGCTGATCGACCGCTTCGGGGAGCCTCCGAAATCGGTGCTGAACCTGCTTACGATTGCATGTCTTAAGGGGCGTGCGCACCGCCTGTATGTGCAGGAGATTGTGCAGAGAGGAAAGGAGATCAAGCTGGTCATGTACGAAAAGGCAGGCATTGATCCGTCCGGCATTCCGGGGCTTATCGCTCAGCTTGCGCCTGCCATGCGTTTTGTGGCGGATCCGAAAAATCCGTATTTTATTTACCAGATGCAGGTTAATTCCAGAGACAAAAATCAGAATGTGCTGGAAACGATAGAAACAATTCTTGGCGCGATGGAGGAAAACCTTTTGGCATCTGAGTAAAAAACAGTTGCCAGTTGCATCAAAAAGCACTATAATATATCGAGCAATCTTATGTAAAATGAGAAAAGCTACTTTAGGAGGAACCATGAATACAAAAAAATTGGCAGCATTATGTCTGACAGGAGCACTTGCTATCTCTGCCATGACCGGATGCGGAATTGATAAAAATGCAACAGCAGCGTCTTTTTCGGACGGCACAACCGTTACGATGGAGGTTACGAACTTTGTGATCCGCTATCAGCAGGTGATCGCAGATTCTTTCTACCGCCAGGTTTTTGGTGATGAAGTCTGGACAAAGGATGTCTCCGGCAACGGATCAACAATGGCAGATACTGTTAAGAGTTCCGTTATGGACAGCCTGCATGAGATGTATACGTTAAAGAACCACATGGCTGACTACAATGTATCACTGACCGATGAGGAGAATACCGCGATCGCGGCTGCGGCAGATGCGTTCCTCGCAGGCAATGATGCCGATACACTGGATGAGATCGGCGCAACCCGTGATGCGGTAATCGAATTTCTGACATTACAGACCATCAAGGATAAGATGACAAGCGCGATCTATGCAACCGCTGACACCGATGTGTCAGATGAGGAAGCAAACATGCGTGCATATACCATGCTTACATTTTCTACCGCAGGCACCCATGATGAGGACAATAACCTGGTAGAGCTGACCGGCGAGGAGAAGGCTGCAATCGAGACCGAGGCGGCGGATGTTTACGCAGAGATCACCGATCCGGCGGAGCTTGAGACCGTTGCAGAGGCACATGATGTAAAGCCGGAAACCGGTACATACGCAGCGGATAATACTTCCCTGAACGAGGATGTCAAGACAGCACTTGATGCATTGCATGAGGGTGAGATGTCGGAGCTGATCAAGACAGATTCCGCAATCTATATCGTGCGTCTCGACAAAGAGACCGACGAGGATGCGACCGAATCCAACCGCAAGTCGATCATCAAGGATCGTCAGACCTCTTTATATGATGAGGTTCTTGCCGGCTGGCAGGAGAATGACGGCTGGAAGGTAAGCGACAAGCAGCTCGCAAAGATCCGGCTCAAGAATACATTCTCACAGCCGTCTACGGAGGATACAGAGTCCACAGAGACGACAGAGGATACCGCAGCAGAGGAGACAGAGACAACAGAAGGCACAGAAGCTGCACAAGAATAAAAATATGACAAAGAGCAACATTGTACTGATCGGTATGCCGGGTGTCGGAAAGAGCACGATCGGCGTAATATTGGCAAAGGAGCTGGGATACCGGTTCCTGGATGCAGACCTGCTCATCCAGCAGCAGGAGGGGAAGCTTCTGCGGGAAATCATTGCAGAGCAAGGAACAGAAGGATTTATTGAGGTAGAGAATCGTGTAAATGCAGGAATTTGCGCGGAACGTACGATTATAGCTACTGGGGGAAGTGTCGTGTACGGCGGGGAAGCCATGCGCCACTTAAAAGAAATCGGAACGATTGTATATTTGGAGGTGTCGTTCGACACGATACAGGAGCGGCTTGCGGACATCAAAGGCCGTGGAGTTGTGTTGAAGGATGGACAGACGCTGTATGATCTGTATGAGGAGAGAGTTCCTCTGTACAAACACTATGCGGATGTAACGGTCTCAGAAGAGAATCTGAATATTGAGCAAACGGTTCAAAAATTATTAGAACAATTCCAATGATTGAATATGATGTAGTGTAAGAGTTCGTTGAGGTGTAAAATGGAACAGTATGTGATTAAGGGAGGCTCTCCTTTATATGGTGAGGTAGTGATCGGTGGTGCCAAAAATGCAGCGCTGGCGATTCTTGCTGCCGCAATCATGACGGATGAGACCGTTACAATCGATAATCTGCCGAATGTCCGCGACATTAATGTCCTTCTGCATGCCATTGAGGAAATCGGTGCGCATGTGGAGCGCGTGAACCCACATAAGGTCAAGATCAATGGTTCATTTATTCAGGATGTGACGGTTGACAATGCGTTTATCCGCAAGATCCGTGCGTCCTATTATCTGATCGGTGCGCTGCTTGGCAAGTATAAGAGAGCAGAGGTTGCGCTTCCGGGTGGATGTGATATCGGAAGCCGTCCGATCGACCTTCATATGAAGGGCTTTCGTGCAATGGGCGCTACCGTAGATATCAGTCATGGACTGTTCAAGGTGGCGGCAGACCAGTTAAAGGGAACACATATTTATCTGGATAAGGTATCTGTCGGCGCTACGATCAATATTATGATGGCAGCAGCGATGGCAGAGGGCAAGACCGTGATCGAGAACGCCGCGAAGGAGCCACATGTCGTTGACGTTGCGAACTTCCTTAACAGCATGGGCGCCAATATCCGTGGTGCAGGTACGGATGTCATCCGTATCGTCGGAGTGGAGAAGCTACATAGGACAGAGTATTCGATCATTCCGGATCAGATCGAAGCCGGAACATTTATGTTCGCAGTTGCTGCGACCGGTGGAGATGTACTTGTAAAGAACGTTATCCCGAAGCATCTTGAGGCTACAACGGCTAAGCTTTTGGAGGTTGGATGCCAGGTGGAGGAATTTGATGATGCTGTCCGCGTTGTTTCCAACGGCAAGCTGCAGCACACACAGGTTACAACACTTCCATATCCGGGCTTCCCGACCGATATGCAGCCACAGATGGCAGTCCTTCTTGGAATTGCATCCGGCACAAGCACGGTGACGGAGAGCATATTTGAGAATCGTTTCAAGTATGTGGATGAGCTTACCCGCATGGGAGCAGAGATCAAGGTTGAGAGCAATATTGCAATCATAACAGGTGTTCCGAAGTATACTGGGGCACGCGTGAATGCACCGGATCTTCGCGCCGGAGCAGCACTTGTGATTGCAGGTCTGGCAGCAGACGGCATCACGGTAGTAGATGATATCTACTATGTGGAGCGCGGTTATGAGGCACTTGAAGAGAAGCTGACCAGCCTTGGAGCCAAGATTGAAAAGGTTGACAATGAAAAGGACTTGCAGAAGTTCGTTCTGAAGGTTTCATAGAAAGGAATCATTTATAAAGTAAAATAAAACAGGAGGCTGACCGGTGTGGGAT
>ERZ1034998.1159-NODE-1159-length-15801-cov-14.488060_pt1 | contig 15801 bp, 12 predicted proteins | sample MGYA00520621_ERZ1034998 | MGnify/ENA primary metagenome ERZ1034998 (study PRJEB33766, sample SAMN09781748) | gut metagenome | biome: gut microbiome | host: Homo sapiens | place: Madagascar | study: EMG produced TPA metagenomics assembly of the PRJNA485056 data...
CTGGAAGCCGTCGGATGCGCCGATATAGAGAATGCGACCGTCCGGTACGAGGACCTCGCTGTTTTGCAGAATCGAATACACCAGTCGGTACATGGGAAGCGTGTCACTCTTCACATGTTGCACAAACTCTTCTTTTGATTTCATATTAGTAGAAAAATTCTATTCTGCCCGCAGTCCATGCAGCATCACGGTATTCTGCCATCCGCTCGCCCCACAGGTTCCGGTATGCAGAACTCCGACACTGCCGCCCGCAGCAGCTGCCTTCGTGTCCACGGTGATCTCCGACGGATATTCCACAGACGGCGGAAGCTCCTTTTCCGTCCACAGATGCGCCCGCAGCCGTCCATCACGAATCTGCACTTCGATATGGCAACCCGTCACAAATCCCGCCGTGTAACAGCATTCCCCGATGGGGGAGGCAAGCCCCTCCTCATAGTACACCGGGAATACCGCCACCGCATTGGAGGCTTCCGGGGAGCGCAGGATCCGGAGTGACGGTCCGGTCATCGTCCGCGCATCGAATCCGACGCACACATCCATATATTGTCCGGCACTGCCGAAGCCCTGTCCGGATGTCTTCGCAGGATCCAGATACACTTCCGCCCGCATTTCGCGCGCTTCCTCTGCAAAAGTATAGAATAGCTTCACACCCTGTATGGTGGGCATCAGTCCGGAGCCCACGCAGCCGTTTCCAGCAGTACGATAGCTCCAGGGAGTCTCCGGCAACTTCTGCTCCCATTTTCTCCACTCAGCAAGCGCCTCTCTGGGCGTATAGAAATCCCTCGTCCACCACTGCGGACGGATCCTGGGCTGAAGTTCCGTAGGGAAATCCGTAAAATCGGTCTGCACCCGTCCGGCATCCTCGATTCCTTCCGGTTCCAGCCTCTCGCAAACACACAGTTCTACCGTCTCCCCACAGGCACTGCAGTTCGTCCGTGGAGTGATCCGCACGTAGACCGCCGCTCCAATTGCTTCATTTCCCGGATGATACACACGATTCCCCACTCCGGGGCGGCTGACGGATACGGTTCTGCGCTCACCGTCCTGCTCCAGTTCCCAGCAGATCAGGGAAGCATCCTGTGCTCCTTCCAGCTCCAGTTCATAGTGCAGGATAAACATCCCCTTCTGCCATGTAACACAGGGATCCTGCTGCCATTTCGGTGCTGGGCGGGTCGTCGGAGGGACTATAATCTCTGCCATAGCCGCCAATCCGGTCTCTGTATGTACGAGCAGTCGGTTCTTCCCGGTACGGGCACCGTTATTTTCTCCATACAACGTCAGTTCCTGCCCCTGCCTCTGCAGACGGATCCTGCTCCCATCTTCCGTGATTTCACAAGCCAGTTCCGGGTGCTCCTGCGTCTCGCCGCTGAAATATTTTACCCGGGTGGACAGGGTCTGGCTTCGATGTTCTTCGGTTAATTCTACGCTCCCCCGGCTCAACACCAGCTGTACCGGCAGATGCTCTGTCTCTGCTTCCGGCAGGTACTCCCGCTGTCCTAGCGGATCCCAGTCGTCCGTTCCCCGTAACAGATTCCGGACGTTGTATTGCGCCCCACTTTTCGCCTCTACCAGAAAAGCCCGCAGCCCCTTTTTTCCGGTGAGATCCACGGTATGTTCCGCAGGTCCTATAGGCGTATCGTTTCCATATGCATAGCACATGGTCTCCGGCTGGGGATAGCGCGTCCACTGCACCTGCAATGCCCGGGAGGTTCCCATACTTTCCTTACGCAGATCCTCGAACCGACAGCCGATCACGTACACACACCCCTGCCCTTTCATAAAATACTGGTCTGCGCCGCTTCTGTCCCTGTGTCCGCAGATCCGGAACAGACAGTCCAGAAACGCACTTCCCGTAGCATCCGTTGCAAAGATCGGGCATCCCCCATAGAAATCAAAATCACAATGCAGATATACCGCATTGCCGTTCAGAGCATCATCGGTGGATTCAAAATGGCAGTTCTCGTACAGGCTCCGTTTCGCACCGCAGATGGGATAGAGATTCAGTCTGCTGACGAAGCGACAGTTTTTCGCATGGAACCGGTCTCCCACCACATCACCCAGCTGTGCCTGTGTGACTGCCTTGCAGCGCTTCGGTCTGTTTTTCGACGGATCTAACGGATACTCCAGATCCACGTTGCAATAGTTCCCGATGGTCAGATTCTCCAGGTACAATCCGTCCCCCTCAAAGTGCAGCATGGTATAATTGCCGATACAGCCGTGGGACTGCCCCTTGTTCGCCGCGATCACCACATCCTCCGGGTGCTCCGACAGACCGATCAACGACAGATAGCTGCATTTTATTTTCTGCTGATAGGGCAGGAACTCTCCCTCTGTCCCCCGGAAGGTTTCCCCATCCTCCGGATCATGCAGCCAGTAAACATCCGGCGCCAGATATACCGTCATCGGGGCTTCCGGCGTTCCGTCCTGCAGTGCCCCGGAGGCAAACAGCTCCTGTAATGAACGGAAGCACCATGCCGTTCCCGGGGCGGCACTGCCGTCTAGCAGCAGATGGTGCGCATCCAGTTTTTCCATCATCGCACTTTTATCTGTCATAATTTATCCTCCTCTGTTAAAATATCTCAGTGTCTCATTATACGGGCAATGCAGGTCAGAAGTAAAGTGACAGTTTCCTTCCGGGAAGTGACAAAAGGTTCCAAAAAAACAAGGCACCGGACGAATCCAGTGCCTTTTGATTTAAAATCTGCTTTAAAAATAAAAGTTAATTTCTGTTCTTCCTTTTTTAATTCGGAAACAGACATCTTTTTATATTTCTTCGGGATTATCAATACATCATTTTCATACGCAGTCATCCTCTGTTACCTCCCATAATGATCTTTGTTTTTCTCTTGTTAACTCGCTTTTTCTCACATTTTCATTTCTTCATAGAGATATTTTCTAAGTCTATGTCATTCCCCTTGGCCATGAATCATGGATATACGGATGTTTAGGGTACACAAAACAAGACGTCGTCTTATTCTGTTATGATCGGCCTTTCTTCCCCCAACTCCTTACGGCAGCCTAACCTCCCATGTCATACAGGATCTCCTTTACTTCAGGGTCCTTAATTCCTTCGTTCTGCTTATCCATAAAGGGGCGTCATGATGCTCCATTACTGAGTCTCTGCTCTGATGGTAAGAAATCTGACTTGGCTCTCTATGTTTATGAATTTCTTCTGTTCCTTTCAGCGCCTTGCGGCGGACGTCTCCTGAATCTCACAGTCGATCTTCTTATGCTGCCTGCGGCTGCCTGTGAATATCTGTTTTTAATCTGAGTCATCTCCCTGATGAGTCTCTTTCGATTGGTTACCATAATTCTTAAATCAGCATACACACCATCCGGTGTATACGGTGCAGAATACCGGCCCTCGGTAACCAGCTTTGCGATCACCTTCGGATCCTTCCTGTCATTCTTGCTTTGGCTGTTGTCATCCAGTTCCTTGGTCTGCTTTACCGCATAAGGGTTAACCATAACCAGGAGGATGCCCTCATCCTCAAGATAAGCGCCAAGGTCAAACCAGTAATGACCTGTCGGCTCGATACCTACGATTACATCTGACTTTCTGTACTTGTCCTGCAAATGCTGCATCCATGCTTTAAAGGCTTCAAAACCTTCTCTGCTGTTGCTGAACGTAAAGACTTTTGCGAGTTCAATGCCTCTCCAGCTTTCATGCATTCACCTCGCGCACACACTTTCTTTTATTTTACCACTTCTGTCAAGAAAAGAATAGCAGGCGAATATTTGCTTTTCAAATAATCGCCTGCCATCGAAAGGGGGTGGTTGTTAGCACATTATAATTTAAACTGGTTCACAATACTGTTTAACTCTTTTACATACTCAACCATATCATTGGATAATGCATCCGTCTTTCCAACCATCTCAAAGATTTCGGAAGACTGGTTCTCAATATCTCCAATTCCGTCTACCGAAGTATTAATAATACCGGAAATGCTGTTGATATTATTCTTAATTTCAACCATTTCTTCATTCAGTTTGTTAACGGAACTACTGATTTCACCCATGATATTTTCAATGTCTGCAGAACTGTTATAATAATTCACTCCTGCTTCCATAAATCCATGATAATCTGCCATTACCGTAGTGTCCATATAATCCATTGCCTTGTTCAGACACTCTACCATGCCTTTGGCAGCATCTTCAATTACTTCTACGACCTGTTTAATATCTCCGGTTGTCTGCTCGGTCTGGGTTGCGAGTTGTCTGATTTCTTCTGCAACAACTGCAAATCCTCTTCCTGCATCTCCCGCTCTTGCTGCTTCAATTGAAGCATTCAGTGACAAAAGATTTGTTTGGGAGGCAATCGCCGAAATCTGTTGTGCCAGCTTGCTGATTTCGCTGATTTTCTGTGCCTTCTCAACTGCAGACTCTGTTTCTCTGCTCAGCTCTTCATACATGTACTTTGTCTTCTCGTTCGCTGCCTTGGAAGATTCCTGCATTTCTCCGGATTGCAGATGAACTGAAGTCGCTTTTTCTTTTCCGCTTTGCAGCCGCACATTCACTTCTGCCAAATCTGCAGTAATTTCCGTGATGTTATTCTCAATCATCGCTACCGAAGGCAATACATTCTGCTTCATCTCATTCGACAACTGGTCCGTGGTACTAAGATTTCGATTCGAATTCTTCTCCAAAACCCCAACCATGTTCTCCAATGCATCCGAGCCGTCATGTATCTTGTTGGAAACCTGCGAAATTCGCTTAACAACACTTTGAATGTTATCTTTGAAATTTGTTATGGCACGGGCCATCGCACCGGTTTCATCGTTATTGCTTTCATACTTGCCTGTAACGGTGTTGGAAGAAAAGTTCAATTCGCCGCTTTCCTTTAATACATCGGTCATCACCCGAACCGGTCTTGCAATTGTCTTTGCAAGGAGCCAGGAAACAATCAGCATGGCAACAATACATATTGCAGCACCAAGTATTCCAATAATTACAATGGGGCGAACCACGCTTAATGCCTCCGATTTATCTGCCATAATCAGCAGCATCGGGTTGGACCCATCGCATACATAATACGCAACGAGCATGGTTCTTCCACCAACCACAGTTTCCGTCACAGACGCTTCCGGAATATCCGACTTTGCAATTCTGCTCATCAATTCCGGGACAACCGTTTCCTCCGGAAACTGGTCCAGATAATTCGTAGAGTTATAACTTGCGTCCGGGTAATAGCAAATCAACCCCGAACTGTTTACAAACACCGGATAACAGCTTTCTACACTTTCAATCTGTACGTTTTCAAAAAGTGCGTCCAGTTCCTCCTGCAACAGCATGGAATAACCATTTTTTTCCAGACGATACTCCACCAGAGAACCATACGCTTTCACAAGGTTCTTCATATTATCGCAGATACTGTCCCGATACAGAGAAGTTACCTTTGGTAGAATACTCAATTCGCTTACAACGACTGTAATCATGGAACTGATAAATACCAGCAGCATAATCTTCTGCGCAATGGAAATCTTAATTTTACCAACATCTAATTTTTTTGCTCCGGTTTCCATTTTTCCGTCTCCATTCATCCCTAAAGTATTCTGTAATCAGCGTCTCTATCCGGTTTTTCATGTAGATAATTATTTTCCTGTCTTACGTGTACGAACATCAAATGCAACTGCAATGATGAAAATAATACCCTTTACAACGTACTGATAGGAAATATCTATGCCCATCAGGTTCATACCATTTGTCAGGGACACAATAACAAGTGCACCAATAATCGTATTTGTAACACGTCCGATACCACCACTTACAGCAACACCGCCAATGTAAGAAGATGCAATGGCATCCATTTCAAATGCATTACCTGCAGTAGGTGTTGCAGACTGCAATCTGGATGTATAAAGAATACCTGCCAGAGCTGCCAGAACACTCATGGAGCAGAATGCGAACATCGTTACCTGACGAACGTTTACACCGGAAAGTTCCGCTGCCTGGTCATTACCACCAATACCATAAATGTAACGACCAAGTCTTGTCTTGTTCAACATATAATTATACGCTAAAAGAATCACTCCGACAATAACTGCGGTCCATGGAATTCCCTGATATTTTGCAAGTACATAAATAATTACCATAATAATTGCAGAAACGAATACCAGTGTACCAATAAAGATTGGCATGGAAATTACTTCAAAGTTGTATTTCTGCTTATTCTTTCTTGCCTTAATCTGGGACATAATTACCAGTACAACTGCCACAATACCAATCAGCAGGGTAAGGAAATGAATTTTATTTCCAAACAATACAATATGTAATGGTAAATCCGGAATAAAGCCATTGGACAATGCGTTAAATCCTGCATTTGGTACAATGATGGTACCGGTTTTCTGCAAGGATAAGTTCAGCAATCCACGGAAAATGAACATACCAGCCAATGTTGTTACGAATGCGGGTACACCAACTCTTGTTACGAGAACACCCTGGTATACACCAATGGCAAGACCAATTACCAATACAATCGGTATTGCAACCCATTCACTCATGCCCTTCTGGGTCATCAGAATTGCTGCGATTGCGCCACTAAAACCTGCCACATAACCTACAGACAAATCAATATGCTTAATAATCAAAATCAAGGTCATACCAATTGCCAGAACAGCTACATATCCTGCCTGATTAAATAAGTTTGAAATATTTCTTGCTGTGACAAATCCACCATTGGTCTTTACTGCAAAGAATGCAATAATTGCAACCAACACGATGTACATCATGTAATCTCTGATATTCTTTTTTACTAAACTGCCAAGTTCCTTTCCAATAGAAACTTTTGCTTGACTATTTTCTCCCATCTTGCACCTCCTATGATTGAATAGCCATTGCCATGACTTTTTCTTCTGTTGCTTCTTCTGCTGAAAGTTCACCCGTAATGGTTCCTTCGGACATAACGTATAAACGGTCACTCATTCCTAATACTTCTGATAATTCGGAAGAAATCATGATTATACTCATTCCTTCTTCTACCAGCTTATTCATCAAGGAATAAATTTCGTATTTTGCACCTACGTCAATACCTCTTGTAGGTTCATCCAGTATCAGAATATTTGGTTTTGCAAACAACCATTTTGCAATCTGTACCTTCTGCTGGTTACCACCACTTAAGTTTCCTACCTTCTGTAATATGGAAGGTGCTTTGATATTGATGGATTCACGATATGAATTTGCCATGATAATTTCTTCATTTTCATTAATTGCCAAACCATTCTGTAATGCTTCCAGGTTTGTAATGGAGTTGTTATATTTAATATCCTGAATCAATACAAGACCATTTCCTTTTCGGTCTTCGGTTACATATGCAAGTCCGGACTGAATCGCTGCCTTCGGACTATGGAAATGTTTCTTCTCGCCATTGATGTATAATTCTCCGGATGTAATCTTATATCCTGGTGTATTACCGAAAATACTAAGGGCAAGCTCGGTTCTTCCGGCTCCCATAAGACCCTGGAGTCCTACGATTTCACCTTCATGTACTTTCATATTTACATGGTGCAGTATTTCTCTTCCCTTTACCGGGTCATCTACTGTCCAATCCTTTATTTCAAAGCATACATCTCCGATATTTACTTTTTCCCGCTTCGGATAAATGTTATCAATTTCTCTACCAACCATGTTTTTAATAATCATTGCTTCTGTAATATGTTCAGAAGCTGCATCCATGGAGCAGATTGTTGCACCATCTCGTAAAACTGTGATGGTATCTGCAATTGCCAAAATTTCTTTCAGCTTATGGGAAATCATGATACAGGTAACCCCCTGCTCCTTCAATTCCTTAATCAGCTTTAATAGGTTCTGGCTGTCATCTTCATTCAATGAAGCTGTCGGCTCATCCAAAATCAACAGCTTAACATTTTTGCTTAATGCTTTTGCAATTTCAACTAACTGCTGGTTACCAACACCAAGTTCTTTTACTTTCATGGAAGGGTCAATGTGCAACCGTACTTTTTCCAAAACTTCTTTGGATTTTACAATTGTTTCATTCCAGTCAATGGATTTTCCCTTCATAATTTCATGTCCGAAATAAATGTTTTCATATACACTTAATTCCGGAATCAATGCCAATTCCTGATAAATAATTGCAATTCCTTTTTCTTCACTGTCTGCAATAGACTTGAATTTCTGTACTTCGCCATTATATACGATATCACCCATATAAGTCCCGAAGCTGTGCACTCCGGAGAGTACCTTCATCAACGTGGACTTTCCGGCTCCATTTTCTCCAACCAGGCAATGGATTTCACCACGTTTTACTTTAAAGTTTACATCACTTAACGCCTTAACTCCCGGGAAGGTTTTCGTGATGTCCTTCATTTCCAATATATAATCTTCCACCGCTGGACCTCCTTTAAAACAGAGCCGGCCTTATACCTCTCTAAGATGAATAAAGCCGGCCCGTCTATCTCATTATCTCACATTAAGATTCTATGTTGTTGTTAATTATTCTAATCCTGTGAAGTCACCAGCTTCATAGTATCCAGAATCAATTAATGCTGACTTAACATTGTCTTTTGTTACAACTACTACGTCTGTCTGCTTAGCAGGAACATCCTTAGCTTCGTTGTTGTAAGTAGTATCTGTTGCAGGTGTTTCGCCGTTTAATACGGAAACTGCCATTGCTACAGAGTCAGCTGCCAATGTACGAGTATCTTTGAATACTGTCATGGACTGCTTGCCATCGATGATGTACTGGATAGAAGCCTTTTCAGCATCCTGACCAGAAATAACATAGCTTGTTACGTCCTTATCGGTAGAGAATACATCTGCGATTGCACGGGATGTACCATCGTTAGGAGCAAGTACACAAACATCGCCCTTAGCATCTGCGCCGTTTGCTGTTAAGTTAGCTTCTGCTTTAGACTTAGCAACGTTGAAATCCCAGTCTGTTGTAATCTGTCCAATGATTGTACTTAATTCTTCACGAGTAAGGTCTGCCTTATCCTGAAGTGCTACAGCTTCATCAGAGTTTACAATCTTGAATGTTCCGTCAGCAATCTTTGGCTGAAGAACGCTCCAAGCGCCCTGGAAGAAGATGAATGCGTTGTTATCAGTAGCTGCACCAGCGTAAAGGTAAAGCGGAATACCACTTCCTGCAGGAGCATTGTCAATTAAGAACTGTCCCTGAGCTGCACCTACTGCAAAGCTATCAAACGTTACATAATAGTCAACTGCATCTGTACCGGTAATCAATCTGTCGTATGCGATAACGGTAACGCCTTCTGCCTTAGCTGTTTCTGCTGCTGCAGCAGCTGCTGCTCCATCCTGTGCACAAATGATTAATACGTCGATACCCTGAGAAATCAATGTTTCAACATTTGTTTTCTCTGTTGCTGAGGAACCCTGGCTGAATAATACCTGATTTGTGAAACCAGCATCGCTGAGAATCTTTTCGAACTGTGCCTGGTCCTGTAACCATCTTGGTTCATCCTTTGTAGGAAGAACGATACCAACCTGAACGCTTCCGTCTGCAGAAGCTGCATCTTCAGCAGGAGCTGCATCCTCTGTTTTGGTTTCTGCCGGAGCAGATGTTGTAGAAGAACATCCTGTGAGTAATCCAACTACCATTGTTGCTGCAAGTAACATGCTGAGTAATTTTTTTCTCATTTTTAAATAACCTCCCTTTGTTTGTTAACTGCTTGTTACAGTAGTTACTTTAACACGGGGAGGCATGACTTTAGTTGTTATGATTCTTCACATTTTTATGTTTTTTATAATGATGCAGAGCATGTATTAGCATTTTTTTGTCTGCACTTTTTTTCAAATGCAGTTTTGTCCTATTGTACTTTGGGACGTTCAATATATACATCTTCCCGCAAATGAAATCCGCTGTCGATGATGGTGGCGTCTATATTTCCTTTCGTTACTGCCAGCGGCTGCAGCTTTATGTAGGGCACATCTGTAGTTCCATCGTTCAATGTTTCTTCTGTTACTACCGTCTCCCCCTTTGCCATTGCCACCGCACATTCTGCAGCAGATTTTGCAAGCTTTTCAATCGGTTTATACACCGTCATATATTGTGTTCCCGCAACAATTCTCTGGCACGCCTCCAAATCTGCATCCTGTCCGACCACACAGATTTCTCCTGCCAGCCGGTTTTCGGAAAGTACCCGGACCACCTCTCTTGCCAGGTCATCATTTCCGCACATAATCCCCTGTACTTCCCTGATTTCTTCCAGATGTTCCGCAACATACTGTCCTGCCAAATCCGCCTTCCAGTTGTCAATGTATGTCATATCTGCAACAACAATACCTTTTTCCGAAATAGCCTCCCGGAATCCCCGTTCTACATAGGAAACGTTATTATCCTCTGACGGACCGCAAATCATAATAATTTTGTCTCCCTTTTTCAGCACCTTTGCCATTTCCGTCCCCATGAGCTTTCCAACCATCTCATTATCAAACGATATATACAGGTCCGGGGCAGCCTCCAGTGCAAGGCGGTCGTAGGAAATCACCTTAATTCCTGCGTTTTTTGCTTTTTTAATCACTTCGGTAAGAGAATAGGAGTCAATCGGAACCACCACAAGCACATCAACCTTTTTGTCAATAAAATATTCAATCTGCTTTATCTGTTCCTGCGCATCTCCGTTTCCATTCTGCACATTCACTTCTGCCCCAAGCTCCTGCGCCGTAGAAACAAAGACATCACGGTCACGCTGCCAGCGCTCTACCACAAAATTGTCAAAGCAGCAGGCAATCTGTATTTTATCTTCCTCCCGTGGCTCTTCCACTGTTATTTTGCTTTCTTTCCTGCCGCAGCCTGCAAGCAAAAATGAAATTATCAGTATTCCCATATATAAGAAATTTCGATATCTCATGCGTTTTCTTCCCTTTTCTCTTTAAACTCCGTAGGTGTAAATCCTACATTCTTCTTAAAGGTTCTGCTAAAATAATTCGGATCTGCATACCCAATCTCATTACAGATTTCCTTCATGCTTTTATCCGTCTTGGAGAGCAGCTCTTTTGCCTTCTCCATCCGGATGCCTGTAACATATTCAATAAAACTTTGTCCCATCTCTTCTTTAAACAGCTTGCTGAAATAGTAAGGACTGATATTTATCTGTCTGCTCGTCTCATCCAGAGATACTTCATTCTGGTAATTGTGGTCAATATAATCCTTTGCAATTGCAATCAGATTCGTGGCCTGTTCTTCCTTTTTGTTTACAATATTACGACAGACATCCTGTATCTTCGTAATGAACCAGGTCCTGATTTCTTCATAGTTGCTCATATCGTTGATGCTTTTCAGGTAATCATGTCTGGAGCTGAAACGGTAGACCATCCCCCCGCTTTCGTATCCGATTTTCTCTGCCCAAAGCACAAATTCCAGTACCTTCAGCTTAATATCCATCACATTTTCTGCATTGCTTTCCAGCATCCAGTTAAAAAAGCTGGTGGCTTGTGCAGTTGCTCCCTCCAGATTTCCCTCTTCTACAAAGGAAAACAGTTTTTTCTCTGTCTGAACCGGATAATTCTCCTCATAATCGCATCCAATCGGAAGGTCTTTCACATGTGCCACACTTCCACTGGATATCCGGAAAGAATTAATCGCCTCCGAATAGGAAACACCTGCCTTTTCAAGAAGCATCACCGAACCAATCCCGACCCGGAATTTTGCATCAATTCTACCCGAAAGCTTGCGTACCATCTTTCTTGCGTTTTCGATTACTTCAATACGGCTGTCATACTCCTCGGAGCTTTCCTCTATTCCTACCGGAACATAAACAATAATCATGTTTGCCATCATCGGTCCCACAATTCCGGTAAAAAACTCCTTGATAATCTCCCGGATTTCCTGATAGCTCGACTGAACACGCACACTTGTACCAACCGTATTGGTAAGATGACCATTTTCCTGGTCATCGCCACACTTGATAACCATCATGTATCCCTGTTCCTCTTCTACCCCAAGGAGCTGCTTATACCGCTCCGTATCCTCGGCGTAATTGTCCTGAAACAACACCGAATATATCAAACCGCTCTCAATAATCGGAATGACCGTCTCCAGTTTTTCCCGAATCAAAAGGTCATTGCTCCGTTTTTCCCTGGAAACATCCACCTCTTTCATTGCCTTGCGGAGAATATCAATGATTACATTTTTTTCGATAGGCTTGTTAATATAGTCCAGAGCTCCCATTCCCAATGCCTGTTTGGCATAATCAAAGCGGTCATATGCACTCAGAATAATAAATACCGTATTATGGCAGGTCTGTTTGATTTCTTTCATCGCCTCAATGCCATTGATTCCTGGCATCTGAATGTCCATAAAAGCAATATCCGGACGAAAACGTTCCGCAAGCTCAATTACGCTTCTTCCTGTCTTTGCCGACTCAATCATGCAGCTATCGCCGAAATTCTTCTGAATGATGAAGCTTAATGCATCAATTACAATTCCCTCATCATCTGCAAGCATAATCTTGTACATCCGTTTTTCCTCCTCGTTTCATGACCTATTGCATGGGAATCCGAATGATGAATTCTGTTCCCTGGTTGATTCCATCGCTTTGAATCTGTAAAATATCCTCTTTTCCGTAGAAAAGGGCAAGCCGTTTTATTACATTATCCAGGCCGATTCCATTAGAATCCTTATTGTCTGCAGAAACCTGTACGCTTCCGCTGAGAATCTGATGAATTTTGTCCTGGCTCATCCCAATTCCATTGTCCTTCACGCTTACACAAATATCATTGTTATCCCGGTATACGGATAACAGAATTTTGCCTTCCCGGTCAATCCCCCGAATTCCATGGTTTACACAGTTTTCTACGATTGGCTGTAATACCATTGCCGGAATGGATGCATTTACCAGCCGTTTATCAATTTGCTTACTATAATGCACCTCTCCGGAAAAACGCACGTTAATAATATAAATATAATTATCTACCAGTTCAATTTCTTCATATAAGGAAACACTTCCGTAATCCTTTTTTACACTATATCGAAAGAAATCCGCCACATTCTGAACATATTCATAGGTTCTCTCCGCATCCTCCATCATTGCAAGCTGAGCACCCGCATTTAACGTATTGAACAGAAAGTGCGGATTAATCTGTGCCTGCAGGTATTTCAGCTGTGCATCCTTCAGATGTGCTTCCATTCGAAGCTCCTTTTCCTGCATCTGACGTTCTGTTTCCATGCTCTGGCGGAGCCGCTTGATGTATTCCTGAATACTGAGCACCATTTTATTGAATGCTTTCGTTACAACGCCCACTTCATCATTTGCATAAACTTCAATTCTGGCTACCTCCAGGTTTCCTCCCGCTACTTCATTCGCAGTTTCTGCAAGCTTGCGCAATGGCTGTATAATCCCCTGTGTCATCCAGATAATCAATACAATCGTCAGCATTCCCGTTAAAACAAACATCATCTGATTCAACGTTTCCACACGGTGCATGGTATTCATCAGTACGTGATAATTCTGCGAATTATGATAAAATTGTTTGTTATTCAGGCAATAGATGTAGTCCCGGATATACGTGCACAATTCCGTTGCTTCTTCATAATTCTCTTTATATTTCTCAACATCATAACCACGCCGGTACTTGATTGCCAGCTCGCTCACCTTCCGGTAACGCTCGGAAAGATTCCGAATGTTTTTCTCAAGTAAAAGCAATTCATCATCGGTAATCTGATTATTCAACCCTTCTACCAGTTTATCATATTCTGTAACATCCCGGTAAAAGTTCTCCATAGAATCCGTCTGCCGCAAGTTCAGATATTCCGTCATATCATCCTGTACCAGCGTCAGAATATTCTGCAGCTCATTCAGCTCTGTGTTACTCGCATACACCTGTTCAATCTGAAGCATCATTTCATCCAGATTGGAATAAATGTATACATTCACTCCAAACAAAACCACCGTCATAATCAGGAATACCGCTATCAGCTTCATCTGGATGGATATTTCAATTTTATGAAGTTTATTCTTCAGTCTTCGAAGCATCCTCAAGGTACTCCTTTACGTTCGTTTCCGTAACCGCATTGCCTTCCATCAGGAAAAAGCCGTTTACATATCCGGTATCCAGATATTCATTCAATGCATCCACGCATCGTCTCCCCATGTCCCGATAATCCACCGCTATGGTTGCCGAAATGATATTTTTATTTACTGCCTGTAAAATCGTATCTGAAGTATAATAGCCAAGCACATATACCTGACCGACAATATTGTAATCAACCATTGCCTGATATACACTGACGGTATTTTTCTCATTCAGACATATGATAAAGTCCGGCAGTTCCTCCATATCAATCAGCATTTCGCGAATGGATTCATCTGCATTAAAGGCACTTCTTCCATCCACCGACTTGATTTCCAAATCAAGCTGCAAATGATTTCCCTCATTCGTAAGTGTTTCCTTAATTCCGTTGCAGATAATGTTTTGTGTGCTGTCATCCGTAGATGCGTCCAGAAGAATCAACACTTCCCGATTCTTCTTGGTCGCAAGCTTAATAATCTGACGTCCGTACTCTCTGCCTAAACTGTATCCACCTACCCCTACATAACTTTTTCTTTGACTGTCCACACAGTCATTCACAACGGTAACTACCGGAATTCCCTCCTGCTGTGCCTCTCGAATGACATTCTGATATTCTTCGGTCTCCTCTGCTTCAAGAATAATTCCATCCACCTGTGCAGCAATTGCAATACGGGCAAGCTCTATTCTGGAGTAATCTCCATCCAGTCCCTCTCCCATAAGCTCTACATAAGCACCTGTTTCCTTGCCTTCTTCCAGACACCCTTCAAATATTTCTTCCCTTGACTGCTCCTCCGGCTGCTCCATAATCAATGCATAATGCCTGCGGTAGCTGCTTGTTTCGCTGTTCTTGTCATGCTGTCCCACCACCATATCCATCTGCTGTCTGGACAACACAATTTCCCCGACGATAAACCCTATCATTACACACTGGAAAAGCACCAGCAGTGCTCCAAGTCCCTTGCTCCATTTTCGATTCCATCCTGATGTTGCTGCCATATCTCTTTCCTCGTTTTTGTCTGCTACTGGCATTCTAACACAAAACGGGCAGAATTATCAATTCTGCCCGGGATTTTTCTTTCGTAAACAGCCAGAAGTTCCTTTATTTACCGACCCCAAAAAGTTAGACCAATAATCTAACGATTGGAGGTCGGTATTTTTATGGCTAAGTATAGCTACGAATTCAAAAAATGATTGTTGATGCTTATTTAAATGGAGAGGGTGGATATAAACATCTTTCATCTGTCTATGGTCCAACTAGAAGAGATATACAAAAATGGGTTCACAATTATCAAACTTTAGGAGATGAAGGTTTACTACGTTCTCGGAAAAATGATATATATTCTTTCGAAAAAAACTTTCTGTTGTAGAATTATATTTATCAAGTGAAATCTCATATCAAGATTTAGCATTGCAAGAAGGTATTACCAACCCCTGTATGATTACCAACTGGGTTAACCGCTTTCGAGCAGCCGGTCCTGATGCGTTGAGACCACATAAGAAAGGTCGAAAGAAAATATTGGATAAATCATGTAAGAATCCGAAAATAGTACCGTCAGAAGAGCCTTCCGTTGACACAAGCGCAGAGTATGTAAAAGAACTGGAAGATGAACTTCTGAAGTTAAGAATAGAGAATGCCTTTTTAAAAGAACTGAGGAGACTGCGTTTAGAGGACGAAGCAAAAATGAGAGAACGGCAAAAATCATCAGCAGTCTCCGAAGACAGTTCAAATTAAAAGACCTTCCGAAGCATAGCGAAAGGTTCTTGTCTCACCGTCTGCATAGACAAACTGAAAATATCCCACACCTTCCACCATCT
>ERZ1034998.1160-NODE-1160-length-15782-cov-16.699116_pt1 | contig 15782 bp, 9 predicted proteins | sample MGYA00520621_ERZ1034998 | MGnify/ENA primary metagenome ERZ1034998 (study PRJEB33766, sample SAMN09781748) | gut metagenome | biome: gut microbiome | host: Homo sapiens | place: Madagascar | study: EMG produced TPA metagenomics assembly of the PRJNA485056 data...
ATTCAGATACTATCCTTATAAACAAAGAAGCTGACCTTTTGGGTCAGCCTCTTTGTGTGTATAAATTAATCAGATGTTATTCTTTTACGCAGCGGACTGCAAGCCCCTGCGCTCCGCATCGATCATTAGCCTTCTTCGAAGTCACGACACTTGAGGCATTCGCGTTTGCAGGAGCGTCCAATTCAAGTCTTCCAGGATACCAATACCCTGGATTTGCATCACAAGCAGACGCATTCCAAAACATAACTGGTGTCTCAACACCGGATATTTTAGATTGCCCGACTTTCATATTCGAAAAGTTTCTACCACACCCAGTGAAAGGAAAATAACTGCCATTAAACAGCACTCCGTGAAGATTGCTGGCCATTGAAGCTGCGCCTTCTGCTTTAAATGCGGAAACAAAAGCATCAATCACCTCTTTGCCCATCGCTCTCCAACCTGCAGGACACGGGTCATATAGAGACTTGACAACAACGCGGTCGTCACCGCTATCAGAATCTCCCCACAAAGCTTTGAATGTCTGGTCTTTATCACTCTTATAATACCAGTTATAGTTGCTGTATTCGAGTTGACCATTAACCTTATTGACTCCTCCAATGAACATATATGGAGCTTTAGTCGCGTACGAAAGATATACATCCAATTTGTCTGAAGAAGAAGCAAATGAAGACTTCGGCGCAAAATTCAACGCTGCATTTGTATCTACCGAGCCGTCTGACTTGTGAGCATAGCCGAACATCTGTCCATTCACATTCTTTTTATTACTCTGATTGTTGATCTGCAATGCGATTATCGGAGTAAAGGTAGGAACTGAAAGTAAATAATTCGTATAATCACAAGGTTGATATGTATCATAATTATCGAACGACGGGAATGGGTCTTTGCGGCCCCACTGGTAGAAGTTTCCGACAGCATTGACTGGCTCAAAATTTCCATTCAGGTCTCTACCATCAGCAATAGCGCCCAGATTTCTTCCCATTATTTTGTATGAGCCTAATGTCATAGCATCTGAGTCCATATCATAGTCCTTAACGGCCCAGATATTCCAACTCCAGAGCATGGTTGCATTTGAGATATTGCGTTTCTCGTCAATCGCGATGTTCTCATAAGTCACCCCTTCTTCAGCAAATGCAGCAATGACCACATTTCCTGAAATAAATGTTGATGGCGTGGAGAAACATACATATCCATCCTTGACCAATACGCTATTTACAAAAACAGGAGATTCGTCTTTCACAGTTCCGTCATAATAGCAATTGTACCATAGCACAAGAGCAGATTTCGGCGCTATCACGGTCTCTCCTGCTACTGATTCAAGCTGACTTGGAACGACACCATTACCTTTAACAGTAGCTTTGAATTTATAATTGCCAGGAGCGGATATCAGATAACAGTTAGCAACTCCTGCTGTGCTCAAATCAGTATATTCGGCTTTAATCTCATTGACCTCGAATGAAAGTGCTGCTTTCACTCCAGCAGGAAGTCCTGATGCAGGAACTTTTTTCGAACCGAGTTTTGTCTCGATTCCGTTTACTGTGGCATAAACAGAGAATGTTTTCCCAGCATGGCCTGGAGTGATTGTCATATAGGCATTTACCGGAGTTGCAGAAAGCTTTGCCGCCTCATTGAAATGCAGGGAAATTTCAGGAGTTCCGGAAGTAAGAGTCAGTGAACCATCTGAAAGATTTACGCTTCCCTCTGTAACAGAGAAGATTTCACTCTCGTCCTCAAATCGCACTCTGATGTCGGAAACGCTATAATTGCTTTGTGCAGAAGTGAGGGCAATGTTCAAAACTGAAAGTGCATGAGAGAATGTCATTTTCACATTCTTTGTCTCATTGTTATTATAAATCCACTTTGCCATAACAGAACTGTAAAGCAAATCTGTCGCATTCAAATGGGATACATCGTCAGCGGAAGTCTGAACGACAGAGGATGGCACGACAAATTTTACGGCAAATGGGTCCTTACCTGCAGATGCATTGTAAGGATAATAGGCGTAAGTCAAGTAATTTTTGCCAGCTTCTGCAAGATAATGATTGCCTATATTAAAAATAGTAGCACTGCCACTTTCATTTGCAGTTATCTTGTCATTCAACTGTTTGTCAACCACGCTTGCTCCTACACCTTCAATCGAACCTCCTTTATACCAATAGACACCCAGCGCATCATCTTTCACCCACTCGGTCTTCATCACATTGCCTTCATCTACAAACGAAGTCTTGGTCTCAGGAAAAGAGCCTACGATAACAGCAGAAGACTCCCCTTCAGCAGGAATCTGTTCTGACACTTCAGATTTCTGGCATCCGACTATAGCCGAAAGTGCCAGAATATATATCAATGACTTTTTCATGTTCATTAGTTATTAGCGAGTTTTAACTTCTTCCCATTCATCCCAGTAAGGCATGTCATTCACAGCGTTCTTATCCACGCCGCCACTGGCATAACCGTTTTCGAGATTCACATTGAGAATCGCCAGAGCCGGTGATTCATAACGCTTTGGAGCAGCTGCTCCGTTCAGTTTTTTGTTCATGATTAATGTTATTAATTAGTTAAACTTTTTATTCTTTCACGCAGCGGACAGGGCAACTTGACGCCAAGTACTTGCTGTCTTCAACTCTCACTTCCTTGAGAGTCTTCGGCTGGTTCTTGTCCGCATAATTTGGCGGAGCGACCATCGCAGCAGCATAGGCATATCCGTAATTGTGGGCCGTAACTGATTCCGATGTCCACATATATGATTTGGTTTCATATCCGCAGGATTTCACTGTCTCTGTCCTGAAATGTTTGTTGCTTCGCGAGTCGGTCATCGGAAGATAATGTCCGTCGAAATCATATCCCACAAGATTGGCAGCCAGTGTGGCGCTGCTGAAAACAGTCTGAATAAACGACTGAGCCTCAGCCTTGTTGCAGACACGCCAACCGGCAGGACATGGGTCGAAGAGTGTTTTCTTCGCTTCAGAACCACCCCAGAACGCCCTGTAGCTCTGGTCATTGGTCGTCATCCACGGATAATAGCCGCCGTCAGGATATTTGGAATTCAGAATATAGACATAAGGATGTTCCACGGCATAACCTGCAAAGACGCTGTTGGACGAAGACGGAGCCGCGATGCTGTTCCTCTCTATAGTATGCCAAGACGAATCAATGTTGAACGAACCGTCGTCTTTTGTCCGGTAGCCCCAGACCTGGTTGTCCACATTCTTCGCAGCACTCTGGCCATTGACCCTCAGAGCTACGATCGGAGTGTATGTAGGAGTTCCGATGAGAGTGTTGGCGTATTGGCAAGGCCAATAGTTGCAATAGTCCGCAATGGACGGGAACGGATCCTTTCTGCCCCATTGATAATAGTTGCCCACTGCATAGGCAGGTTCATATTCACCTTTTGAGCCGACACCGGAAATCGCCGCTCCTATATTCCTGTCCATGAAGGTTTTACCTCCTGAGATGACAGCCGTCGCATCCGGGTCATAACCATCTGCAGCCCAGATGTTCCAGCTCCAGAGAAGCGTCGCATTGGTGATATTCTTATTTTCATCCACCTCTATATTGTCGTAGGTAACGCCCTCCTCGGCAAATGCCGCAATCACGACATTGCCAGGGACAAATTCCTTAGGCGTGTCGAAATAGACATAGTCCCTGAAAAACACCAGCGACGAAAGCAGAATCGGGCAGGCGTCCACCCACTTGTTGTCCTTCTGGACGGTGTTGTACCAGAGGACGAGGACGGATTTCGGAGCAATGTCCGCAGAGCCAGTCACTGCTGAAAGCGCTGCAGGGATATAGCCGTTACCCTTCACAGTAGCCTTGAACTTGTAGAACTGGTTGGCCTCGGAAACGAGGTAGCAGTTGGATGTGGAAAGTTCACCCAGATCCTTGATCTTGATGGCCACATCACCCGGCACCTCATAATCAGCCACCACATTGATCACCTTGCCTGCCGGGAAGCCACCTTCCGGAACCTGCTTCTCCATGATCAGCTTCTCTTTGCCTCCGATGACCGCAACCAGCTGCATGGTCTCCCCTGCCAGCGCCGGGTTGAAGACCAGGTAAACATGCGATGCTGCCGGCCAGGAAGTCGCAAAATCGCAGTCCAGACGCACTTCAGGCGAGGTTGTCGCCCCTGTAAGATCCAGTTTGCCGGTACTCAGGTCAATGCTGGCGTTCTCGAATGCCACGGCAGCATCCTTGTTGGAGGTGCAGCGGAAAATCAATGCATCCAGTTTCATCCTGGTATCAGTGGTCAGTTCCAGATCCAGCACGGAGAAAGCATGATGGAAAGTAAGGTTCACCGCATCATCGGATTTGGTGACATTCTCCACGGCAGCCCAGATGAAGTCATTTTCAGCAAGGTGCGCTGTAGAGCCGCTTGAGTACTGGGACTGGGATGCAGAAATCCCCACCTTTGCCTTATGCGGATCCGTGCCTCTGTCGGCACTGAAAGGATAGCAGGCATAGAACGACTGCGGGGTATTGTCCCCTGCCCAGCGGATTCTCTGAGCGCGGGACTGATATGAGAACGTCGTTCCGGTACCTTCCTGGTCAGCGAGATATGCGCTGTTGGACTGGAGGGACTTGCCTTCAGCCTCTGTCCAGATTCCGATTTTGTCGGATTTAACCCAAGCGAGTTTCAATGCATTGCCGTCATCGGTATGAGTCACCTTGCTCTGCACTTCCTGCTGCAGGAAATCTGCAGAAAAGGCAGGTCCGTCAGACAGCATGTCCTCATCCATCTGTCCGTTCTTGGAACAGCCGATCAGGGCAGATGCCAGGGCTATCATTGATATATATTTGATATTCATAATTTTACGCATTAACAGTTTACCATTTCCATTTATCCATATCGTCTATCTTTCCGCCTCCAGGGTTAGCCTCTGACGGGTCGTAAAGTGCGGCGTCGATGAGAGGTTTCAGAATCCCTTCCATAACAAGGAATGCCTTCGCATTCGGATGAACGGAATCAAGGTTCAATGTTCCGTCGGCATTCTTGCCGAACACCCAACAGTACTCGTCAGCCAGACCGTTCTGATCATTTTTCAGAGCGCTGTGGTAATCTGCATAACGATAGCCTCTCTCGGCAGCATAAGCCTTGATGAGCTTGTTGGCCTCGATAACCTTAGATGCGATGTAGTCTCCGTCAAACTCCGCTTTCCAAGCATCCGGTTTCCACCACATGCTCCTTGTCGGACAAATCGAACCGAGTATGACAGGAACTCCCATATCTTCGGCAATCCTGGACATAAGGGCGATATTGGCAAGAAGATTCTCCTTGCTCACGTGAACCCGGTAGCCATCACCGGACATATTTTCAGCAAGGTCATTCGCACCGCAGGTAATCACCACACATTGAGGATTGTCATCTACGATGTTCGGACCGAAACGGTCAATCATATTGCTTGATGTCTGTCCATCGATTCCACAGTTAAGGTAGCTGTTCTCGGTGAAAAAGGCCAGACGGCCGCGGTCTTTCCAGGTCCTTGTGATAGAGTCGCCCATAAGTGCTGCCCTGTGGCCGGTCTGTTTGCCGTATCCCGGAGCCTTTCCGTCCACATTTTCCTTCACGCATCGAAGTTGCAGTCCGGCACCGGAGTAACTGTTGCTCTGAGTGATCTTGGCGCCTGCACCGTTCGAGCCGACAGATGAGCGGATCGGATAAAGAGAGTTGGCAACACTTGCAGAAGCCATCATAACTTCACCTGAAGCCGAAATGACTGAGCCACCGAAACCGGCCTTTCTCTGTCCCGCAAATGGGAAATAGAGGTCATATTCGGAAACATAGACTCCGTGACCGCACGCAGCGGAACCGGAAGAAGCGAAGAATGTCGCATAGGCATCTGCTGTCGGCACTTTCCAACCTGCCGGACACGGGTCATAGATGGTCTTATCATTGCTGATGTTGTCCGTGCTGCCCCAGAGATAGCGCCACTGCTCATTGTCCAGAATGGATTTTGCCTGGAAGTCGCCTTCTCCTGAGAACCAACTGTATTGAGGATAGACAGCATCGTTGTTGCCGCCGAACATCCACTTGTGAGGATATTTTACGGACTCGTCCACGGCCTGCTGGAGCGAATAGCCCGAACCAAGTTCAGCATGGAGCATCCTGGCGTTCTTGGCCCTGTCGGAAGAGAAGATCTTGTCCCCATCGACTTGATATTCATCCAGGGTGGTGTAAGCAGGGTTGCCCCAGCCTTCCTGTACATTCGTAGCCGATTTATATTCAGATGCTGCAGGGAACGGATCCTTACGGCCCCACTGATAGTAGTTGCCGATGGCTCCGGCTGCCTTCACATTGTCAGAGATATCCTTTGCAGAAAGTCCGAGCACGGCTCCGAGGTTGCGGTCCATGACCGTATAACGGCCGGCCTTCCTGGAAGTCGCATCGGCATCCCAGCCTTCCACGGCCCAGATGTTCCAGCTCCAGATGATTTCGCCGGACTCATTCAACGCAGCGATCACGGCATTGCCGTTCACAAAAGTCTTCGGTGTCTTGAAATAGACGAGGCCGTCAACTTCGTCATACATCACGCTTCCGACAGATACAGGACTTGCATTGACAAATCCACCCTCGCCTTCAGGGATGCTGTACCACAGAAGTTCTGCTGAAGAAGGGGTCAAAGCGGCATCGTATGCGGTGCTGTGCGGTTCCCCGTCGTAGCTCCAGCTGATGCTCTTCGTACTGCCGTTGCCCTTTACCTTCGCATTGAAAGCATAGAGGCAGTCAGCCTTGTTCACGATATAGGTGTTGGCAGTACCGTCCGCGCTCAGGAGCACAGGGTCTGCGGTCATTCCGACATTGTAGGAAACACAGGTTCCCGGCTTGAATCCGCCTTCCGGAACATCCACGACAACTTTCTCAAAGTCAGCACCTTCGAGGTCGCAGTCTATGGTCAATGTCTTGCCGGCATACTGCGGATTCACATTGACAATAAATTCAGAGGCCTTGCGCCTGAGATATACAGGTGAGACAGGCTTGACATTGATCACAGAACTTACCGAGTCTATTTCAGAGAGGCTGGAAGTGAACAGGTCATATTTGGCATGTTTGAAGGCGAGTGCCGTCCCGTCTTCGCCTGAGAGTTTTACGGAATTGCAGGCAACAGGCAGATTGGAAGAGACATTGACCTTCACGAATGCGAGGACAGGCGCAAGTGACATTTCGAGAATGCCGTTTTCCGGGCGCTCAACTGATTTGACTGAAGATACGAAGATCTGGCTTCTCTTCAGCTGCGTCGTGGTCAGAGGAATCGATACCTCCTGATTCTCCGCTACTGAAACCGGAATCGAGGTCGCATCCTTCATCTTGGTAGTGAACGGATAATACAGGGCCACGTCATATTTCTTGCCGTCTTCCCATTTGAGCTTGTCAGCGTCACGGAGAGGGAAGAAACGGGATGATGCGGTGGATGTATATGCGTCATAATAGGCATTGTCATTCAACGCCGAACCGGTACCGGCTTCGGAAACGAACACTCCGATACGGTCAGAAACCGCTTCCCAGGTGACAGGAGCCGCCTCAGACGGTGAAGATGCTGACACCTTGAATGAAATGTACTCCGAAGAAGTCATCGGCGCATCTTTCTCCGGCTCATTCGCTTCTTCTTTTCCGCAGGCGGTCAGGGCCAATGCGGAAAGAAGCGTCATATATATTATTCTGTTTTTCATCTACTATATTATTGAAGAGTTATCTGATAGAACGAATCTGTTCCAGAATAGTAGTCCTTGGATGAGAACACGCCATGCGTCCACTTGAATTCGCTGACAGTCTGGCCGTCCAGTCCGTCGATGCAGTTGCCCTTGAACGAATATGGCTTGTAAAGCTTCATCACTCCGTCAGGAAGATTTATGGCACAGACATTCTCCACGACCTTCTCGGATTTGTAAACCGGAGCGCCGTTTTCGTCTGTCATCGGGTTGCCGTTATCGTCAGTGGCCTGGACAGGCATCTCGTAGGACAATGTCCAGATCTTGCTCTTGTAGTATCTCTCGTAATTGTTGAAATCAGGAAGAGATTCCCTAGTAGCAGTTCCGATCACCTTGCCGTTCACGCAGAGGTCGAATGACTTTTTGGTCACTGCCTTTTCGCTCGCGTGAACCTTGGCGATATAGCTTTCAGGTGTTTCATCGCCGGAAAGCGGAGTGAGACGTATTCTGTTGAATGACTTCAGGCCTTTCAGGATGATCTCGTCATAGTTGTCGGAAATCGACATGACGGTGAACTCGAAATCACCGCCCCAGCCGCGATATCCGCCACCGTTCGGGCCTCCAGGGAAGGAGAAGAAATGTATGTAGTCATTGTTGGTGCAGAATTTCAGCATCGGACCGGTACCCAGTTCCACCTTGTATTCTGACTCCGTAACAGGGTCAGCCTGAGGTATGAAGCCGGCTCCCTCGAACCAGACTTTCACTGTATAGTCCGGTGAGAACTGCAGCACGTAAATCCATCCTCCATAACGGAGGTCCTCATCCGGGAAATACTCCATAACCCATGTTTCGCGGGCTACCAGCGCACTGCGACAGAGCTCGATGCGGTCTTCTGTACGTCGTGCGGCCGTCTCGTCGAAGATTCTGTCGCTCTTGTAGCAGGAAGCCACAGAGAACAGCATCATCGCTGACAGAATATATGTTATAATTCTTTTCATATCGATTCGGGTTTATTCGTCAAGTGATTCCCAATCCAGGCTGTCCAGCTGAGCGATACGGCGATGATAGATTTCACACCATCTTTCGGAATCCACTCCGTAGGAATCCTTGAGCCATTTCTTAAGCATGTCAAACTTCTTTCTCATGAGCGGACCGCCGACTGGACCGGCCTTGGCTATCATTGCCTCTCTTTCCTCTTCCGTAAGGGAAATCAGACGTCCGCCGGTCTCTGCCACATCCTCGCTGTAGTGGGAGCGCGCATAGTTGCTGACAAATCCTTTCTGATAAGGATCATCGGTAAGGGAAGTGTAGCGGTCGCCCACGTAGTCGCTGAGGGTGATGTCCTTGAACTCTGCAGGAGAGCCGTGGATACCGTCGAGGATATGGGTAAACTCATGGAGCATAGTGCCCGCGATTCTTTCCGCATCCTTATGGTATTCGAAGAAGTTCACGCCCAGGATGTTGATCTGAAGACCGTTTTCCGCAGATGCAAGGGCTGTGGAACCGCTGCTGCTTATCTCGAAACTGCCCACGAGGAAGAGCACCTTCGGGAAATAGGATTTCACGAACAATGCAGGATCCTCGGTCTCGTCTCCGGAAGACATCATCTCCACCATGGCCTCAAGAGTCGTGAACTTGATAAGCTTGGCAATCATGATCGACTCCTTGATGTTAGGAGGTGATACCCAGTAGTTGAAGCTGGTCTCCCTGTCCGGCATACGGTATTCGAAACGGACATTGTAAGGCTCCACATAATTTCTCTGCAGCCATGAATCGAACTCGGTATATCTGTGGTTCTCTTCCTTGAAAATGCTCTCGGAGCTGACTTCATCCTTGGTGCAGGATGCCATCACCAGCACAGAGCAGGCTGCCAATATCATTGATATATACTTTTTCATCTTCATTCCTCCTTAAAGATATTTGACGAAAGGATGGTCAGGTGTCTCCGCATTGTTGCGCGGGTTAGGCTCCAGACCGGTTTTTATGGACTCTGAAGGAATCTGGAATGCGCGGCGCAAGTCATTGTAAGGCAATGTGACAGTAGCCTCGAATCCAGAGGTCGTAGCGTCGTCGTATTCGGTGTCGTCGAACCTGTCGATGGTGATTCCGTATCTCTTGAGGTCCATCCAGCGGAGTCCCTCCTCCAGAGAATCGATTCTCTTGCAGAACAGCAGGCACTGGGTCATATTTTCCTGAGTACCAGGCTCTACAGTGAATCCATGCGGATGAATCGGCTTTCTGGAAGTAGGCTCTTCCCTTGTATATTCCTTGATGTACAATGATGAAGAAGGGTCGCCGTAAACCTCATCGATCAGCTCGCGTGTCAGATGACGGATTCCGTTGGTTCCGACCTTGTACATTGAACAGCTCCAGGTATCCATATCTGCAGCAGCCTTGTCATATTCCTTGAGCTGGATATAGGCCTCAGCCCTGTTCAGAAGCACTTCGTTGGCATCGAGAGCCACCATCGTGCTGCGGACATAACCGGTACCTGCCACCGGATCCACGACCTCCCACTGGGAAGGCCATTTCGGCCAGTACACCTTGTTGGTTATGAGGTCGGCCCAGTAGAACGGAACCATCTGGTAAATATACTGGGTATTGTCCTGCTTGCCGGTATCATAGGCACCGCCCATAGGACGCTTCGCACGGACAGTCTCCATCTTGGCGATCCTGTTGGTGTGCGCATATCTTCCGCCGGTAGCGGACCATGCATTGAACAGACCGCCGTTTGCAGAATAGAGCGGAATGATCAGCAGGTTCACCTTGTTCGTAGGATTGATATAGTTCAATGCCCTGGTATCATAAGCCCAGGCCATCTTGCTGGTTGCAGCCCAGTCACGGAGCATCTCGGAAGGGTTAGTGCCGAGCACCACATTTGCAGCCTCAACTGCCTTCTCCCACTGGTTGCTATAGACGTAGAACCTGGTCGCAAGCGCATAGCCTGCCTTCTTGTTGAAATGGTATTTCGGAACTGACCATGCCTCGTCGTTCAGAAGAGGAAGTCCTTCCTCGATATCTTTCTGGATCATCTCGTAGTCATGGGCAAGAGTACCACGACTATATTTCGGATTCAATGTGGTCTCCGGCTTGTCCATATAGGTAACTCCCAGATACTGAGACGCATACTGAGGATGATAAGGGAGACAGTAGATCATTGTCAGACAGAGGTGAGCGTAAGCACGGCAGAGAAGTGCCTCACCCTTATAAGGGAGCATCTCCTCAGGAGTACCCTGCTCGGCAATAGCCTGAAGAGCGGCATTTGCGGTGGCAATCATATTGTAATATGCCTGCCAGGTGTTCACGTTGCTCTCGTTGTCCGCTTCCGCTATCGGTTCCCAGTTATAATTCTGTTCAATGAGTCTGGACGTATTCTTGTTTCCTTCGCTATAGAGCTCGCAGTTGTCCGACGCATACTCGAAGAACCTCACGTAAGTTCTTGAAGCATAAGCGGAAACAAGCAGTTTCTGTATCTTTTCAGTCGAATTCAGTTCAGTTCTGTTGTCCGGAAGCTTGTCCAGGAACTTGTCGCAGGAGGTCAATCCCCCGATCAGAGAAAGAACTGCCAATGAATATGTTATAAATTTCTTCATATCCGCATTGATTTAAAATCCTATCTTGCAGGTCAATGTGAACTGCTTCGGCATCGGAACTGCGACACCGCCGGCATTGAGGAACTCAGGGTCCTGTCCTTCCAGCCTCTTGTCGGCATACAGAAGACAGAGATTGGTTCCCTGAATCTTGAATGAAAGGCTCTTCAGTCTGAGCTTTTCAACTGCAGTCTTAGGAAGTTCATAACCCAATGAAACCTCCTTGAGCCTGATGAAATCGCCCTTGGCAATACGCTGGTCAGAGTAGTTGTAGGCATTGTAGGCAATGCTGAGATTGCTGATGCTGTTGTTCTGACGCTTGCTTGCGATTACAGGCACATTGGTAATGTTCTCGTCACCCGGATTGATGTATCTGTCCATGAACTCTCTCGGCATGGCGGTGAGGTCCGAATAGCTGTTGGAGAAGATAGGGTCAAGCCTTACCACATTTCCGAAGGAGTAAGTCATGAAGACATTCATCGTGAAGCCCTTGAACTTGAACATGTTGCCGAAACTTCCGGTGATAGTCGGGTCAATCGGCCCCTCATACTTGAGGTTGCTGAAATTGTTCATTTCCTGGAACTGGATGTTCGTGGAAGTGATTTCCCCGTCCTTGTTCAGGAAAGTCGGGATACCCATCCCGTCAAGTCCCATGAAACGCAGTGAGAACACGGCGCCGCGAGGCATTCCTTCCATAGAGTAGCCTGAACCTGTCAGATAACTGATCATTGTCTGGTAAGTCTTGAGCTTGGTCACGGTATTCTTCATATGCGAGAATATGAAGTTCGTAGTCCAGGAGAAATCCTTCTTGACGATATTCTTGGTGGTAAGCGAAAGCTCCACTCCGGAAGACTTCATGGAAGCCACGTTTCCATATTTGTTGGAGACACCGCCAAGTCCCTGAGTGACAACACTTCCGATAAGGTCGAAGTTGTTTCTCTTGTAAGTGTCGAATGACAGGAGGATGCGGTCGTCAATGAAACCGAGGTCAGCTCCCACATTGAACTCATGCTTCTTCTCGTATGTAAGCTCGGAGTTCTCGATGGATGACTGGTAGAGCGACGGCTCCTTGATATTGGTGGCAGGACGCCACGGAGTGCTCGGATAGAACAATGCAGTAGAGTTGTTCACCCACGCCGGGCCCCTGTCCGCTGTCAATGAATATGATACACGGAAGTTCATGCTGGACAATGCCGGTTTCAGCGCATCGAACCACTCTTCCTGATCCGCAGACCATTTGCCGGCGACGTTCCATGTAGGCAGCCAGCGGGCGCTTCTTGCCCTTCCGAGTCTGTTGGAGCCCTCGTAACGGAATGTTCCGTTGATGGTGTATCTGTAATTGTATGAGTATGAAGCAGTAGCGGCAAAAGCGACATTGCGCTCGTGCGTATTGTTCAGGCTGTAGTAATATGAATTCTGCTCAAGCTGTTTCTTGAACAGGTCCAGGATGTAGAACGGAGTCTCACCGGCCTCATACTGAAGTCCCCATCCGTCGAAAGAGCTTGCGTGCCTGTCCAGCGAATTGACTTCCACCGCAGCGAAAGCATTGATGATATGCTTGTCGGCAATGGCGGTATTGTATGTTCCTGACGCTCTGAAATCCACGCTGAGCGCTGAGTAGTCATTCTTTTTCAGGATACCTCCCTGAGGCAGAACAGTGTACTTGTCTCCTGTCGGATTGTCCGGGTCCTTGTACAGGTAAGGGTTCGCGTTCATGATGATCTTGGTGGCAGCAGAACGGTACGCCTCGGCCTGGTTGGAATTGTCCCTGATATTGTGCTCAGTCATTGACAGCTGATATCTTACGGAACCGAGGGCGGACAGTTCGAGACCTTTTATCGGCTTCGCCTTGATCTCCGCCTGAAACTTCGTGTCGAGCACAGACAGGTCAATGTAGTTGTTCTCCAGCTCGTGCTTGATATTGAACGGAGCATAATTCCTGGTGTAGAACTCGTCCGGATCCAGTGTCCTCGAAGTACGGAGGGCGTAAGAATACGGGTTGATGTCGAAATCACGCTTAACCGAGCCCTCAACGAGGTTTGTGGAAGACGACAGCGAACCAGGCGCCCTCTGCTGTCTGTATGAGGCATTTCCGATGATGTTCAAGGTGATGTAATCCTTGAATATCTTCTGGGACGTGTTGAAAAGCGCGGTATATCTGTTCACCTTGCTCTGGATAGACCAGCCCGGATCGACCAGCGCGCCCAGAGACGCATAGTAACTGCCTTTTTCAGAACCGGAAGTGATGCTGACAGAGTGGCTGTGCTGCACCGTCGGACGGAAAAGTTCGCTGAACCAGTCGGTGTTGCGCATCTCTGCCTTGCGGAGATATGCCTTTCTTCCTGCTTCAGTATTCTCAACCAGGTATTTTCCGGTCGTGGAATCGTATGTGTTCATCAACTGGGACATCTTGCTGTAAACACCGCCCTGCGAATTATATACGCTGCTGGTGAAGTTGAGCCATCCCTTCTGGTACATTTCCTCATAGACCGACATCTGCTCCTGTGAGTTCATGATGTTGAACTCGGAATATGAAGGGACAAGACGCATGGTATATTCACCGTTGTAGTTCACGCGGGTCACGCCAGGAGTTCCTTTCTTGGTGGTCACGACAATGACACCCGCCATTGCCCTCGCTCCGTAGATGGAAGTCGCGGAACCGTCCTTGAGGATCTGGAACGACTCGATATCGTCAGAGTTCAAGCCTGCTATCGCGGAACTGATCAATGTCGTGGCATCTCCGGATGACAGGGAATTGGCATCCACATTGACCACATCCTCCATTATGACGCCATCGACCACCCACAGAGGCTTGGAATCTCCGAAAATGGAGGTGGCACCCCTGACTCTGATCTTAGGCGCAGTACCGAAGGTTCCGGATACGTTCTGCACTGAGACGCCGGCTGATTTTCCTTCGAGCGAACGGCTGATTTCACCCACACCGCTGATATTTACATCCACGGCTGAAAGCTGGTCGGTCGCTCCTGTGAAGAGACGTTTGTCAGTGGTGGTCATACCGGTAACCACTGCCTCAGAAAGCATTTCCGTGCTTGTGGAGAGCACGAAGTCCACTTTTTCTGCAGCAGGTTTTGTGACATTGGTATAACCCAGGCAGGAAGCCTCGAGCTTGGCTCCTGCGGGCACTTTTGTCAATGTATAATTACCGTCAAGGTCCGTGACGGCGGCATTGCCCGTGCCCGACACTGCCACGACGACACCTATGAGAGGCTCGCCGGCATCGTCCTTGACTGTACCGCTTACTGTCAATGTCTGCTGCGCGAAAACTGAAAACGTGCAGGCAAACGACAGCAGCAATGCTATGATCAATTTCTTCATAATACTATTCTGTATATTCCTTGGTAAGCACAAGCTGCTGATATGCTACAATACGTGTAGTGAATGCAAAGAATCTGTCACGACTCCACCAGATATTCAACTGCTGAGGGATATCGTTGCTGTTCAGTTTGGCATTCTCGAATGAAAGAGTGACTGTGTGGTTCACATCATCGAATACAGGTTCGGCATCCCAAGCGGCACGACCCTCTGTAGAGAAGATGTAGAATCCTGACGGATTGGACGAAGTCGGCCCGTTGAAATGAACTGAGTAGTACTTGTTTGCAGTCTCATCTTTACCGAAGCCCTGGATGCCGATTCTTACTTTACCGTCCACCAGCTGGGCTGAGAAAGGATAATTCACGAGCTCGCCTTTCTGAACCGTAACCGAGAATGACTCGTACATCTTTTCTGTCGCGAACACGAAATCGCTCTTGTCTCCGCACTCATCAGCGTTCTTTGCCACTTTCCAAGTGCCCAAGAGATAATACCAGTCCGGTTTCTTAGGGAGTGTCAATGTTACATATACAGGTTCAATGCTGTTGTCCGCAGGGGTGATGACTGCTCTGCCGGAGAATGCTCTGCGGCTCTGAGCCTTGCTTACGATGAATGTCACACCGCTTGCTGATTTCTCGAATGAGAAGACGCCATCCGGATTCTCAGGGATTTCCACGCTGAAATCAGATGTGCACTTTACAAGTGTCTGCAATTTCTGGTCGGAATCAGAGAACTCCAGGCTTGATTCACTTATGATGATTCCCTTGAACGGAGACTGTTTCACTGAGAAGCTGACGGAATTGCTGCCTTCAGCATTGATGGTAACATCCGCAGTGCGCTCTGTATCACCGGTATATGAGAACACATTGAACAGAACAGAAGAACCGGCAACGCTTACGCGAAGCCACTCAGGTGCTGAAGACTCGGCCGTCAGTTCGAGGCCGCCTGCTTCAACTACAGCAGTTCCGAATCCTCCTGCAGCGTCGAACGACGTAGCGGAAACACTCTTCAATTCAATCTCAGGGACTGAATTGTCTTTGCTGCATGACAGGCCACAGAAAAGCGCGGCTGCCAGAGCGATGACTGATATAAATTTTCTCATCATATTGAATAATTATTTTACATATTCTATTGCGACCTGTGAGTCCCCGTTCAGTTTTGTTCCTGCCAATTCGATATGGACATAGATGAACTGATAGGTCCTGTCGCGTTTGTATTCCA
>ERZ1034998.1165-NODE-1165-length-15739-cov-17.418643_pt1 | contig 15739 bp, 10 predicted proteins | sample MGYA00520621_ERZ1034998 | MGnify/ENA primary metagenome ERZ1034998 (study PRJEB33766, sample SAMN09781748) | gut metagenome | biome: gut microbiome | host: Homo sapiens | place: Madagascar | study: EMG produced TPA metagenomics assembly of the PRJNA485056 data...
TCGAATGAGCACATCGCTGTTTTTGCAGGGAGATAGACTGTTCTCTTGTCATTTCCGACTGCGAAACCTGTGATGTCGGTCATGCATGGGAATTTGAGAGACGTAATGACTGTGCCGTCTGCCGTGTTGTAGAATGTTACAGTTCCGTTTACTGCTCCGGCAACGAGTTCATTGCCATTGACGAGAAGACCTGCGGCAGCAGATCCGAGAGCCGCCTGCCATTTCTTTGCGCCGCTTGCAGCATCGAGGGCGAAGATATTGCCTGCCCCATCACCAATGAACACCACGCTTCCGTCCTTGTTTACGGCAGGAGCTGCGCTCTTCATTGAACCTGCTCCGTCAAATTTCCATTTGAGATCACCCTTTGCATTCACGCAATAGAACTGGCCTGCTTTTGTGGTCCCGAAATAGATATCTCCTGTTACAGGATTGACAGTCAGCATGTTATAACTTCCAGCTACGGATGACGGCTTATAGACCCAGGCAAGTTCTCCTGTCTCTACATTGAATGCATACAGACAGGTGGTCTGGTTGAAGGTTATGTTATAGACCGTCTTTCCGTCAGGCGAGAATACAGGGCAGGAGCCTTTGAATCCGTTATAGTTGGCTCCGACACATTCCCAGTCAATGTAATTTACGACATAGTCACGGATCTGCAATTCGATAGTCCAGCTCTTGTCCTTGTCTCCAAGGTGAACGGTAAGTGTCACATGCTTGGTGCCTGATGAAGGGATACCGTATGAAACTTCGGTTCCTGTCAATATCTTTCCGTCAGGGAATGTCCATCTGATATTAGTAGCGGAAGGATATCCCTCTGTATTGAACGTGAACTTGACAGGCTGGTTCACGGCAGCGTTTGTCCTGTCGAGGAAGTAAGGGACAGCGAGTGCAGGCATCGCTTTCGCAACTGCCGGCTCCGATGGGCCTTTAGCATAGTTGGCCACAAGAGAGAATGTGTAGATTATATCATTTTCGAGTTCATCCACAGTGTAGGACTCTTTGTCCGCTTCAATAGTAACTTTCTGGGCCTCAGACTTTTCGCTAGAGTAGGTCAATGTATAGGATGACACGCTGGTTGACGGCTTTGTCCAAGTGAGGATTACCATGTTGGCACTTCCTTCGGCAGCAAGGTCAGTAACGGCAAACCTTGATGTGGTAGGCTTTGCCGCAGCGCTTACCGCTCCTGAAATAAGGTCACCATAAACTGCCTGGACTTCAAATTTATAAGTGTTGTCATTGGTAAGTCCGGTAACCAGGTAGCTCTTTTCAGATGTCTTTAGAGTGATTTTGTCTCCGTCGGTATATGTGATGATATACTCTGTCGGATTCCAACCTTCCGGCATTGACCAGGAAAGTTGCGCTTCCTCATCACCCGGAACCGCTTTCAGGTCTGTTACCTGGTGGCGTGCAGCTCCTGCCTCCGGAAGATTCTCTTTCCAGCAGGATGTCACTGACAGGCCAAGGCCTGCCGCTGTCAATATGATGAATAATAACTTTTTCATTGTTTTCAATGTTAAAGAGGATTAAAAACCTGGATTCTGCCAGAGGATGGATTTGTCATTGACAATCTCTATCTGGTCCTGAGGTATAGGGAAGAGCAGATTATGGGAATCCACCGAATATCCGCGAGCCTTGAAGAAATCCACGGCGAGGTCAAGACGCACGAGGTCGAACCATCTCTGTCCTTCGAGTGCGAATTCGCGGCCTCTTTCGTCTGCGAGTTCTTGTATAAACGCCTTTTTGTCAGCAACTTCCGCTTCAGTAAGTTCTGCAAGTCCTGCACGTTTGCGGGTCTTGTTCAGATAGGTAAGGGCGCCTGAGATATTCCCCTGCTGACCGAGAGCTTCGGCATACATGAGAACAACATCAGCATATCTGATCAGCGGGAAATCATTTCCGACCTGCTGAGTGAACTGCGCATCGTAGGTATCCATCCACTTTGTCATGGCATACAGCGAGTTGGTAATCTTCGTGTATGTATTGATAAGATTAAGGCGATTGTCATCTGCGCTGTAGATAGCCTTGAATTCAGGAGTCGGATTCCTGACGTCAGCGAGAACGTTGGTGTTGGTACTGTACCAATATCCGTGGCCATGATCGTTGGTCTTGTTGTAGTAGAGGGCGAAGATGATTTCCTTGTTCATCTTGTTGGAAATGTCGAATACCTGGGCGGTAGTTGCCATAAGGCCATATCCCGTGTCGGTCATGGCATCTTCAAGCACTTTCTGAGCCTCAGGATATTTTCCGAATGTAAGATAAACCTTCGCAAGCAATGCCTGAGCCGCAATTTTTGTGACTCTTGCCACTTCTTTGGACCTCTTTTCAGGAAGCAGAGCGATGGCTTCTGTAAGGTCTTCCGTGAGCCTGTTGTACATATCTTCGTCACTACATCTTGCGATATTCTTTGCATCTGCAGGAGAGACTACGGTGGTCGTCACAGGCACGCCGCCAAACACTCTATAGAGGCTGAAATACCACCATGACCTGAGGAACAATGCCTCCCCGCGATATTTATCCCCATTGACAAGAGTCTTTCCGGCCATATGGCCCAAGACGTCATTGCATCTGTAAATACCATTGTACCAGGCGTTCCAGATGTTTTTCATGATACCGTTGTTGGATTTCTCCTGAAAACGGTCAATGTCATATCTGTCCTGTGTGGACACCGCCATTGACTCGAGATAGCACTCGTCACTGCGGTAGGCGAGTTCATTGAGATAGAAGGCCATCTGGGTTTTCATCTTGTCGTAGCAGGCATAGATACCCTGATTAAAATCCTCGTCAGTCTTGTAAAAGTTTCCTTCGGTCACATTATTTGACGGATACTGCTCGAAGAAGCTGTCGCTGCAAGATGCGAGACTCAGGAGCAAGGTTCCTGTCAATGCTATTTTTATGATTGTTTTCATATCCGATTACAGATTAAAGTTGATACCTACGCTGAATGTCCTTGAAAGAGGATACGAGCAGTAGTCCTCACCAGGTCTGAGCGCGTCAGAAGCCCTCTTGTTGACCTCAGGGTTGTACCCTGAGTAGTGAGTCAATGTAAACAGGTTGTTGGCCTGAATGTAGAGTCTCATCTTGGAAATGCTTGTCCTGTGGAACCACCTGTCAGGCATTGTGTAACCGAGAGAGATATTCTGGAGTCTCAGGTAAGAGCCGTCCTCCAGGTGGAATGTGGAAGTACATGCTCCATTGTTGCCTGAAGACTTGCGGGTCGCCCTGTTGAGGTTGCCGTAAGGGAATCTCTTGAGAGACTCCTTCATCATGTTCGATGACGCCTCCATGTTGAGGAGATAACGTCTTTCGAGGTTGAGAATTTCATTGCCGTAAACTCCCTGGAAATTCGCGGCGAAATCGAGTCCTCTCCAGCCGAGCTGGATGCCGAATCCGTAATAGAAGTCAGGCATGTAGTTACCTACGATGACGCGGTCCTTGTTCTTGTCCAGGATACCATCGCCATCGGCATCCACGAAACGGAAGTCTCCGATGGTCGTGGTCTCGAAATGAGGATATGAATCAAGTTCCTCCTGATTGTGGAACACTCCGTCCTGAACGAGAAGATAGTAGCAGCCTACCGGCTGGCCTACCTGTGTTATGTAATAAGCTCCCGCATAAGACGAAGACTTGATGATCGGAGCGTCCTCATCGCCGAGGTGGAGAACCTTGTTGCGGTTCAGTGACCAGTTGGCATTGAGCCCCAAAGAGAAGTCCCCGAAGTTCTTGTGCGAGGTCAATGTGATTTCAACACCCTTGTTCTGCATTGATCCGATATTCATGTTGGAAGTCGTGAGACCAGATACGGAAGATACCGGAACATCGAAAAGCATATCTGTAGTCTTGGAATAGTAGAAATCCGCATTGATTCCGAGAAGTCCATTCCAGAGATTGGCGTCGAAACCGGCATTGACCTGAGTGTTTTTCTCCCATCCGAGCTTGTTGTTCGCGATCTGGTTAGGGTAAACCGGTGTGACGATACCGTTGCCCAAGTCAGCCGTAGTTGCGCCGTAGAGGGCGAGATATTCCGAGTTGCCGATCTGGGCATTACCTGTCTGGCCGACGCTGACACGGAGTTTCATGTCATTCAGCCACTTGGCGTTTCTCATGAAGTTCTCGTCGCTGATACGCCAGCCGAGAGATGCGGCAGGGAAATATCCCCATCTGGTATCAGGGGCGAATCTTGAGGAGCCGTCACCTCTGAGGGAAGCAGAAAGCATGTAACGCCCTTTATATGAATACTGTGCTCTGACGAGCCAGGATGCAAAGGTGTACGCATACTTGTTGTTATATGTATCGTCGATGGACAGCGTCTTGCCTTTCGTGGTCCTGATCTTGTCATCGCCTGCAATGCCGGTTCCCTTGATTGCAGATGTCTGGATGGCCTGTTTTTCTGCCTCATAGACAGCTACCGCATTGATCGAGTGGTCACCGAATTTTCTGTTGAAGGAAATCTGGTTGGAGATTGTCCAATGGAAATAGGAGTTTGCATAGTTGGCTGCAGTAGGCGCAGAAGGACTATCGTAATTTTTGACACCCTTCAGCGGAATGTATGACGGTCTATAATAGTTTCTGATGTACGAGTAGTAATCACCTCCCATAGTGAGCTTATACTCAAGACCTTTGACGAACTCATAGGAAGCATAGACATTGCCGACCAGGTTCAGTTTCTCTCTTACGTCATCGACTTCGAGAGCGAGTGCGACAGGGTTGAGAACTTCGTTTGTCTGGGTATCCCAGGAATTCTTCCTGAGGAATCCGTTCATATCCCAGTTGTATGTGCCGTCTGAGTTATAGGCAGGGAAAACCGGTGGCGCCATCAATGCTGATGCGATGATGCCGTCTCCGCCATACTGCGAGTCCGTATCCACGTAATTGGTCTTGGAATAGGAAGGAGAGAAACTTACGCCGTATTTCAGGTTACCCTTCTTTCCGTCCATATTGGCACGGATACCGTATCTCTCGAAATCTGAGCCGATTACAGTACCCTCACGATAGAGATAATTGGCTCCTATATAATAATTGTAATTCTTGGTCCTTGCAGAAACGCTGAGCGAATGCTTGTGAGAAAGCGCCGTGCGGAAGATCTCGTCCTGCCAGTCCGTATTTGTCAATGTTCCTGTCTTGTCTTCGAGATAGGCATTGATGAGCGGATCTATCCTGTGATAAACTTCAGGACGTCCTGCAGACGGGTCTGAGATGGAACCGGTAGGCTCACTGAAGAGATACGAGCCGTTACGTGCCTCCCTGAACATGGTTGCGAACTCGTAAGCATCGAGCATATCGATTTTCTTGGACACATTGGAAAGGCTGAACTGTCCGTCATATGAGATTACAGGTTTCTCTCCGCCGCCACGCTTTGTGGTCACGATGATGACACCACAAGAACCTCTTGAACCGTAAATAGCTGCTGCTGAGGCATCTTTGAGCACTTCAAGGCTCTCGATGTCGTTTCCGTCAAGGTTTGCAAATGCCCTCGAGTCACAAGGGATACCGTCAATGACATAGAGCGGATCGTTTCCGGATGTCGCGGACTGGATACCTCTGACACGCACTGTCACATTTCCGTCAGGCTGGCCTCCGAGGTTAAGGACCTGGACACCAGGCATTTTGGCAGCCATCGACTCACGGTAGTCTGTCGTCGGAGTATTGGCGAAATCTTCTGCCTTGATGGATGAAACCGCTGTGGTCACGTCCCTCTTGTTCTGAACACCGTAACCGATGACCACTACGTCATCAAGTCTGATGGCTTCTTCTTCGAGGACGAAATCAGCTTTTGTCTGATTTGAGGTCAATGCAGCAGTTGCTGTGTTATAGCCGATAAGGGACACCTCCAGAACAGGACTCTCACCCTTCAGCTTGAGCTCATAATTTCCGTTGATGTCAGTGCCCGCGCCATTCTGGGTGCCGCGCTCGATAATCATTGCTCCGATGACCGGCTGTCCTTCCTTGTCCACGACTTTACCGGTTACGACCCGCGGACCCTGTTTGACCACCTTCTGTGCAGGTGACTGTGAAGGGGCTTTCTTGTTCAGAATGATGGTCTGGTCCCTGAATGTGACATTGACATCAGGAAGGACCTTCTTGAGAATGGACACGATGTCCTCATTCTCTGCATTGACAGTAACTTTTCCGGAAAGGTCGATGTCGGTATCGACATATGCGAACTTGTAGGTACTTCCTGCCTCGATGGCTTTAAGAAGTTCCTTGACTGTCACGTCCTTCACATTTACCTTGACTGACTTGTTCTGTGCCGATGCGCTGAACGAAATGCAGGCCGCACACAGGATACAAAGACAGATTCTGGCAAATGAAAGATGATTGTTAGTAATTCCTTTCATTTATTTAGTGTTTTTTATGTTTGTTTTCAATCAGTACTTCTTCCCCCTGCACAGACCACCTTACCGGCATCATAGAGGAAAGAATTTCAAGAATATCTGTCAAAGATTCGTCTCTGACAGTCAATGATATACGTTTTTCTGAAAGACGGGTTTCAGTGTCGCATGTAATCTTCTGCTGATATTTATGGGAAAGATTTTCAAGAACATCCTTGAACATCACATTGTCGAAGGTAAGAGTACGCTCATACCACCTGCAGCAGTTCTTCGCATTGACCTGGGATACTTCGGTGATTCCTCCTGTCCGGGAGAATTTCTGGTCAGGCTTGAGAATCACAAGTTCATGACTTTGTTCATCAGACACTTGCACGGAACCGGACCTCAATATCACTTCGGACAATTCTTCTTCCGGATAAGTGCAGACGTTGAACGTGGTTCCGAGCACTTTTACCTGCAGGTCGTCTTTCATTTTGACGACAAACGGACAAGCCTCATTCCTTGTAACCTCAAAATATGCTTCTCCTGTCAATGCTACCCGTCTGTCTTTTCTTCCGAACGATTCGTCATAACTGAGCCAACTGTCTTTGTTCAGCCAGATTTTCGTGCCGTCAGGAAGGATATACGAGCTTACATTTTCGGAGGACGCCATAAGGACAGTTTCTTTCTGGTTCCTGGTGGAAATTTCAGAAACAGAATACCCTGAAACGAAGAGGACGGCTGCTGCGGCTGCAACTGCGAACCATTTGGTCATCTTCCTGAGACTGAACTGTTTCCGAGCAGATGGAGCCTTATCCTTTGCGGAAACTGCGGACATCAGATTCTCCAGGCCTGCGTTCAAGTCAAACTCCCCGGGAACCGATGACTCTGAATTCCAATATTCCTCCAGGAGCATACGTGTCTGAGGTTCTTCGCCGTGTACACTGAGCCATTCACGGAATCTCGATTTCAATTCCGGTGAAACTTCTGTCCCGCTGAAGAAAAAATCAAGAATGCGTCTATAGTCCTCGTTTACCATCATTTGCCAGCTTGAACGAATGTGTAGGTCCCTGAATAAGTTCCTGCTTTGAGGGTGATGGTACCGGTTCTGTCCGCTCCTGTAGTATTAGGCTGTGTCGTAATTACTGACTCGCTGATACCTTGTCCGCCTGTTGAAGGCTCGACCGTAAACCAGTCTTCACATTCAATCGACCAACCACAGGTTGCGAAAATCGTAATCGCATCCGTTCCGCCTCCGACAAGGGTAGCCGGAGTCGTGGCTTTCAATACAGTCTTGATGACGACTGTATCGTGAATTTCAGATTCATTCTGCTTCTGACAGGCTGCTGCCCCGAGCAGAACGGCAGAAATCAATGAAATCGCTTTCAAGAAATTTAGTTTCATAGTGTATATAAAAATGTTTAGATACAAGTATGACAACTGTCAGGAGCGATATGCTAAAAACGTTTCGCATTTTTTTGAGAAATCTGCATTGACTTTCCATAAAGATTGTATCTTTGCGGGCGTGAAATCACATTGACAACACAGATATTCCTTTATAACCACGTCATTCTTATGAGACTGAATTCCCTTTTTGCTGCATTCACCGCCATTGCGGTATTGTGTTCCTGTACTCCGTCAGCTGCCGAAAACGACAAAAAGCCCGGCAACGGAGAGCAGACAAATCCTGATCCTGAGGAAAAACCCGGACAGACTCTGCCGGAGACCATCAAGATTCTCGCTATCGGAAACAGTTTTTCCGCAGATGCAGTGGAGCAGGAACTGTACGGACTATTTGAAGCAGCAGGACAGAAAGTTATCATTGGCAACCTTTACATAGGTGGATGTCCGTTGGAGAAGCATGCAGCGAATGCGGCTTCAGACGCAGCTGCATACAGTTACCGCAAGATTTCCGGCGGCACCATGACCAAGACGCCTGACACGAAGATGTCGCAGGCATTGGCTGATGAGGACTGGACATTCATCAGCGTACAGGAGGGTGCGGGATACCACGGATATTACAACACCACCTACAAGAACACGACTCATTCGATGGAGCCGGCATTGACAAGTCTTCTCAAGGTGATACGGTCCAAATGCAAGAATGCGAAACTGGTTTACCATGCGCCGTGGGCGGCAAAGGCCGGTTATACAGGAAAAAAATTCAGTTTCTACGACTTCGACCAGAGCGTGATGTACAATATGATCTGCACCGCCACCCAGGAGGTTCTGAAAGCTCATCCTGAGTTCAGCCTGTTCATGAACAGTATGGATGCCGTACAGAACGCAAGGACCTCATACATTGGCGACAATATGACCAGGGACGGATGGCACCTCAACTACACTACGGGAAGATACACGGTCGGATGCCTCTGGTATGAAAAAATTATGGGAAAGAGCGTGGTCGGCAACAGCTATCGCCCGGCCGGAATGTCAGAAACTACGGCCAAGGTTTGCCAGACAGCGGCTCATGAGGCATGTGAACACCCTTACGCCATTACGGACCTTTCATATTTCGAGAAGCCTGCAGACGAAGACAAAGAAGATGCTAAACGTGAAATCCTCGCACAATGGTATTTCTCCCCTGAAAGGGCTGTCAGTGACGGATGTATCAAGACCTGGACCGGACAGGAGTTGCCGGGAGTGTACAAATACAGCAATGAACCTGGCGAGCGCGGTTTCTACAATGCCAACGGAAAAGGCAAAGGCAAACTCAGCTACATCCAGATAGACAAGACAGCGTGGCCTGGGGATGCTGCCGGACTGAGCATTTTGGATGTAAGCAATGGAGGGCAGCCTGTGATGAGCGGACCGATGCCGGGAGACTGCTGGCAATTCGAGACTACCGGAAAGAATGATTTCCCTGAGGGCACACAGCTGCACATGGTCTATACCTATAATCCGGGGAAGTTTGGCGCAAAGTACTGGATGATAGAGTATAAGGACGGCAAGGAATTCAAGCCGGTTCCTGCTTTCGAGCAAAAGACTGAAACGCTGAAACTGAGTTCAGAAAACATTACCTACAATATGGCTTTCACAGCAGACCAGAAGATTGTGGAATTCACTGTCACGTTGGAGAATCCTACTGACGAATTCGTCGTACGTCAGAGGTGCTGCTCAGCGTACCAGGTAAATGACAAATGGTTCGACAAACCTAACGTGAAGTGCGTTTCTCGCATCGCAGGCGACCCTTCAAACGAGGCCAAACCTCTGCCTACCATGTCGCGGGTTTTATAACTTCTTGAAATTTTGTAAGAAAAAATTTGCAGAACCGGAAAAGAGTTGTAAATTTGCATTCCCGTTGTGAAAACAATGCGGAAATTGAGATATGGTGTAATGGTAGCACTACAGATTCTGGCTCTGTCAGTGAGGGTTCGAATCCTTCTATCTCAACAAATCTGGTCCCTGACCAGTTACGGCGGGTTAGCTCAGCTGGTTAGAGCGCATGATTCATAATCATGAGGTCCGCAGTTCAATCCTGCGACCCGCTACCAATGCTTTAGAGTGTGACTGAAGACGTCTGAGAAGGCCGATTAGTCACGCTTTTTTTGTATATTGAAGAAATTCCAGATATGAACATATTGAATCGAGACATACTGAAGCTTGCTCTTCCGAGCATACTTGCCAATATCACCGTTCCTCTCGTGGGAATGGTGGATATCGCCATTGCCGGACACCTGAACGGGGAGGCAGCCGCACTCATCGGCGGCATTTCCATCGGAACGCTGCTGTTCGACTTGCTGTACTGGAACTTCAGTTTCCTGCGTGTCGGCACCGGAGGACTTACGGCACAGGCCTATGGAAGAGATGACATGCATTCCGCAGCCGCCACTCTTGTCCGTTCCACCGGAGTGTCAATAATGATAGCATTTGCCTGTATCCTGCTCCAGTGGATATTTGTCGATATCTCGTTCATGTTCATAAAATGTACGCCTTACGTACGCGAACTGGCAGAGAACTATTTCTACATCCGCATCTGGGCCGCGCCCGCGACATTGACACTGATGGCCCTGAAGGGCTGGTTCATCGGCATGCAGGACAGCGTCAGCGCGATGGCTGCCGATCTGATCGTCAATGGAATGAACATCGTGTGCAGCATCGCATTGGCCATGGGCATTCCGGCATTGGGATACGAAGGTATCGGATTCAACGGAATCGCGGCCGGCACCGTTCTCGCGCAGTATGCCGGACTGATTTCATCGGCTTCCATCATTTTCGTAAAATACCGGAAAAGAGTATTCAGCGGCTTCAAGGCGGCGGATATTGTCAATGCATTCAGGGACAGCCACATGAAGCGTTTCTTCCACCTGAATGCCGACTTGTTCGTGCGCTCACTCTGCATTATGGCCGTATATGCCGGAATCACTGTCATTTCAGCAAGATATGGAGACATGATGCTTGCGGTAAGTTCGATTCTCGTGCAGATAATGATGCTGTTCTCTTACTTTACTGACGGATTCGCATATGCAGGAGAGGCACTTATCGGCAAGTTCACGGGCAGAAAAGACGTGGCATCAGTAAGGCTCACTGTACGTTATGTATTCATATGGAGCTTAGGTGTCGCCTCTATGTTTATGCTCCTGTATGCGTTCTGTTCTGAGCCGATGCTACGGATACTGACATCTGACAATTCCGTCATCTCGTCATCTATGGAGTTCATCCCTTGGCTGATTCCTATGCCGATAATCAGCTGTGCAGCATTTACTTGGGACGGAATCTACGTGGGTGCCACGGCATCCAAGCCTATCAGAAACTCCAGCATCTGGGCTGTCATCGGTTTCTTTGCCGTCTGGTTTGCAAGCGCATTCATAATGAAAACCGCCATAGCCGGCAATCAGGCCATAGCGGTTCATATTCTGATGGCTGCATTCCTCGTCCACCTGGTCATCAGGATGATCTACGAGACAGTCCTCTACAGACGCAGCATCTTGAATTCAATCCAGTAAGAAACTTACTTGATTCCGTATTTCTTGAGGATTTTGAGGATCGGTTTTCTGATGGATTCTGCCCAGAGGGTGTAGCCGTGATCTCCAGGGTGAACGCCATCTACGCTGCTGTCGTGAGCAGGATCTGTGGCATTTGTAGTCGTCACATAATACACGTCAGGATATTTCTTGACAGCGATTTTCATCAGGCTGTCAGCCATATCCATCTTTGCCTGCTCCGCCTTGTCATTGGAAAGATCGAAATTCCTCTTCTCCCTGTAGATGGTATGCTGGAAAATGAGCGGCTTGCCAGGGTGTGCAGCATTGAGTTTCTCAATGAACGGGAACAGTCTTTCCTTTATCATTTCCGGTGTCGGATTCGAGAACGCGTCGAAGATGAATGCTTCAGCATCAGCATCCACGAGAGCATCAGCAAAATATGACTGAAGTTTGCAGTTTCCTGAGCAGGCGATGCTGAGAAGCTGGATACCGGTCATTCTTGTAAACTGAGCCGGATAGGTCATGCCAGGTCTGGAAGTGCTGGTTCCGTGAGTATAGCTTGAGCCGAAGATACCCACACGGTGACGGAACGGAGCCTCGCCCTTAGTTATTGTAGCGCCTTCCTGCACACCGATCTTTATGGAATTCTCCTCACTGAAGAGCGGAATATACAGCAGACATTCCTTCTCGTCGGCATTCATATTCTTGATAAGAACGTGGTTGTAGCCCTCTTCCTTGCCGATAGGCGCACAACCTGCCGCAGCCCAAAGCCACTTGCCGTCTTTCTTTATATAGAGGTCATATCCGTGTGAAGAATAGTCGCCGGTGTTGGTCTTGTTGTCCAGATAACCGAATTCGGTCTTTACAGAAATGGTAGTGGAGTTCGTGTTGAACACAACAGCGATACCTGAAGACTGGCGGACCTGAAGATTTTCATATTTGGTAAATCCCTTATGCTTTACCGTATCGATACGGTGATATGGATTCGGGGTGTCAGGGAAAAGTTTACCGATCAATGTAAGATCAGAAGCCTCTGTAAATGTGTACTTTACCTTTTTTGGTGTCTGGGCCTGAGCCAATGTGGCAATACCCAATAGTGTTGCGACCAATGCCGCAGAAAGAACGTGGTTTTTCATTATACTAATTAGTTTATGTCCGCTTTCGCAACTTTCATTGACCGGCCCCGCCGACATGAAAGCAACCACAAAATTAGGGATTTTAGCCTTTTCCGCAAGAAAACTTATTGTATTTCTGTGCAAAAAGCCTATCTTTACATCCACTCTTCCACAAGTAACCCTCTAAAACAGAGTCTATTATGAAAAACATGACAAAAATATTCCTTAGCATTGTCCTAATACTGGTTCTGCCGGCAATGATTTACGGGCAAGGACCTGAGAAGGCAGTGCATATCGACGTGGAGGGGATTGAACCTGGCACAAAAATCACTTATTCTGAGTTCGTGTCCAGATTCGGAAAACCGGACAGTTATAAAAAATACGAATCGGAATTTGGGCTTTCCGAGAGATATATTGTAGGAAAAAACAAGTTTTCATGTGAAGAAAATGGCATTCTCTACAACTTTAGCCTGCACGACAACAGATTCCGCGCATTGACAACATACATGGACGGTGGCGTCAGGGTAGGAGACCCTTTCAGCAAACTGGATTTTCTGAAACCGGACCTTGTAAGAAAATACGATGACGGTTCGGCCCAATACGTCCTTTTTGAGAAAATCTCGGACGACAAACTAATCGTCTTCGTCAAGGACGGCATCATAATTTCGATGGTTTTCAACTATCCGTTATAAAAGAGCTCCAAAGCACCATTTTGCTGAATTCACTGAGTTTTTGTAATTTTGCTGGGCAAATGCAGGGTCAATGTGCCGTGCAGGAATGCAAGCTTCTGATGAGCCTATATTCTTACTTCAGGATCAGCAAGCCGTCCAAAGAAAAGGTTGCGGATAAAGATGCGGACAGCGTCTATATAAAACTTAGAAATCAGACGTTCTGGGGTGCCACTGTTGCATATAGCTTGTACTATGTGTGCAGAATGACGCTCAGCGTAGTCAAACAGCCACTCATAGACGAAGGAGTTCTGACAGCCGGGCAGCTCGGCCTTGTAGGCTCAGCCCTTCTGCTTGTCTATGCCGTAGGCAAATTCACCAACGGATTCATCGCCGACTACTGCAACATCCGCCGTTTCATGGCCACCGGACTTTTCGTGTCCGCAGTCGCCAACCTGCTTATGGGCATCTTCGGATTCACACAGACATTGACAGGAACCATCGGTGCAGTGACTTTCGTCGCATTCTTCATCCTGTGGGGTTTCAACGGATGGGCTCAGTCGATGGGGGCGCCTCCGGGCATCATCACCCTCTCCAGATGGTTTCCACTCGCGAAAAGAGGAACCTATTACAGCATCTTCAGCGCCAGTCCATACCTCGGCAAATTCCTGACCTTCATATTGACAGGAGTCATCGTCGGCCTGTGGGGCTGGAAATGGGGCTTCATCTTCGCCGCTGCAGCAGGTGTGGCAGGAGGCCTGATAGTGCTGTTCTTCGTGTCGGATACTCCTGAAAGCAAGGGACTTCCGTCTGTGCAGCAACTCTCCGGAGAGAAGCCGAGAAAGGAAGATTCAATGCCTACCCGAACTCTGCAGAAAATCGTGTTGAGACATCCCGGAATATGGATTATCGCCATATCCAGCGCATTCGTATATATCACCCAATACGCCATAAGCGGATGGGGCGTGCTGTTCCTGCAGAAAGCCAGAGGATTTTCTCTCCCGTCCGCCACACAGATCATCGCATTCTCCGAAGCATTCGGCGTGGCCGGAACTGTTTTCGCAGGCTGGCTCTCAGATAAAGTATTCAAAGGGAACAGGGTCAAGCCGGTGGTGCTGTCAGGCATCCTCTGCCTTGTTTCATTGGCATTGTTCCTCTTCACCAGGGGCGGCTACGTGATGAACATCATCTACGTCTCGTTCTTCAGCCTGTTCATCGGCGTGCTTTACTGCATCGTGGCAGGCCTGATGGCAGTGGACATTGTCCCGAGAAAAGCCACAGGCGCAGCTCTCGGCATCGTGGGAATATCAAGTTATGTAGCGGCAGGGCTGCAGGATATCGTCAGCGGCTACCTCATCGAGGGCTGCCAGACAGCTTCAGACGTGTACAACTTTACCCCGGCAGCCATATTCTGGCTGGGAGCCTGCCTGCTGTCATTCATCTTGCCGGTCCTCGGATGGAACCGCATGAAAATCCGCATCGGAGAGTAAGAAACGAAAACAACGGAATACGTCAGAAAACGATTCTTTTCATATTCCGTTATAATAGTTATAAATTAAGTTATAATGTCTCCCCAGATTTCGGACAGGGATGTTAAGTCAAAAAAACTATAACTTTACAGCGAAATGGGAAAGACAACACGAAGAAAGTTCACCCCAGAGTTCAAGGCCAATGTTGCCTTGGAGGCTCTAAAAGAATCGTCAACGAAGGATGATTGGGCGAAGAAGTACGAGATCACCCATAGATTATCTCGAAATGAAAAAAAGAACTCATGAAAAATGCCTGTGCGGCATTCGGAGCAAAGTCAGATACTGATGATTTCGACAAGGAGCGCCATGCCATCTACAGAAAGAACGGCGATTTAGAGAGGGACGTGGGTTTTTGCAAGCGGGCATCAAGCAGTTGGGGATACCCATACCCGAAAGGCACTGATATCTCCAACGGAAGAGACTGTCGGCAAGGACGGAAAACGTCACCTGTATCCGAGCAAAGCCCGCCAGTGCAAACCGCCTGGGATAGCCAGAAGCACATCCTACTACAAGCGCAAGGAAGGCGAAAGCCAGAGAAATCTGAAGATGATTGACCTCAGGAATAAGCGATATGATAGATGTGCAGCTATGGGAGTACGCCAGATGGTGGATTATCTCAAAGGAGAAGGATACCATGTCTGGAAGAAACTAGTGAGGCGTCTGATGGCTTTGATGGGGCTGAGAGCAGCATATCCGCTCAAAAGCTTAAGCAAGGGCGGTTGGGCCAAGCATCGTATGCCATCATTGATGTCTCTATCTGTCTGTTATATAGTTGGCTGGGGTATGTACAACACGCTGGACGCATCGAATGCAATAGAAGTTCTCGATAAGGCAGTCGCCCGATATGGCGCACCTGAGATAATCAACTCGAACCAGGGCGTGCAGTATACCTATGAGGATTGGCATCGCGCGTGTGACGGATATGGAATACGGATAAGCATGGACGGCCGAGCAAGATGTCTAGACAATGTTTGGATCGAGCGCTTCTGGCGCACGATAAAGTGCGAATATGTATACTTGAATCCAGAGTCGACCGTGGGTGAGTTATGCCGTGGAATTATTCAGTATTTGGATTACTACAATAACCGGCGCTGCCATCAGGGACTTGCGCACCAGACACCCCGTGCGGTATACGCCGCGGTCGCGGCCTAATCCAAATGAAATAATTGGAAGTGAAGAGAAGAATAATTACCT
>ERZ1034998.1166-NODE-1166-length-15727-cov-5.147971_pt1 | contig 15727 bp, 11 predicted proteins | sample MGYA00520621_ERZ1034998 | MGnify/ENA primary metagenome ERZ1034998 (study PRJEB33766, sample SAMN09781748) | gut metagenome | biome: gut microbiome | host: Homo sapiens | place: Madagascar | study: EMG produced TPA metagenomics assembly of the PRJNA485056 data...
CACGCAAGATTTTATCTATCTTGACCACCATATACGAATGTAAAAATGGTATAGTGTTGATAGACGAATTGAGTAATGGCTTCCACTATTCTGTTATGAAAGGGGTGTGGCGAGCGATTATTTCTGTAGCTAAGAAAAACAATGTGCAGATTTTTGCCACTACACACGACCTGGATTCAATAAAAGGTTTGCGTGACGCTGCAAAGTCTGGCGAGGAGTATGATGACTCTATCGTATGTTTTAAATTGCAGCGAACTGCCGATTACGAACTGAAGTCGTATACGTATTCTCTTGACAGTGTTGATTATTCTTTAACCCAGGAAATAGAAATCAGATAGTATGAATCTTATTTTTATTGAAGCGAAGAATGCAAATACTTCCGAATGCAACTTTCTCAAGGCTGTATTGTCAAAACATTTTGTCGACAAGTCTGTAGAATTTATTTGTATGGATGGGGTTGGAAATCTTTTCCAAAAGTCTATCATAAACAGAATGGAACAGGCGCAAGTCGAAGGTGATAGTGTTCTTGTGCTGGTTGATGCTGACAGTCCAAGTAAAGGATGGGGATACACTAAGAGGCATGACGATATCGAGGATAAAAAGACAGAATCGCAGTTGAACTTTCCTCTGTTTATTTATCCGAACAATAGTGACGATGGTGATGTAGAGGTATTGATGGAGAGTCTTATCCGCAAGGATCTGCATAAAGATTGGTGGGATTGCTTTGAGGACTATGAAACATGTATTCAAGGAGCAAAGGATTCTGAAAACAATCAAAAATACAATTTGCCTAATCGTAAAGCAAAGCTCCATACTTATATCACTTCGCAGCAGTTAAATAAAAAGCAGCGCGACAAGATAGGTTCCGGATTCTGGCTTTTTGATGATCCTAAATATTGGGATTTAACACGAGAGGCTTTGAAGCCGTTATTGGATTTTTTTGATGCGCATCTAAAGTGATAGCTTTTGAAAAAGGGAGAATTTGATTATAAATTCAAGATTGATGTTTCGATTAAAAAACTTAAATATACTTGGTAGCAAAGCGGAGCTTGCCGCGCTGCCGGAGGGCAAACTGCTCATTAATACAATTAACGCTCATTCGTACAACACGGCGCGTAAGGATGGACTGTTCGCTGAGGCGCTGACAAACGGTGATGTGCTCATTCCGGATGGCGTGAGCATCGTGAAGGCGTGCAGATGGATAAAGGCGAAGAGCCTGCCGAAGGAAAGAATAGCAGGATGGGATCTCTTCGAGTTTGAAATGAACAAACTCGAAGAATGTGGAATGAAGAATGTGGAATGTGGAGCTAATAATTCTTCATTGGACAATTCACAATCGGCTTCAGCCGACAATTCTTGCTCAGGCAAGCGTCTCTATGAGCCGAGCGCAAAACTCAAAATTCAAAACTCAAAATTCCGTGAGCGGCCGCTCACGGTTATGTTCATGGGTAGCTCGCAGAAGGTGCTTGACCTTATTGTGAAGCGGGCTGCAGAGGTGTATCCTCATCTGAAGGTGGTGACTTACTCGCCTCCTTATAAGCCTGAGTTCTCGGATGAGGATAATAAGGCTATCATTGATGCCATCAATGCGGCTGACCCAGACCTGCTGTGGATAGGTATGACGGCGCCGAAGCAGGAGAAGTGGACTTACTCGTATTGGAACGAACTCAATATCCACTGCCATGTGGGCACTATCGGTGCTGTGTTCGACTTCTTCGCCGGCACTGTTGAGCGTGCTCCTATGTGGTGGCAGCGTCACGGACTGGAGTGGCTCTACCGACTGCTGAAGGAGCCGAAGCGCATGTGGCGCCGATACATCATCGGCAACACGCTGTTCCTTTGGAATATGCTGAAGGAGAAGGTATAGGGATAAACCTATGGGGCACGCAAGATTGTTGTGGTTTTATTTCTTATTTCGTCTGGTTTACAAATCGTGATATTTGTGTATACATTACTCGCCAAAGTTTTTGGTGGAGGCTTAACTAAAAAACGAAGGATATGATACAGAAGAGAACAAAAGGATGGCAAGAACAGCCATTGTGGCGGCGTGTTCGGTCTGACCGACGACGGCGTGACGTATACACTTTATAACATCAACGGCTATGCCCTCTCTGACGATCGCGAATGGTGCGTGACGTCGATGGGGCGCATTCCAGAGATGTGGTTCCCGGGCGTATTGCTCCACAAGACTGCCAAGGGGCTAACCGTTCCTGATGGTACGCAGCTTTATCTTGTTGACCAGCATGGCCTGGCGAAGCCCATGCCGCCGAAGTATGTCGATGCAACTAACTTTGTGGACGGACTCTGCGCAATTGCGACGAAAGTGGACGGGATGGTCGCAGACTGGCATTTCATGGACACGGGACTGCGTGAAGTGTATCCTTCCATCAAGACATATCCGAAGCAGGTGGGCGGCAAGAACTACACCATAGCTCCTCTCCGCGAGAACCGCAGGGCGGTCTATGTGGCAGAAAATGCCTTCAGCGGCGCCTGGGGCTACCTCGGCGCCGACGGGCGGATGGTCATACAGCCGCAATATAGCTCTGCACGCTCTTTCTCGAGCGGTCTTGCCCTCGTTTCGAAGGGCGACTTCGGCGACGACTTCTTTTTCATAGACCTCGGCGGGGCGAAGCGGTTTGAGCCGAAGAAGACGAATCCCAATCTCGTCGATCCACAGGCGGTGAGCGACTATGCGCCGCGTCTGGGGCTTTGTACCGTGGCTCCAATGCAGAACGACAACGATGAGGACGACGGATACTACGCCCACTATTATAACGCCAGCGGCAATTCTTGTGGCAAGGCTCTTTGGGGAACGCCATTTATTAAGTCAAACGCTTATGCCCGTAAGGTCGTCGATGGCGAGGAGCGCACCTGCATAGTGACGGGGGGCAGTGGCGCAGGCGACGTGGAAGTCGGAGCGGTGTCTGAGGTCGACTTCCATACTGCACAATGGGGCACGCCGTGGGTGGACGATGGTGGCGTCATGCACTATTCGGCACAGCTGACGGACAACGGAATCGGCATCGGTTCACAGTATCCTATGAGCTGGGAAGTAGGCGATTTCTCTGCCGACGGCTATGCTACGGCCTCAATCATGAGTCCCAACGGGATGATGAAGTTCACGGGCATTATAAACCGCCAAGGCATCTTTGTGGTAATCTATCAGATAGAGGGCGGAGAGGAATAGCTCATGTGTCACCATTCTGGCACTTTATTGACATTCAAAATTATTACTGTTCGCTGGATAGTATCAGTCATTCTGATAAAGACAAGCGGAAACCTTAAGGTTGTATTATAACCTTTTGGTTTCCGCTTTTTTTATTAGATCAGTTAAGAAGGATTGCAATGCCTCAGCCTATTTTAAGCTAAACTTAAGCGTCTGCACATCACGGCTGTTGGGGCCGACCATGATGTTGAAGTCGCCTGGCTCACACTTATACTCGAGCTGCTGGTTGTAGAACATCAGATCATCGGGAGTAACGGTAAAGCTCACCGTCTTGGTCTCGCCCTTTTTCAAGTTTATACGCTTGAAGCCTTTTAATTCTTTCACAGGGCGTGACAAGCTGCCAACAAGGTCGCGAACATACAGCTGTACCACTTCGTCAGCATCGCGATTGCCAGTGTTGGTGACGTCAACCGTGAGGGTCAGGCTGCCACCCATCGTGAGGGTGTCGGATGAGAGTCGGGGTTTGCCATAGCTAAACGTGACATAAGACAGACCATAGCCGAAGGGAAATAGCGGATCGTTGTCGATGTCGAGGTAGTTGCTTCGGAACTTTGAGAACCACTTGCCTTCCTCAAGCGGACGACCTGTGTTGAGGTGGTTATAGTAGAGCGGAATCTGTCCTACGCTCTTGGGCATGGTGGCGGTTAGCTTGCCGCTCGGACATTTGTCGCCAAAGAGCACGTCGCAGATGGCATCTGCCGTTTCGCATCCTCCAAACCACACATTGAGAATGGCATCAAAGTTGTCGTTCTCCCATGTCATCACCGTTGGACGGCCAGAGAAGTTGAGTAGCACGATGGGCTTGCCAAGCTTCTTCAGGGCGGCGAGCATGTCGCGCTGGGCATCGGGCATGTCAAGGCTGCTGCGGCTGCAACACTCGCCGCTCATCTCCGACGACTCGCCCACGGCAGCCACGATGACATCAGCATTGCGTGACACGGCGATGGCCTCATCGAGAATCTCCTTGTCGGAACGTTTGTCGCGCTCAGATATTCCTGCATTAGCCTCAAGCTTGGTATCGTGCATGAAGTTGGAGCCTCTGGCATACAGCACCTCTGCCTTGTCGCCCACAGCCTCTTTCATGGCTTGCAGCAGCGTTTTGTTCTCATCGAAGCGGGCAACCAGGCTCCATGTGCCCGACATGTTGCGCTTGCTGTTGCCCAACGGGCCGACAAGGGCTATGCGTCCCTTTTTCTGCAAGGGCAGTACCTTGCCATTGTTCTTCAGAAGGACGAATGTCTCGGCGGCAATGTTGCGGGCCTCCGCACGGTGGGCTGGAGTGAAGATCTCTTTCTTGGCACGCTTCTCGTTGCAATAGCGATAAGGGTCGGCAAAGAGTCCGAGCTTCCACTTGGCCTCCAAGACGCGTCGGCAGGCGGCGTTGACAGCGGCTTCAGACACCTTGCCTTCGGCTATCGACTGAGCCAACGTGCCACGATAACCGTCAGACATCATGTCCATGTCGGTACCGGCGTTCAGGGCAAGTGCCGACACGGTCTTGAGATCGCCCAAACCGTGGTCCATCATCTCGGCGATGGCAGTATAGTCGGTCACGACCATTCCCTTGAAGCCCCACATGCCACGCAGCACATCGGTAAGCAGCCAGCGGTTGGCGGTGGACGGTATGCCCTCGAAGGTGTTGAAGGAGGTCATTACGCTCATGGCGCCTGCATCGACGGCGGCCTTGTAGGGAGGCATGTAATAGTTGAACATGCGCCAGCGGCTCATGTCGACCGTGTTATAATCGCGCCCCGCCTCAGAGCCACCGTAAAGAGCAAAATGTTTGATGCACGCCATCACGGTGTTAGGTGCCGACAGATCGGTGCCTTGATAGCCTTCAACCATGGCGCGGGCAACCTGTGAGCCTAAGTAAGGATCCTCACCACTGCCCTCTGCCATGCGTCCCCAGCGCGGGTCTACACAGATGTCGAGCATGGGCGAGAAGGTCCAGTTTAAGCCGTCGGCCGATGCCTCCTGTGCCGCTATCTGTGCGCTGCGCTTTATGGCCTGCATATCCCATGAGCAAGAGAGCGAGAAGGGAATGGGGAACACCGTCTCGTAGCCATGGATAACGTCCATGCCGAACAGCAACGGAATCTTCAGGCGGCTTTGCTCCACCGCTATCTTCTGCATGTCGCGTATGCTCTTCACGCCTTTAAGATTGAACAGTCCGCCCACTTCGCCGCGCGTTATCTTTCCGGCGATGTCGCTGCTTTGGGCCTGTCCCGTAACGATTGTTCCAGTGACGGAGAGGTTTAGCTGTCCGATTTTCTCCTGTAGTGTCATCTTAGCCATCAGGTCATCGATAAACTGGTTCATCTTGCCTTCGTCGGCTGCGTGTGTCTTGGCCTGCATGCTGCACAAGGGCAGCAATGCCAATGATGCCAATACTAAAAATTTTCTGATTTTCATAAATGTGTGATAAAAACGAATTAAAGGTGGGCCGATAAGACGACCCACCTATTATATTATTAGTTTATCGCTTAACCGTTAATCGCGACCATAGCCCGGGTTCTGCTTCAGCTTCTGGTTAGCCTCAAGAACAGAATAGTGGATGGGGAAGCGGTTAAAGTTAGTGTTGTTGGTGGCCTTGTGGTCCCACCAGTCTTCTGTGACGTAAGCATCCCAACGCACAAGGTCGGTACGGCGGCGAGCCTCAGCCAAAAACTCCTGCTGCCACTCGTCGAGCATACGATACTTGTCGAGGTTGGCGGCGGTTACGGGGTTGGGGTCGTTGCCGTTCTCAAAGTAGCGCTTGCGCACGGTGTTGATGAGCGTGGCAGCTCCAGCCTTGTCACCCAAGCGCATCTTACACTCGGCCAACATGTAATAGACCTCAGCCAAACGGATGATTGGCACATCGGGGTTGAACATCAACTTCTTGTCCTCCTGTGTGGGGCGTGGACTTAACTTTGTGACGCGAACACCAGAGTTTTCCTCGGCAGTAGCGATTGTTGAAGGTAAGTCGGCAACCGAATTATACAGATAAGAACCATCGGCCTTCTTGTAAAGGTCGTTCTTCACACGAGTGAAATAGGCCACCTGGTCTACCTCGTTGATGATCTGGCCCTTATACTCGCGGCTACCGAGGCAGACCCATTCGGGATTGAGAGGGTTCTGCAACTTGCCCACGATGAACATTCCACGGTATTTGCCGTCGCCTAAATAGACATAATTCTGCTTGCGGATGTCCTTGTCGTTGAACTTCGAGTAGACGCGACCAAGCTTATAGGTGTAGGGCTTGCCTGTGGGATCAAGACCTGGCGTCAGACCAATACCGTTGTTGGAGCCAGAGTTTTCAACACCGCCCAGATAGTTGCGGTAGTTATAAGGCACCATCTGTGACCAGCGCATGCCGTCGGTCTCAAGCTTTGCGTTCTCGCTCGGCACGCTCCAGATGATCTCAGGGCTCGTTTCGTTGTTGAATCCGAAAATGTTGGTCCAGTCGGGATCAAGCGCATACTTGCCATACTTGCCGTCGATGATGTCCTGACAGATGGCAGCACACTCGCTCCACATCTCCTTGCGTATGTAAGATTTTGCGTTGAAATAGAGCTGAGCCCTCATTGTGGCGGCAGCTGCAGCGTTGATGGCACCCGTTTCCTTGGCTCCCAATTCTTGCTTTACGGGCAGTCCCTTCAGCGACACTGTGAGCAACGAGTCGATGAAAGCAAAGGTCTGCTCGTCGGTTGCGCGTGGCTGGATGTCGCTTCGTGTAGTGGTGTAAAGCGGCATGCCGCCGAAGAGGTCAAGGCCCTTAAGATAGAAATAGGCCACGAGCGCCTGCAGCTGTGTGAGCATCGACTCGCGTGTGCCTTTAGGGAATCCCAATTTGTCGAAATTCACCTCCTCAAGGTCTTCAAGCGCATCCCACGCAAGGGCTGTTCCCATCTGCGACATTTTCCATCCCTCAGAGATACATGCCATGTCGTCAGTGAACTCGTGATGGTGAATTTTCTGATAGTTTCCACCGTCAAACCAGTCGCTACCTCTTGTTGGCAACATGAACTCATCGGTGCCGAGCTCCTGTAGACGCCATATGTTTTCTTCCTGTGCAGCAGAATATCTCCAGTGGGTAAAAGGACGCGCATAACGTTGGTACACGGCCTCTTGGCTGGTGTAGAATGTCTCTGGGGTGACCTGAGTGTAAAATTCGGGGTCGACGTTGCATGAGGTGAGTGCAGCCGATGCGACAACACATCCAATCACCGACTTCAATATGTTTTTGGTTTTCATAATATTCGTGATTTTTTTTAGAAATTAAACTGCATTCCAAAAGTCCAAGTGCGTGCCATGGGATAGTAGCCATCCCAGAACTTCTCTGTACCCTGATCCCATCCTGCGATGTTGACCTCGGGGTTCATGCCGCTGTAGCCAGTGATGCAGCACACATTGCCGCAGGTACCCCACAGACGAATGTTCTTTATAAACTTGGTGTATTTCTTCATGTCGAAGGTGTAACCCAAGGTTATGGCATCAATTTTCAGGAAGGTGCCGTCCTCAAGGTAGTAATCACAAATCTGCTTCTCACCACGGATGTGGTTGAACTTGCCGTAGGCGTCTTTCAGCACATTGTTGTTGCCGCGTCCCTGGATGCCGAAGTACATGTTCATGGTGTTGAAGACATCGAAATCTATCCAGCTACGCATGTTGATGCCGAGGTCCCAGTTCTTGTAGGTGAACGTGTTGTTCCATGAAGCGATGACCTTGGGGTTGTAGTCGCCCATGTAGCGCTTGTCAAGCTCGGTCTTCTTCTCGGCAGGAATGACGTTGTTGTCTTTGTCGTAGAGAAGGAAATTGCCGTTATCGTCGAATCCGGCCCATTTCCAAATGAAGAACTTGCCTATGGTTGAACCTTCCTCAATGCGTGCTGCATCGCCCGGTGTGCCAGGAGCGGGGAAGCCGTTGCCGTTGTAGTAAGAGTTGTTGCCCCACAGGGTCTTGATCTTTCCGCTGTTGTGGCTCAGGTTAAGGTTGGAGGTCCACACAAAGTCTTTTGTTTTGACGGGAACACCGCCAATCTCAAACTCCCATCCCTTGATCTGCATCTTACCGATGTTCTGCCACTGGGTGGGCTGAGTGAAGGGAGGCTGCGGCACAGTTACCTCGTAGAGAAGGTTGTCGATGTTGCGCACAAAGTAGTCGAACTTGCCATAGAGACGTCCGCCGAGGAGCGAGTAGTCGATACCGAAGTTCCACTCCTTCTTCTGCTCCCATCCCAGATCGGGGTTGACGTTCTGCGACTTTCCGTATGACATCTTCCAGTTGCCGTTGGGCAAGAGCCAGTAGGCATCGGAGCCGAGCATGTTGGCCATGTAGGTTGACGAGAAGTTGTTGTTACCTGTCACACCGTAGCCGACACGCAGCTTCAAGTCGTCAATCCACTTGATGTCCTTCATGAACTTCTCGTTTGAGATGCGCCATCCTCCTGAGAGTGACCAGAAATTGGCCCAGCGCTTGTCGCTTGAGAACTTTGAAGAACCTTCGTGACGTATCGATGCAGAAAGCATATAGGTGTCGTTATAGGCATAGTTGGCACGTGCGAACACAGAGAACAGCTTCTCTGTAGGTGCCTTAGACGAAGACATTGAAGCCTTGCCATCGCTCAGACCGGTTCCCTGACCTATGTCCCAGAACTTAACGCCGTCAACGGAGAAGTTATAGTTTTGCATGTTGAAGCCCTCTTGGTTATACTCGAAATAAGAATAACCTGCGGCTGCGCTGATGGTGTGTTTCTTAAACTCGTTTGCGTAAGTGAAATATCCCTCAGATGTAATGTTCTCTGTTTTAGAGAATCCGAGATAAGCTGTTCCTTTGTGGTTGTCCTCTATAGAGGTGCGGCTATAGCTCGGGTTGTAGGTATGGTTCTCCCACTGGCGGCTCTCATAGCCAAGAGTCTGCTGGAAGGTCAATCCCGGCACAGGCTTAATGTGCAGTTTCATCACCATCTCGGGTTTGAACCACTTGTCGGTGCCCTCATAGGTGTAGAGGTGAGCATCGGCCACAACGTTATAGTCGAGCGTCTCGTTCTGCCAGATGTTGAATCCGGTCTCAGATTTATCGTCGTAGGGTGAACGCGTGGGGTTGTTGAACAGAGCCTGCTGGAAGTTGGGCCAGTGGTTGTTGCGCGCTGCCTGACGGTAGTCGACCATTGGTTTAAACTCGAGCCATCCGTTAAAGAGATTGAAGCGGGCGTTGAAGCGGCCACCATAGTCCTTGCGGCTATCGACAATGGCCATACCGTCCATCTTGTTATAATAGAGCGAGGTGTAGACCTGTGCCTTGTCAGTGCCGTACTGAAGCGAGAGGTGATGCTTGGTCGAGAAGTTCTTGTGGTTGATCATCTCGTCCCACCAGTCGGTATCGGAGCCATAGTCGGTGCCGATGTTGTGCTCGGCATACTCGCGTCCAGACAACATCTTCGGTGCGTTGTATGTCTGGCGGTGAGAGAATTCGTTGGCATACGTGAAATTGAGCTGACCGCTTGTGTTTGTGCCGCTCTTTGTGGTGATGAGAATCACACCCGAAGCAGCGCGTGTGCCATAGATGGCACCTGCAGAAGCATCCTTAAGCACATCGATAGAGGCAATGTCCTCTTGTGTGAGCGAGCGAATGTCGCCACCGGGGAAACCGTCGATAACGATGAGCGGAGAACGTCCTGCATTGATTGACGTCATACCACGCAATTGGAAAGTAGTCTCTGAGTTGACCGAACCAACGTTGTTCATCACCAGACCGCTGATCTTGCCTTGCAGAGCGCTCGACACGTCGGCACCGCCGACACCTACCATGAGGTCTTTGCCCTTGATTGACGTGATGGCACTTGTAACCTCTTTCTTGTCGAGTGTGCCATAGCCAATTACCACGACCTCGTTAAGATTGGAGATGTCTTCTTCCATCTTGATGTTGAGGTCACCTTGAGCACTTACACGCTTGGTCTTGTAACCCACGCCCCTAATTTCGAGCATCGATTTTTTATCAGGCACCTTGATGTTGAACTTTCCATCTATGTCTGTGACAGCGGCATACGACACATCGGCGCCAACCACCCTTATTACCATTCCCGTGAGCGGCTCACCTTTATCATCGGTAACAGTGCCCTTAACACGACCGTCCACAGCTGGCGCAACCATGCCATGCTCATCTGCGGCGAAGGTAGGCATTATGACCGAACTGCTACCCAACAAAGCCGAGACGATTAATGCTTTCGTTGTATAGTTTTTTAGGTTGTAATACATAAAAGATAAATTTAGGATTGAAACATTTATTTAGAAGGTAATCAATTTTATTATAGGTATCTGTTATCATCTTGGTTTAAAGCACATGTTCTGGGAACATAACGGATGCTATGTCGCAGCATCTGAGTGAAGACGTATGTGACTCGCGATCCGTTACGTCCCAATTCATGTTTGTCATGGCATCCGACGCTTGCCAGAGCCCTGTCGTTTTTATTCTATTTTGATACAGGATAGCTGCTCTTCACAAACGGGGCGCTCAGCAGGTACTGGGCACTCACCTTGATGCTCTGCTCAACAGGCATTGTGCATTGCTCTATCTCAGCAACGATATAACGCACACCTGCTGTCTTGGCATTGCGGAAGATTGCATCCCAGCCCACCATGCCGCTCTGGCCAATCTCGCGATGATCCTTGCAGTGGTAAGACTTGAAGCGTCCGGGATAGCGCTTGAAATATTCTACGGGGCTTGACGCGCCACGCACCGTCCAATACATGTCCATCTGGAAGAACACATACTCGGGGTTGGTGTGCTCAAGCATATAGTCGTACATCAGCTGTCCCTCCACCTTCTCAAACTCGTAGTTGTGGTTGTGGTAGCCGAAGCTTAGACCTGCCTCCTTGCACATCTTGCCGATGGCATTGAGATAGCGACAGTAGACGTCAAGGTCATGGATCGACTTCTGTAGACCTATCCACGGGTTAACGATGTAGCTCATGCCTGCTGCCTTGTGGTCAGCAATACATTTCTTCCACCAGTCAAGAGCCTTTGTGAAATCGCCAGAAGCAAGCTCCTCTGCTGTAAGACCATGGTTGACATGCGAAGAGAGCACCTTCATGCCAGCCTTCTCTACATCGGCCTTGAAATCTTTCGCCTTACGGTTGTAGAACGTGCCGTGCTCCTGGTCGTACCATGCAGCCTCAACTGAGGTGTAGCCCATGTCATGAAGACGCGAGAGCAGCGAGGTCCAACGAGCCTCGGCCTTGCCGTCCTTGTTGATGTCGCGCACAAGGTCGCGCACAGAGTAGAGTTGCAGACACAGCTCCTTCTTCACGCTCTTCTGCTGCCTAGCATGTCCATTCTGTTTCTGCGCTGCCACGCTGAGTGGCAGGCAGAGAAAGAATGCTGCTAAAAAAGAAAAAATTAGTTTTCTTTTCATATTTTGATTTTCTTAAGAAACTGTCAATCAATGTTTTGTTGTTTCGTCACACGTCAAGGGCTTTAATCCATCACCTTGATGCGTATGTTGCGGAACTGCACGCTGTCGCCGTGGTCCTGAAGACCTATGTAGCCCTCGTGCTTGTCGCCGCCCATGTTGTTGAGCAACTCGAAAGCGTAGGGGAACTCTCCACCCTTCTTGAACTTGCTGTTCTGCAACATCTCCGTCCACTTAGGCGTCCACAGATGATACTCAACAACATTCTGTCCGTTCTGGCCATGAATAACGGTTCCTTTGTACACCATAATCTTAACCGAATTCCATTGGCCATAAGGCTTTGAGTTCTGAGGCTTGGCAGGGATCATGTCGTAAAGCGAAGCCGACTGTCTGTTGCCGTCAACTCCAAGCTGTGCATCAGGATGGTTGGCGTTGTCAAGCACCTGATATTCGGAAGACGACTGCCAGATGGGCAAATACTCAAACTTGCCGTTCACCTTTCCCATTACCTCCTGAGCCATGTAGAAGATACCAGAGTTGGCGCCCTTCGTTACCTTATACTCCAATTCGAGCGTAAAGTTCTGGAACTTATGCGCAAAAATAAGGTCGCCACCGTCAGCAGCATGTGCCTCGCCCGTGCCCGAGCCTTTGAGCGTTATCGCTCCATCCTGCACGGTCCAGCTCTTTGGAGCGTTGTCCATGCCGTAGCCACGCCATCCGTTAAGAGTCTTGCCGTCGAAGAGCACGATGTAGCCATCCTTATCTTTTGGGAAGGATGCAATGTCCACATTTTTCTTGTCAGCAACCTTGAGTTCATAATCCTGGTCGGCAGCAGCTGTGTCGGTTGAGCATTGGCATCCCGCACATTTGCAATTACACTGACATTTCTTATTGCCGCAACCTGTGATGAGCAATGCGGCAGCAACTGCTAATAAAATCTTTTTCATTGTTCCTTAAACATTATTTAAGTTCTTTCACCTTAATATTCTTGAACCAAACGGTGTCGCCATGGTCCTGCATGCCGATGTAACCTTCGTGGTTCTCACCGCCGCAGTTGTTGAGCAGGTTGAAAGCAACGGGCCACTTCGCCTGAGAGAACTTGCTCTTCTGCAGAAGCTCGGTCCACGCTGGTGTCCACAGGTCATACTGCACGACCTTAACACCGTTCTGCCAGTGCTCTACATGTCCGTTGTCACAAACAATCTTTATGTGGTTCCACTGTCCGTAGGGCTTAGAGTTCTGCGGCTTTGCTGGAATCATGTCATAGAGCGATGACGACTTGCGGTTGCCGTCAACGCCCAACTTGGCATCAGGGTGATTCTCATTGTCGAGCACCTGACACTCGGGAGCAGAGATGAATATCGGCTCTACATATCCCTTGGGGCTCTTGACCTCCTGGCCAAGATAGAAGATACCAGAGTTGGCGCCTTTAGACACCTTCCAGTCCATCTCGAGCACAAAGTTCTTGAACTTGTGTGCAAAGATGATGTCGCCACCTTCGCCTTGTCCGGCGTTAAACTTGAGGCAACCGTTCTCAATAGTCCAGCGTGCGGGCACATGGCCCTTGCCATAACCACGCCATCCGGTGAAGGTCTTGCCGTCGAACAACGTCATGTAGCCTTTGCTGTCTTTTGCAACACTGATGGTCTTGTTTTCATCGCCCATCAGTTCGGTAGAAACGTTAATAGACACTTTCTTCTGTGCTCCAGCAGGCATAATACCAGCGATAAAGGACATAAAAGCCATAGAACATATAATCTTTTTCATTGTGTTTCTTTTTAGTTAGTTATATTATACTTTGGCGAAAATTATTTCGGCATATCAGGCAACTTCCATCCGTCGCGATAGGTATGCTTGATCAGTTCCTGCGACAGCTTGACAGCGTTCTGCGGCTCTGTCCATGTCTTGTTGAACGAAGGATGGCCGTTATGGATGGTGAATCCGTCCTTAATGCAGGTTTTAATGGTCTCGTTCTCGCCAATGTTAGTGAAGCGCATGTTCTCGCCATCCCACTCGAGCACCTTGTTCAGGCCCTGGAGACGTACTGCGAGTACACCCATCACAACCATCTCGTTGAAGGGGCCTGCCTCAGAGAAGTCAGAGTTGCACTTGTGACGATACTTCGGACTCTCCTTACAAGCGTTCACCCAGTCCATCTCATGGCTAACCTTTACGCGGCGTGCCACCTGAGGAACGTTGGGCTTGCGGCCAGAGAGCAACCATGGGTTTTCTCCGTAGCATCCGCAGATGAGGGTGTCCTTTGTTCCATGGAAGATGGTCAGACCACCACCGGACTGCATCAGTTGCTTGCCTTGTGGGAAGCCTTTCGGACGGTCGGGCATCAAGCCGCCGTCATACCAGTGAACCTCAACCTCGGGCATGCCGACCTTTGCCATATTGTCGCGTGCGGGGAATGTAAGCTTAACGTGCTGTGCCTGGGGAGCGCATGCGTTGAGAAGCAGTGTTGAAGAAGCTTCAACCTTTGTGGGATAGCCCAAATGCAGAGCCTTGAACGGCTGATGCATGATGTGACATGCCATGTCGCCGAGAGCGCCTGTACCGTAGTCCCACCATCCACGCCAGTTCCATGGCTGATAGACTTTGCTGTAAGGATTGAGGCGTGCAGGACCCGTGAAGAGATCCCAGTTGAGCGAAGCAGGAATGTCATCCACGGTCTCAGGCTCGTTGAGTCCCTGTGGCCAGATAGGACGGTCGGTAGCACAGTCAACGCGTGTCACCTCACCAATCTCACCATTCCAGATCCAATCGCAAACAGTCTGTGTGCCGTCCCATGATGCGCCCTGGTTACCCATCTGCGTAGCTACCCCCGTTGTCTCGGCCAACTTTGTGAGCAGACGCGACTCGTATACCGAGTGAGTAAGAGGCTTCTGGCAATATACATGCTTGCCGAGCGTCATGGCATCTGCCGTGATGATGGCATGAGTGTGGTCAGCCGTGGCAATGATGACGGCATCCATGCTCTTTCCCATCTCCTCGTACATCTTGCGATAGTCCCAGAAGCGCTTAGCCTTTGGAAATTCATCGAACACGCCCTTGGCATAATCCCAGTTTACGTCACACAGAGCAACGATGTTCTCGGTGTCCTTCACGGCGTTGATGTTAGAATGGCCGATGCCGCCAATTCCCACTACACCGATGTTAAGTTTGTCACTTGGAGAGATGTGACCATGGCTCTTGCCAAGAATAGAACTTGGAGCGATTGTTAAGCCGGCAATTGCGGCTGCTCCCGATTTAAGAAAGTCTCGTCTTGAAATAGGCATAATTATTCGTTTTAAAAGTTAAATAATAGGTATTGAAATATCATTTGTTTTTCTCACATGAAGCAAGCCATAACCGTCGGTCATGTTGCGGCGGCGCTCTCTTATCTGTTCAAGCGTCTGGTTGTCGCCTATTGATGGCAGGCGGTTGTGACGGCTGTCATCAAGGAAGCGCTTCGCATACTCGGACGCTACAGCCGAATCGCGCAAGGTGGGCAGGTGACGGTCAAGGTGTCCCTTCTCTATGCTGTCTGCAAAACGGTCGATGAGCACGTCTATATTCTTGCCGCCAAAAGGACGTTCGATGCGCTCGGTGCGTGTTACACCATGCAAATCGACAATGGCAGTTTTGAAATCGTGCGACATGCGCACAATGCCCTTTGTGCCGATAAGGTCTATATAAGAGTTGTGTGTCTGGTCTTTAGACAACTGACCGTAGACAAAACCTTGGGTTATGTCGAACACCACTCCGTTTTGGAAAGTGCCGTGACACTGCACCCACCAAGGGTCCTTATAGTCCCACATGCGCAAGCCCTGGGCATGCCATGTAGAAAACTCGGAACCGGCATACCAACGGGCAATGTCGACATAGTGCATGCCGCAATCGTGGAAACACGGACCTTCATATTCGTGACCTTCACCTGGGGCCAGTCCTGGCGTCATGTGACACACACGGATGATGGCCAGCTCACCCAATTCGCCCTCGTCGATAAAACGTTTCATCGTCTCATGATACCAAGAGTTGCGGAGGTAGAGATTGACGGTGGAGAGCACGTTCGAGTTTTCCGTTGTGCGTACCACATCCCACTCGCGTTCCACGGTGTCGGCCAC
>ERZ1034998.1172-NODE-1172-length-15628-cov-3.407500_pt1 | contig 15628 bp, 10 predicted proteins | sample MGYA00520621_ERZ1034998 | MGnify/ENA primary metagenome ERZ1034998 (study PRJEB33766, sample SAMN09781748) | gut metagenome | biome: gut microbiome | host: Homo sapiens | place: Madagascar | study: EMG produced TPA metagenomics assembly of the PRJNA485056 data...
TGCGCCGGGAATTCGGTGGGGATATCGCAGCGGCGTGCGGGCAGCTGAGTTCGGTGCATTCCTCCGGGTGTGAAAAAAGCAGTTGACAAAATCTACGGTTTGTGGTACAATTAACTGTATTCTTCGGTAATCCCGGAGTTTAAGCCGGTATGTTGGAATTGGCAGACGAGGAGGACTCAAAATCCTTTGGTAGCGATACCGTGCGGGTTCGACCCCCGCTACCGGCACCAGATTTTTTCTTGACCGTCCCTGAATGGGGCGGTCGGAGACCGTCGAAAAATCCCCTAAAGGGGCTTTTTTGCCGAACATCCCAGCCGCGCGCACTCATTATCAGCTGCGCTGATAATTCGCACACTTGCTGGGATAGAAGTGTTTTTTGCCCCGGGAAACCCGTGGCAAAAAACGTATTTTAAAAACCCGCTTCGCGGGCAAAATCGATTTTTTCGACAGACTGCGACCGTCCCTGAATGGGGCGGTCGTTTTGCTATTAACAGCGGATAGTTGTACATTAGCCGTGAATTTCGCAGATACCCGTGGAAAAATCCGCTATGGGTATTGCAAATCCATCAGATTTGTGATATACTATAAAGGATAATGGGTATTTTTATGAGCAAGAATACTTTTTTGAAACTAATTATATAGGAGAAGCTATGATACAGTACGACGAAACAAGACTAGCGATGGAAGCGCTCACACCGCAGATAGAAGAACTCAGGGGCGCGCTGAACCTTGACGGTATCCAGATCAAGGTAGACGAGCTGGAGATGAAGTCCACCGAGCCGTCATTCTGGGACGACCCCGAGAAGGCTCAGGCAGTTCAGCAGCAGATCGGACAGTATAAGAACACGATCGAGAATTTCAACAGGCTCAAGACCAATCACGACGACGTTCTTGCGATGATAGAACTTGCCGAGGAAGAAAACGACGAGAGCGCCGTTGACGAGGTAAAGGAACTCGCTGAAAAGGTCAAGACCGAATTCGAGGAACAGAAGCTTGCTACCCTCATGACCGGCGAGTATGACAGTTCCAATGCAATTCTCACATTCCATGCGGGCGCAGGTGGAACAGAGGCTCAGGACTGGGTGTCCATGCTGCTCAGAATGTATATGAAGTGGGCGGACCGTCACGGCTTCAAGACCGAGGTGCTTGATATCCTGGACGGCGAAGAAGCCGGAATAAAGAGCGCTTCTATCCATATTCAGGGGTTCAACGCCTACGGCTTCCTGAAGTCTGAGAACGGCGTGCACAGACTGGTGCGCGTTTCTCCGTTCGACGCACAGGGCCGCAGACACACAAGCTTTGCCAGCGTCGAGGTAATGCCCGAGATCGAAAAGGACGTCTCCGTTGAGATACGCGACGAGGATATCATCATGGAAGTGTTCCGTGCGAGCGGCGCAGGTGGTCAGCACATCAACAAGACTTCCTCAGCGGTAAGACTTATCCACAAGCCCACGGGCATCGTTGTTGCCTGCCAGACCCAGCGTTCACAGGTGCAGAACCGTGATTTCGCAATGAAAATGCTGATGTCCAAGCTGGTCGAGATCAAGGAGCGCGAGCACCTCGAAAAGATCAGCGATATCAAGGGCGAGCAGCTCAAGATCGAGTGGGGCAGCCAGATACGCTCCTATGTGTTCATGCCGTACACGCTTGCAAAGGATACCCGCACCGGCTATGAGAGCGGTAATATCCAGGCAGTAATGGACGGCGACATCGACGGCTTCATATACGCATACCTCAAGGCTAAGAGCCTGGGTGAGATCTGATGCCGCTGGCAAAGAACGATATCATCACGCTGGAGATCACTGCGCTCACTAACGAGGGCAGCGGCGTGGGTCACTATAAAGAAGATAACTCCGACGGCCGCGGAATGGCTGTGTTCGTTCCGCTGACCGCTGTCGGGGACGTTGTTTCCTGCCGGGTGGTAAAGGCGCTCAAAAGCTACGCTTACGGCAGAGTCGAAAAGATACTCACGGCTTCTGCCGACCGCGTTGCAGACGACTGCCCGGTTTACGGGAAGTGCGGGGGCTGCTGCTTCCGGCATATTTCATACGAGGCAGAGCTGCGGGCTAAAGAGGGCTTTGTGCGCGACGCTTTCGCACGTATCGGCGGTCTTTCGCCGGAACTGCTGCCGATACAGGGCAGCCAGTCCCCGGAGGAATATCGCAACAAGCTGCAGATGCCAGTCGCAAAGCAGGACGGAAAGACGGTCTGCGGGTTCTTTTCGGAGCGCAGCCACAGGGTCATTCCGGTGGAGAAGTGCGCATTACAGCCGCAACTCTTTTCAGAGATAACGCAGTTCGTCATGCAGCAGGCAGACGTACTGCGTATTTCCGTTTATAATGAAGAGAAGCACGAGGGCGTGCTGCGGCATATTTACCTGCGCCGCGGGCATTACAGCGGGGAAGTCTGCCTGTGCCTCGTGGCAAGGCGCAGGGTCCCGGAATTCGCGAAGCTGGCGCGTGCCGCTGCGGAGAAATTCCCGCAGATAACCGGTGTCGTGCTGAACATCAACCGTGAGCGCACCAACGTCATTCTCGGTGAAGAGGAACAGGTGCTCTGGGGCAGGGAAGTCATAAAAGACACGATGTGTGGAGTAAATGTTGAAATTTCTCCGAGATCGTTCTATCAGGTGAACACCCCGGCAGCGGAAGCGCTTTACCGCCAGGCAGCGGAATTCGCGCAGCCGGAGGGGAAGCTCCTGCTTGACCTGTACTGCGGCGCTGGGACCATCGGGCTTTCAATGGCGAAGCAGGCGCGCAGGCTCATCGGCGCGGAAATAGTTCCGCAGGCGGTGGAGAATGCACGCGAAAACGCGGCGCGCAATTCCGTACAGAATGCGGAGTTCATATGCGCAGACGCGGGGCAGGCAGCGCAGAAGCTGGAGAATTCCGGTGAGCGGCCGGACGTTATAATACTCGACCCACCGCGAAAGGGCTGCGACGAAGCCACTCTTACAGCCTGCGCGGGAATGTCCCCGGAGCGCATAGTCATGATATCCTGCAACGCAGCCACTGCTGCAAGGGACTGCAAACGGCTGACGGAACTGGGGTATTCCCTGAAAAAAGTGCGCCCGTTCGACCTTTTCCCGCGGACGAGCCATGTGGAATGCGTGGCATTACTTGAAAAAATATAAAAATATAAAATGTAGAACAAAATCGGAGGCAACAGGTTAAATGATAACAGACATAAAGAAAGCGATAGCTTCAGGAATACTTATTTCAATAGGCGGCTGCGTGCTTCTCGCGAGCACAAAGGCAGGCATGATGTGGGCAGGCGCGATCCTGTTCTCGCTGGGACTTTTCGCGATATGCGAGTACGGCTTCAACCTTTACACCGGAAAAGTCGGCTATATCGCAGAGCATTTCAGTGATTTCAAGTACATAAGACTGGTCCTGCTGATACTGCTGGTGAATATCCTGACGACATTCGTCATGGGAATGCTGGCGAGCGTCTGCCTGCCCGACATCGCGGAAAGCGCCCGCGCAAGCTACGCTTCAAAGCTTGCTGCCGACCCGAAGAAATGGATACTTTCCTCGATCCTCTGCGGTCTGCTGATGTACCTCGCAGTGGACCTCTGGAAGCGCGGTCAGAAGATCGGCGTGTTCCTCTGCGTGCCGGTGTTCATCTTCAGCGGGTTCGACCATTCCATTGCGAATTCTTTCTACAACGGCGCGGCTATCGGCGAGGATACATTCACGCTGCGCAACCTGGCTTTCGTTGTTGTTGTTATCCTCGGCAACGCCCTCGGCGGAATGCTGCTGCCCATGCTCACAAGAACATGGAAGAAGTCCGCAGAGTAACAGAGTTCGGTGAACGGCGGTGAGTTTTTGAAATTCAGGGTGGTTATGATGAAAGCGGGCTTTGCGGCGCTGTTTCTGGCAGTGTTCTGCGTAATGTTCGCACTGCTTTGCGCGGCTGCATTCGGTATCCCTGCGGGGGTGACGGTCAGCTTTTTCGGGCTTGCCGTCAAGGTTTTCCGCGCGGATTTCATAGTCACATCGCTGTCTGCGGAAACTATGCTTTTCGGTGGGCTTGCGGCTGCATTCGGCGCGGCTTTCTGCGGCATTGCGGCTGTGGAACTGGGGTTCCTGATATCCGGGCTGTATGTGAGGGTGCGCAGGAGATGCGATATTCTCCTTGGCTGGAAGCCGCTGTAACGCTGGAGGTGTTGGTTTGAGGCGTGCTGTTCTTCATCGCTGGCTGATAGCTACCGGGGTACTGGCTGCCGCCTTTGGAACGGCTGCCGTGATGATACCTGGCGAGAGCCTTGGCTCGGCAATGCAGGGGGAAGAGTACTTCCCGCTGTGCGAATACATCAGCGTTGACCTGCTGAGGACCCCTGTTGCCGTCACGCCATACGACGGCGACAGAATACGGTTCCTGTGGAACAACGACGTTCCACTTAAAGCGGAAGTCGGGGATAATTCCCTGACCATAACGGAAAGCAGCGATGTGGCGATCTCGCTTTTCGCGGGGGACACCAGCGACTACGGGCTGCGCCTTTATCTCCCGCGGGAATATTACCGCGATATCGTTATCTACACCTCTTCAGGGGACGTCACCCTTGGCGACATAGACAGCGACCGGATCACCGTTGTGACTAACAGTGGCGATATCCTGTCGGAGGACACGCGCTCGCTGTGCAGCCTTGCGACGGGCAGCGGAGATATCACGCTGGATTTTTACAGCGTTATCGCGGGGAGCAGCATACAGTCGCGCACGGGCAGCGCGGAGCTTATCTACCCAAAGGGAAGCAGCGTTGCGCTGGATTTTGAAACGGATACCGGCGAACTGAAAACCGACCTGCTTAAAGGAAGTTTTTCAGGTAGCCGCATGTACAGCTTCAACGGCGGTGGACATCTGATACATGCTTCGCTGGAAAGCGGAGTTCTCACAGTGAGTGAAAAAGAGTAGCGGAGGGCATGAAAATGAAAACCTACAGACAGCAGCTTATCATAACCAGCGACGAGCCGGAGCAGTTTCTTAACCTCTCATACGAGGTGGAGGAATGCGTGCGCAGGAGCCTTATTTCTGACGGGTTGTGCGTGGTGTATTCCCAGCATACGACATCTGCTGTGTTCCTTGAGAACGACCGTGAGCAGCTTTATGCAGACTGGTCCGAGATGCTGAAAAAAATCGTGCCTGGCGAGAGCGAATACAAGGTCGATTACTCCAGCGCCGGAGCGGCTCACATGAAGCAGATGCTCCTCGGCGCAAGCGTCACTGTGCCGATAACCGACGGCAGGCTGGAGCTTGGCCCCAGGCAGTACATAATGTACGGCGATTTTGACGGATGCCGCGAAAAAACAGTCCTTGTCAAGATAATAGGCGAATGATGGAGCGTGAAAAATCGGCAATGTTGTCAGTTATAATCCCGTCGTACAACGAAAATGAGAATATACGCCGCACCGCGCAGACCATCGCTGGAATTCTTCGCGACGCGGCTATTGAATACGAACTGATATTCGTGGACGACGGTTCCCGCGATACCACGTGGGCAGAGATTTGTGCAGCGCACGACAGCGACCCCTGCGTCCGCGGACTTGGTTTTTCCAGAAACTTCGGCAAGGAGGGCGCGATATTCGCGGGGCTGAAAAATGCCCGCGGGGACTGCGCTGTAGTCATAGACTGCGACCTGCAGCACCCTCCGGAGCTTATCCCGCAGATGTATCAGCTGTGGCAGGGCGGCGCGGAAGTCGTGGAAGCGATAAAGCGTTCCCGCGGCAAGGAGGGGCTGTTCCACAAGATATTCGCGCGCAGCTTCTACAAGATGATGAAGTCCTCGTCGGGAATAAACCTCGACGGCGCGAGCGATTTCAAGCTGCTTGACAGAAAGGTCATCAACGCGCTGAACGAACTGCCGGAGCGCATAACGTTCTTCCGCGCGCTGTCAAGCTGGGTCGGTTTTACCACGGAGCGCGTGGAATTTGACGTGCAGCCCCGCGCCGCAGGAAAGAGCAAATTCAGCATGAAGAGCCTTTTCAGGTTCGCGCTGAACAACATCACTTCGTTCACGGACGTTCCCATCAGGCTTATCACGTGGGTGGGCGTGATCTTCGGAATAATGGCGCTGGTGCTTGGGATACAGACCCTCGTGAAGTACTTCTGCGGGCAGGCTGCCGAGGGATTTTCGACGGTCATTCTGCTGATACTCATTACGGGTGCGTGCGTGCTTCTCGGCGTGGGCGTGATAGGATACTACCTGTCGAAAATATATGAAGAGATAAAGCAGCGTCCGCGCTACATCGTGGCAAGGACGACCGGTGGAAAGGAGCGCGCAGATGGAAAATAACACGGCGCTTACAGCGGCAAAGCGCGTATTCTGCCGCGCCAGAAAAGCAATATGGGACAGCCGGGAATACTGGCTGTCTTTTCTGCTGCCTGTAGCCATACTGTTCGTGGCATACATCATATTCCAGGTGTGGCCGTTCGGGGCGCGTTCCGTGCTTTCGCTGGACCTGAATGCGCAGTACGTGTACTACTACGACTACATGTACGATGTTTTCGCGGGTAAGGAGAGCCTTTTCTACAGCTGGAGCAGAAACCTTTCCGGTGAGTTCATGGGCATAATCGGGTATTACCTCGCAAGCCCGTTCAATCTGCTGGTGTGGATATTCCCGCGGACGATGATAACCGAGGGACTTATGACGATGATGCTCGCAAAAGCGGGCGCGTCGGGGCTTGCATGCGCGTTTTTCCTGCGCAGACACCGGGAATGCGGCAGAATGACCACGGTGCTGTTTTCAGTGATGTGGGCGCTTTGCGGGTTCTTTATCGTGCAGACCATGAACCCCATGTGGCTGGACGGTCTGGTGGCGTTACCGCTGATCGCGATGGGCGTTGAGCGCATCTGCGACAAGCGGAAGTTCCTGCTTTATGTGATATCGCTGGTTTACATTTTCGTTGCGAATTTCTATATCGGATACATGTGCGGTATTTTCTCGGCGCTGTATTTCCTGTGGTATCTGGCTTCCGGCAAGAGCAGAAACAGGCGCTTCGGGGAGTATTGCGGCGCGGTGATAATGTACGGCGCAGGCTCGGTCAGCGCGATACTCATGTCCTGCTTTATGCTGCTGCCGGTGTACAAGTCGCTTTCCAATGGAAAATTCGCGTTTTCCGACCCGGATTACTCCATTGCGGAAAGCTTCAACATCGCGGATATTTTCATCAAGCTGTTCCCGACGGAATACGACACGGTGCGCATGGAGGGCATGCCGGTACTTTACTGCGGCACTCTGGCGCTGGTCTGCGCGGTGATGTATTTCACGTGCCGCAGGTTCACCGCACGGGAGCGAATTTCGAGCGCGGTGTTCATTGGCGTCATGGTGATGTGCATGTATATCCGTCCGGTGGACATGATGTGGCACGGAGGACAGATGCCTAACTGGCTGCCTTACCGCTATTCATTCATGATAAGCTTTCTGCTGATAGTTTTCGGCGCGCAGGCTTTCGAAAAGATAAAGAAAGTTCCCGGGCGCAGCTTTGCGGTGACGTTCGTAATTCTGCTGGCTATGCTGCTTTATGCGGACCTTGCCGACGACAGCGAATACTACGAGCCGGTGCTGACGGTGGGAATTCCGCTTGCGATACTGGCTGCTGTGCTTATACTCGCCTGGGTGTACCGCAGATACGGCATGAAGAAGCCGGTGTGCATTGCCCTTGCGGCTTTTGTCTGCGCGGAAGCCGGGCTTAATACCGCGCAGTCGCTTTATCAGATGCACGACGATATCGTGTTCTCCACCCGCGAAAGCTATCGCTGGGACATTCCGCTGACAAGGGAAGTCACCGAGCAGATACACGAGATGGACCCCGGCTTCTACCGCATGGAAAAGACGTTCCACCGCTGCGTAAACGACCCCATAGCCCTGAGAATGTACGGCATGAGCCACAGCTCCAGCACGCTTAACGCAAAATCGATAGAGCTGCTGAAATCCCTCGGCTTTGCGGGCAGGGAACACTACACGCGCTACGACGGCGCCACCATGCTTACCGACGATATTTTCGGCGTGAAGTACGTCCTTGCGACCAACGAAAAGACAGTTCCGTATACCGACACTATCCCGGTGGAAACGGACACTGCTATAAAGGTGTACGAAAACAAGGACGCGCTGGGTATCGCGTACCTCGCGGACAGCGGTATAATCGGGTTTGACCTTAACGAGTATTCACCGTTCCAGGCGCAGAACAAGCTTGCAACCATGCTTTCGGGGAACAAGGGCACGACTGTGTTCCGTTCCATCGACGATGTGGAATTCGACAGCGAGAATATCCGCATAGGCTCCACCACGGACGCGCACTACAGCTATAAAAAGACCGACGAGGACGCCGAAGCCTGGATTGAATACACCATGACTGCCCAGGAGGACGGCCCGGTGTATATGTACCTGCCGACGAAATACGAACGTGAAACGCAGCTTTATGTCAACGACATCTACCGCGGAAATTACTTCCTGCGCGAGAATTACAGCATAGAGTATCTCGGTACGTTCAAGAAGGGTACTGAATTCCGCGTGAAGCTGAAACTGCTTGATAAGGCTGTATACTTCACCAATGCGTGGTTCTATTACATTGACGAGAATGCGCTGGCTAAGTTCAATGAAACCATGCAGCAGAAGAACGCTTCCACCACGCTGACCCGCGTGGACGGCGACACACTTGAACTCGAGGTAGACGCGGAGGATAACTGCGCGCTGTTCACGACCATACCGCTTGAAGAGGGCTGGACCGCTACCATCGACGGCGAGCCTGTGAACCTCAGGACATGCCTGTCCAAATCGCTGATATGCCTGTCTGTCCCGGCAGGGAAGCACACGGTAGTCCTTGATTTCAAGCCCGCAGGAATGGGCACGGGGTTACTTCTGACCGCAGCCGGAATGTTCGTGCTGGCAGTGATGATACTTGTTTCGGAATTCCTGCGCCGCAGGGGTAACGGACCCCACGACCCGGAACAGATGCTGTCCACTGCGGATAATTCAACCGATGAACAGACTGAACAATTAGGTAACGATATTTCCGATGATGAATAAAAAATGGCAGGTGCATTGATGTGCACCTGCCAATTTATTTGAGCGTTGGTATTATACCGATAAGACCGCGCCGGCTGCTTACCCCAAGCGTTTTGTATGTCCTCTTGAGGCTGCTTTTTATGCTGTCGCAGCTTACGCTGAAAATGCGGCTCATCTCTTCGTTGCTTACGTCGGAAGCCGCCATTACCGCGTAGGAATAAGCCTTTTCGGACAGTCCCAGCTTTTCCCTGAGTTCACGGGTGGAGACTATCAGGTGTTTCAGTGGTACAAGGTAGTGTTCCGCGTAGTTATCCCTGTGCGCATTTGAGAGGTAGGTTATCTCGTAGCTGCGCACTGTTTCCACCCCGCGCAGGAACTGCTTTCCAAGCCTTTCCACGTCGTCGATGAACGGTTGCAGCTGCGGGGAAGTAAGCCCCCTTATCTGCCGGAAGAATTCCGGGTAGATAGCGTAATACTCCGCGGGCTTGGCAGGAATTCCGTTTTCGCGGGCGCATTCCAGGGCTTCCTCAGCGTATCGTATCGCCTTGTCCCAGCTGCCTATCGACATCAGCGCGTGCGCGGCAAACAGCCGCAGCTTTATTCCCGCGGCTTCGTTGCCGGCTGTGGAAGCTGTTTCAAGGTACCTTTCGGAGTTCTCGGCAAGAATATCGTACATCCCTATGCGCAGCAGGTTATGAGCTTTTACCATGGAAAAATACGGCGCGGTGAAGCGGTTCATTATCGGGTCGCTCTGGTCTGCGCAGAGGGCGTACCAGGTATCTTCATTGCTGCCTCCACGCAGGATGCTCAGCAGTCCTATCATGAGCCGCGCGCAGTCGCCCTCTTCCCGGCTGAAATTTGCGCGCTCTATGCGGAGTATTCCGCGCACGAACTCGAAAAAGCGCTTGTGGTCGCCAAGGAACAGGCAGCATTTTGCGGCGCAGTACATAGCCGTAAGCCGTGTGGCGATACGGTTGCTGCCCGTGCACAGCGACGCCGCTGCTGAAAGCAGCTCCAGCCCTCCGGAAAGGTCGCCGGCGGTGTACTTCGCCTCTCCGGAGAATATGATCTCAGTGAACCTTCCGTGATCAAGCATTTCGGTGTACATGTGCTGATATCGCGTGAACTGAGCCGTTTCAGTGTGCACTGAATAACCGCGCCGGTGTATCAGAAAGAAAACCGTCGGGGAATACATCGTCCAGGCAAACAGCGGTGAGTCAAACTCGCGCTTGCCGCGGAACATATCGTATGCGCGCTTTATGCTGGCTCCCATTCTGTCAAGGACGTAGAGCGCTTCATTTGCACGCAGTGCATACGCATAGCTCAGCAGCGAACGCCGTTCGTTGGCTGAATAGTCCGGGGAGTTTGTGATGTAAGCTATTATTTCGGAGTACCTGGTCTGGATCGTGTGTTTGAGGTCTGTCTGCATGAGCATGGAGCTGACTCTGAGGAGTCTGGGTATCGCGGCTTTGCAGGTGAGCGGGCATTCCATGATGAATGTGTTGAGCAGACCGCTGCTGCGCATAAGCAGGGAATATGTTATGCGCTCATTGTTGTGTATTTCCGCTGCGAGTTCGTATTCACCGGCAAGAAAGAATTCGCAGAACGCATAGTAATCCTTGCGGTTGCGCAGAAATTCCCTGCCATAGCATATCCTGAGGTCGTGCTGAACGTTTTCCGGCAAGCTGTCAAACAGCCTGCGGATAGAGTGCATCAATATCGGGTGGAACTGCACCGTGTTCCGGCGCATGTTTATTTCCATCAGCGGTATCACGCGGCGCAGCTTCTGCAGTTCATCGAACATGGCGCCGGGTTCCAGCAGGTCTTTGCCGAAGAAATCGCATATCGCGTTGAGTGAACGCAGTTCCGCGCAGAATTCCTGCGAAACGACGCCGAACGCCGAAACCATGATAAGGGCGCCATGCGTGCGCTGCGTCTGCTGTTCAAGAACGGCTTTGTAAAGCTTCGTTTCGGTGGAAAGCCCGCTGAATTCCTGCCCCTGCAGAGCCATCATGAAGCAGAGCCTTGTCCCGAGGAATGTTCCCTGGCATGCGGAATACACCTCTGCGGCATTTATGCTGACGCCGCATCTCCGGGCGTATTCTGCGATCTCGTCGGGGTTCATGGCGATGTTCTCCCGCGCGACCAGCGTGAATTTCAACTCGGCAGCGAACCTTCGGTAGTTCGGTTTGAGCGAACTGCAGATAAACACGAAATGCGCGCGTCTGCACTCCGCAAGCAGCTGTGCGGTGCGCTGGTTCCCCAAAAGCGTATCGCCGGAGTAGCTGCAGTCGACGATAAGCACCAGTTCCTTTTCTGGAGCGGCTTTTTCGAATTCCTCGCGCAGCTGTATGTATTCAGTATCTGAGACCGGCTCGCTCAGCGGCTTTCCGGTGACGTGGGTGCATATCTGCGAAAAGCAGTCGCCGGTATTCACGGCTGAGGTAATGAAGCGTATCGAGGTGCCGTCAGGCCGCGTGCGGTTGATGAATTCACGCATGAGGGTGGATTTCCCGGTGCCGTCCGGGGCATAGATGACAGTCACCCGGTCGCTGTAGACGCGCCGGAGTCCCTGGCTTATCCTCTTTGGAATGAAAATGCTGTTGATATCAGCCATTCTGCCCCTCCGTATCAAAAAAGCGCCCGGAACAATGCGCCGGGCGCTCTGGCTTTACCTCTCCACCTTGATGAAATGCGCAATGTAGCTCTGGAAATCGCCCCACAGCGAGGGAATATCAAATCCGCTGTTCATGAGGACTTCCGCGCTGTATACGCGGCCTGTTTCCTCGTGCTGGTACCAGCAGCCCTTTTCCAGCCCGACAAGACGTATGCGGTGCAGGAACACGCTCGGTTCCTTGAGCACCTGAATGTACTCAAGCAGTGCCTCGCTCTTGTCCTTGGCAACGAATTCCCACGCGTCGAAGCGGTCGTTGTCGAACGGGTTTCCAATGCGGTACTGGTCGCCGGTGCGTACCAGCGGGTTGTATTTGTTGAATTCCTCGATCTGCTTGCGGATATTCCACTTGTCGTCGTCGGATATCCTGGTGATGTCAAGCTCGTAGCCGAAAGTTCCCACCATTGCAACGCGGCCTCTGGTCTCGAACGGGGTGATACGGCCGACGCAGTGGTTCGGGCTGTCGGAAACGTGCGCGCCGAAGCAGGAGCAGGGGTAGCACAGGGAAGTACCGTACTGTATTTTCAGGCGCTCGATAGCGTCGGTGTCGTCGGAGCACCAGATCTGCGGTGAATAGTACAGCATGCCGGCGTCAAATCTGGAACCACCGCCCGCACAGTTTTCAAGCAGCAGGTCGGGGAAGTCGGTCAGCAGGCGTTCCTGGATCTCATAAACGCCCAGGACATAGCGGTGCCATATCTCGCGCTGTCTTTCAGGCGGCAGCACCTCGTTGCCGACTTCGCAGAGCTGACGGTTCATGTCCCACTTGACGTACTCTATATTCGCGGAGGACAGTATCTTGTACATCTGGTCGTAGATGTAGTCGCGCACGTCCTTGCGTGAGAAGTCGATGACCAGCTGCGAGCGGCAGGTGGTGCGGGGACGTCCCGGGATATGGATGCACCAGTCGGGGTGCGCCTTGTACAGTTCGCTGTCGGGGCTTATCATCTCAGGCTCGAACCAGATACCGAACTTGAGTCCCAGCTTGTTCACCTCGTCAACGAGATGCTTCAGACCGCCCTTGATCTTGTTTTCGTTAACGAACCAGTCGCCCAGGGAGGATCTGTCGTCGTTGCGGTGTCCGAACCAGCCGTCGTCCATTACCAGCATCTCAATGCCTGCCTTTGCGGACTCGCGCGCGATATCAAGCAGCTTGTCGGTGTCAAAGTTGAAGTAGGTAGCTTCCCAGTTGTTGATGAGAATGGGGCGGCGGATATCCTTCCACTTGCCGCGGGTGAGGTTGTTTCTCATTATGTCGTGGAATGTGCGGCTCATGCTGCCGATACCGTCCGCAGAGAATACCATGATGACTTCCGGCGCCTGGAATTCCTCGCCGAGATCAAGGTGCCAGCTGAAATCATACGGGTTGATGCCGGAGAACACGCGGGTCTTTTCGTACTGGTTGACCTCGCAGCCTGCAACGAAGCTGCCGGAATAGCACAGCGCAAAGCCGTAGCAGTCGCCGTAGTCCTCGGTAGCCTTGTGGTCTACTATCGCGATGAAGTTGTTGTGAGCGTGGCTGGTCGAACCGCGGCAGCTGTCAACGAGCTGCTTGCCGAAGTGGAGCGGGTTGCGCTGAACATGGCGCTCCCTTGCCCAGGTGCCGTACAGCGTGATCATGTCGTAGTCCTTGCTGTCGAGTTCCACGCAGGTGGAAAGAAGTCTGCGGAGTTCGATGGGGTCGCAGCCGTCGTTCCTGACCTTGACGGAGCGCGTGATCACGTCCAGCTTTTCGAATACGCTGTACTGCAGGGTTATTTTCAGGCCGTTGTGCGGGTCCTTGCAGTATACCTCAAGGCTGGTGACTTCGTCGTCGGTGTTCGCGTAAGTTGCGGGGAGACCCTCAAGCTTCTTCTTGCCCTTGAATATCGCGTAGCTGTCGAAGTAGCATTCGCATGCGGACATGCCGTACTTGTCCATCAGCTGCATGCAGGGCTCGCGGAAATCCGCAACGCCGCTGGTCGGGAACTCAATAGCCGCGCAGTCAAAGGAATGCGGACCCATTCCGTCGTGAGTGGAGGGCACAAAAGGCTCGTCGTTCGGAATACGCAGCATGTGCGTGATGTCCGTTTCGGGAATGGACGCACCGTAATACAGGTGCAGCAGGTTGTTGGAATTGGTTACATGAAAGGCGTATGTGGTATTAGGGGTGTCAAGCTTGAATACGCGCTTTTTTTCGTCGTAGATTATCGGCATCGTGTTACCTCACTGAATTGTTTTCCGGTCATCGGATAGCTATAGTATAGCATATCCGGTTATATTTTTCAAGCGGATATACAATTTTTTTAGGTAAAATCCGGCATGAATTTTAGGCGAAATAAATTTGCAGGAAATGTGCAAAAAAAATTCAAAAAACCCTTGACAAGATAAAATTTTTGTGGTATCATATCACCAATGAAAGGTTCGTCGGCGTCCAAACCGCACGGGCTTTAAAATCGAATACGCCCTTACAAACCATTGAAGTGGAGATAAAAATGCTTGTGCACTCACAGAGAGCGGTCGTTGCTGGGAGTACCGCAGGACGCAGAGCATATCAAATGGACCACCGAGGGCGCAGTCAAAGGCGGTGTCCAAAGCCGCTGAGTATTCTGCGACGTGTTGCAAGCGTTAATTGCAGGGATATGTTGGTATCCGGCGAGTGTGCGGTTCAATGACCGCAAATTAAGGTGGCACCACGGTAGTATAAAGTATTACTCCGTCCTTAAAAGCAGAGAAATTCTGCGTTTAAGGGCGGAGTTTTTGTTATTCGGAAGGAGCAGAAATCATGCTGAAACCTACTCTTGAACAGGCAAAGGAATTCACCGGATACAGCGTTATACCGGTATGCCGCGAGATCCTCTCGGACTTCACAACGCCTATAGAGGTGCTCAAAAAGCTTCGCGCAGTGAGCCGTCACGTTTACATTCTCGAGAGCGTCGAGAACCAGGAAAAATGGGGACGTTACACGTTCCTTGGATATAACCCGAAGCTGGAGATAACCTGCATCAACGGTGAACTCACCGTAAAGGACGTGCTCAGCGGCACGGTGGAAACCTCGAAGCAGTCCCACCCGGCAGATTACATCAGGCAGCTGATGTCCAGGTACAGCAGCCCCAAGCTGGAGGGATTTCCGTCGTTCACAGGCGGGCTGGTGGGGTACTTCTCGTACGACTACATCAAGTACAGCGAGCCTACGCTTAAACTCGACGCAGAGGACGAGGAGCACTTCAAGGACGTTGACCTGATGCTTTTCGATAAGGTTATCGCATTCGATAATATCCACCAGAAGATAGTGCTGATAACCAACATTTCCTCTGAGAATATCGACAGCGAATACGCAAGGGCTGAAAAGGAACTTGCTGAAATGGAACAGCTCATCAGGTACGGCAAGCCTGCTGATATTCCCCACGGAAAGCTTACATCGGAGTTCCGCAAGCTGTTCGACAAGGAGCAGTACTGCGCAATGGTGGAGAAAGCGAAGCACTACATCTACGAGGGCGATATATTCCAGGTGGTGCTCTCGAACAGGCTTGACGCTGATTTCGACGGAAGCCTGCTGGACGCTTACAGGGTGCTCCGGGCAACCAACCCGTCGCCGTACATGTTCTTCTTCTCCAGCGACGATATGGAGATAGCCGGCGCTTCCCCTGAAACACTGGTGAAGCTTGAAAACGGAACGCTGCACACATTCCCGCTTGCCGGCACGCGTCCCCGCGGCGCGACGGACGAAGAGGACAAGCGCCTTGAAACGGAACTCCTGCACGACGAAAAGGAGCTTTCCGAGCACAACATGCTTGTTGACCTCGGGCGCAACGATATCGGCAAGATAAGCAAATTCGGCAGCGTTGAGGTCGAAAAGTACATGAGCATCGAGCGTTATTCCCACGTCATGCACATCGGCTCGACGGTGCGCGGCGAGATACGCGATAACAAGTCCGCGCTGGACGCCGTTGACGCGATACTCCCGGCA
>ERZ1034998.1173-NODE-1173-length-15624-cov-5.594836_pt1 | contig 15624 bp, 12 predicted proteins | sample MGYA00520621_ERZ1034998 | MGnify/ENA primary metagenome ERZ1034998 (study PRJEB33766, sample SAMN09781748) | gut metagenome | biome: gut microbiome | host: Homo sapiens | place: Madagascar | study: EMG produced TPA metagenomics assembly of the PRJNA485056 data...
TTGCTGTTTCGGAAACTGTTTCGGGGGCTTTGGTATCAGCTTCCGTCGTCTGCTCCAAAAGAGACTGGCTGCCGCCTGCTTCCACATCATCGGGTGAAGTCTGGCCACAAGCAGAAAGCAGCACTGCCCCGGATAGGAACAATGCTGCCAGTTGTTTTCTTATAGATTTGTTTTTCATACACATTCTCCTATACTTGTTTTGTTACCGGTATCATACGTCCTTTCAAAAAGGAATGCCAGCCTTTATAAAATAAGTATACGAAAAGTGAAAAAAGGATACTTCTATTATTCTTTTCCGTTCCAGCAATAGGTGCAAAGATGGTCAGGATCAATGCCGACCGCCTCAAGCATGTCGTCGAGGCGATGGAAACGCAGGGAAGTAAAATTTAACTTCCTGCAGATTCCGTCAACCATCTTCTGATATTTCTCAGAATCAGGATCTGCGTATTCCTGAAGGACTTCCCTTGTGACTTCACCACCCTCTAATTCTTCGATGACACGTCTGCCGATCAGCTCCATCTCCGAGCGTGAGCGGGAGAAGTTTAGGTATTTGCAGCCAAACAGAAGCGGCGGGCACGCCGGGCGGATATGTACTTCCTTTGCCCCGCTCTCGTATAAAAATTCTGTTGTCTCGCGAAGCTGTGTTCCGCGGACGATGGAATCATCGATGAGAAGCAGCTTTTTATCCTTGATCAGATCGTGAATTGGAAGCAGCTTCATGTGTGCGATCAGATCACGCTTGGTCTGGATGGTCGGCATGAAGGAGCGCGGCCAGGTCGGAGTGTACTTGACGAATGGGCGGGAGTATGGGATACCGGACTCATTGGCATAACCGATCGCGTGTGCGACACCCGAATCCGGAACACCAGCGACAACATCCACATCCACATTATCCCGGCGGGCAAGAAGCTTGCCGCAGTTGTAACGCATCTGCTCAACGTTGACGCCCTCGTAGGTGGCAGCAGGAAATCCGTAATATACCCAGAGGAAGGTGCAGACCTTTCGCTTTTCGCCCGGTGCGGCAAGTGTTTTTGCCTGCTTGGCATCAAATACGACAATTTCGCCGGGACCGAGTTCGCGATCCGGGGTGTAGCCTAAGTTTAAGAAGGAGAAGCTCTCAAAAGCAGCGCAGCGTGCGTCATCCTTTTTGCCGAGGACAACAGGGGTACGTCCCAGCTTGTCGCGGGCTGCGTAAATACCCTTTGGAGTTAAAAGAAGCAGGGAAAGGGAGCCGTCGATAATGTCAAGTGCATAACGGATTCCGTCGATCAGGTTATCCTTCTGGTTGATGATAGCGGCGACAAGCTCGGTCGGATTGATCTCTCCGTTGCTCATCTCAAAGAAATGTGCGTTGTTCTGCAGAATGGTGTCTACGATCTCGTCGGCATTGTTGATCTTGCTGACAGTGGTGATGGCAAATGTGCCGTGATGTGAACGGACTAAGATCGGCTGAGCCTCAAAGTCCGAAATACATCCGATTCCCATCTCGCCTTCGAGTGAGCCAAGCTCATGCTCAAACTTGGTACGGAACGGAGTGCCTTCAATATTGTGGATGGATTTTGAAAATCCATTTTCACCGTATACCGCCATTCCGGCACGTCTCGTACCCAGATGTGAATGATAATCGGTGCCAAAAAACAAATCAAACGTGCAGCTTTCTTTTGCGGCAACGCCAAAGAATCCTCCCATGAGTGAATCCTCCTTCAAATTTTTACAATATTCTTTGAAATTTTAACATTCAAATACAGACAGGTCAATCAAAAAGATATCCCATCCTTATTATCCGGTCAAAAAAGACACCGTACTATGCGGAAAACCAAAAGACGATTGAAATACATATTACAGAGATGTCGAATAACGGCTGCCTTTTTGCTGGCTTTTTTTGTCGAAAAATATTATAATAGAAGCCGGTACTTAAATGATGCAGTGGAACTGGGCTATGGAAACGGAGCGGGACGTACAATGGCAGAGAAGGAAATTGCACTTGAAGCGGTTTGGAGCGAGACGAAAAAGGTGATCTGCTGTAATCCGCATACGGGAGAGATTGTTTTTTTAAAGGAGCTTCCTGCGGATGAGAATGAGGACTGCAGGCAGGCAAAGTCGATTGATGAATATGCCAGACGTATGGTGGCAAGCGGACTGATCCATAAGCAGGATGCAGAAAGCTTTCTGAAACATGTGGATCTGCAATATGTCCGGACCGAACTTCAGAGGACGAATGGAGTGCTTGTACACAGCTATCGCAGAAAATGCGCGGATGGTTTTCAGTGGTATTCCCTTGAGACCTTCTGGGCGAAGGCAGAGCACCCGGAGGAGGAGCGTATCGTATTTATGGGAAGGCTTGCAAATACGGATACCTGTGCCATGCTGGATGCGATGCGGACACTTTCCGGCATTTACCATAAGATATTGCGCATCGATCTGCAGAACGATACTTACGAAATAATAAAAACATATAGCAGTGAGCAGGACACGGAGTATGGAATTTCTCCGAAATGTTCCGAGTGGTTTCGTGATTTCGCGTTGCGCGGCTATGTGCATGAGGCGGATCTGGAAGCTTATCTGACATTTACTGAGCTTGGATCACTCCGCGAACGCTTTCAGAGACAACCGGAAAAGTGTTCGCTGCATTACCGCAGACTTACAGACAATAAATTCCAATGGGTGTCTATGGAGCTTTTGCCGAGCATAAGCTATACGGATGAACATCAGGAAATCATGCTTTATATCCGGGATCTGGAAGAATCCTAGATGACAAAAGGAGGAGTTTGTTATGTTTCAATGCCCGAATTGCGGAGGCAACGCCAGATTTGACGTGGCATCCCAGCAGCTTGCGTGCGATTATTGCGGAACGAAGATCGATCCGTATTCCTACGAGAGCAAAACATCGGATGCGCAGGAGAGCAATGATCCGGAAAATTATGAGGTAACCGTGTTTACCTGTCCACAGTGCGGTGGTGAAATCTTAAGCACAGACGATGCGGCAGCGGGGTTTTGTAGCTTTTGTGGTGCATCGACGGTTCTTTACAGCAGGATCAGCAATGAGCACAGACCGAATTTCATCATTCCTTTCCAAAAGACAAAGGAGGATTGCAAGCAGGCATATTCTGCAATGATGAAAAAGGCGATCTTTGCGCCGAAGGAATTTAAGGATCCGCAGAAGATTGATAGCTTTCGCGGAATTTATATGCCATACTGGGCGTTTTACGAGACGCAGAGGGGACATTTTACAATAAAGGGAAAGAAGTCTCACCGGAGAGGCGACTATATCATCACCGATCACTATGATCTGACCGGTGAACTGGATTCTTATTACAAGGGATTGTCCTACGACGCTTCTTCTTCCTTTGCGGACAATATCAGTGAGGCAATTGCCCCGTATGACGTAAAGGGAATGAAAGCCTTTACCCCGGCTTTTTTAAGCGGATTTTATGCGGATACGGCGAATGTCGGTGCGGAGGTATACCAGTCGGATGCGGAGAGGCTTGCACGGGATGAGATCATCGCAAAGCTGAAGGAGGAACGGGAGTTCCGCGGCTTTTATCTGGATGATTCCTCTTTCCAACAGATAAGATCCAAGACCGAAGCTGTCGATCAGGCCATGTTCCCGGTGTGGTTCATGTCCTACCGCAACGGCGACCGTGTTGCGTATGCCACGGTAAACGGTCAGACCGGAAAGGCCGTCGCGGATCTGCCGGTGGACATCCGGAAATTTATCGGCGGCTCGCTGCTGCTTGCTGTCCCGGTGTTTATCCTGCTGAATCTGTTCCTGACATTAAAGCCGTCCACGCTTCTGTGCTGGATCGGAGTTCTCGCGGTTGCTGCGATGATAATCTCCTCATCCATGATAAGAAAGATCGCTGCGGCTGAAAACGGAGAGGATGACAAAGGTGTTCTGGCACGCATAAATCAGGAAAAACTAAACGAAGTGAACCGAAAGAATGCCATCAGGATTTCCAATAAGAAAAAGAAGAAATCTTGGGATGGAGTAACGACAATGATCTGCACAATCACGATTATCGGTATTGTGGTGCTGGGGCTTGCGTCAGAGCTTGAAGGATTTTTCGGAGCCGGACTGATCTGGCTGGGGGCACTGGCAGCCGCGGGAATCTGCTTTGCGGTGACGAAAAAGCAGCTCGAAAGTGTTCCGCACAAGATGGGAAGGCGCGGAATGCTCGCAATGCTGTGCGGACTTGTATTTGGAACCGCAGTTACGGTGTTTAAGCCGGTTTCAGACTTGTACTATTATGGTGCGGCAATTCTGCTGATCGCAACCATAATCTTTATGGAAAAGGAACTGATCGAGCAGTACAATCTCATGGCAACGCGGAAGCTGCCGCAGTTTGACAAACAGGGAGGTGATGATCGTGCGTAATTTTCTTACGGCTGGTCTGCTCGGAATTGCAGTGTGGACAGGAATTGCTGTTGCATGCACGACCGAGCCGGTACATGCAGAGACTTTATATACGAACCCGGATACCGGGTATGAGGCAGTAATTGAGGACGAAGCAGATCTGCTTTCCGATTCGGAGGAGGCAGATCTTGCTGACATCTTAATGAAGGTAACGGAATATAGTAATGCAGCTTTTGTTGCAATCGACGAGAATCCATATTATAATACACAACGTTATGCGGAGGGCTACAGTGATGATACCTTCGGAGGAAGCTCTGCGGTCGTATTTGTCGTGGATATGGATAACCGCTATCTGTATCTGGACAGTACCGGGGCGGCGCGCGGGCGCATCACATCGTCCTATGCGGATACGATCACGGATAATGTATATCGGTATGCATCCGATGGGGATTACTATTCCTGTGCCTACGAGACCTTCGATCAGGTGTATACCCTGATGCGCGGGGAGAAGATCGCACAGCCGATGAAGTATATCAGCAATGTACTGCTTGCAGTGGCAATTGCCATGCTGATCAACTTCTTTGCTGTCATTGCCTTCTCAAAGAAGCGGAAGGCATCCGCAAAGGAGCTGATCTCCGGCATATACAGCAAGTACAAGGTTACGGATACGAGGGCAGCCTTTGTAAATCAGACCAAAACATACAGCCCGCAAAGCTCTGGCAGCGGCGGCAGCTCCGGCGGCAGCAGCGGAGGCGGCGGAGGTGGCGGCGGTCACTCCGGTGGCGGACACAGTTTTTAATTTTTGGAGGAAGCCATGTTTCACATAAATTCCCAGATATCAAAGGGATTAAGAATTATTATTGTTGGCTGCGGCAAGGTCGGAAAGACCTTGATCGAGCAGCTCAGCAGGGAAGGGCATGATATCATCATCATTGACCACGATTCTGCAAAAATCGAAGAAATAACAAATATGTACGACATTATGGGAATCACCGGCAACGGCGCAAGCTATAGCGTGCAAAAGGAAGCCGGGATCGAGGCGGCAGATCTGATCATCGCAGTGACCGATTCGGATGAGCTGAACCTGCTGACCTGCACGATCGCAAAGCAGGTCGGTAACTGTGCAGCCATTGCGCGTGTACGCACACCGGATTACAGCAAGGAGGTCGGATACCTTCGTGAAAAGCTCGGCCTTGCCATGATCATCAACCCGGAGCTTGAGGCGGCAAAGGAGGCGGCCCGCATTCTGTATCTGCCGACCGCACTTGAGGTATCGACCTTTGCGCATGGACAGGCGGAGCTTATCAAGTTCAAGGTGCCGGAGAACAATGTACTTGACGGCATGACAATCGCCCATTTAGGCGGCAGGTTCGCACCGAAACTTCTGGTATGTGCAATCGAGCGTGACGGGGAAGTTTACATTCCATCCGGCAATTTCCAGATTCAGAAGGGGGATATCTTTTCTTTTGTTTCCACGCCCAAGAGCGCGCGCAAGTTCTTAAAGACGATCGGCTTTAATACAAAGCAGGTCAGAAACTCCATGATTATCGGCGGCGGAAAAGCTGCTTATTATCTGGCGGATCAGCTTATCCGCATGGGAATCGATGTCAAGATTATCGAGAGCGACCGCAAGCGCTGTGAGGAGCTTTCTGTGCTGCTTCCGGAGGCGGTTATCATTAACGGGGACGGAACCAATCAGGATCTGCTCAAGGAGGAAGGCATCGAGACAATCGAGTCCTTCATTCCGCTTACCGGAATCGACGAGGAGAATATCATGCTGACGCTTCATGCAAAGAGCGTTTCCAATGCGAAGGTCATCACGAAGATTAATCGTATTACGTTCTCAGATGTCATCAGCCAGCTTGATCTCGGAAGTGTGATCTACCCGAAGTATATTACTTCGGAAGCAATCATTGCGTATGTGCGCGCGAGAACCGCATCGATCGACAGCAACATCGAGACACTCTACCACATGTTTGACCAGAGGGTTGAGGCAATCGAGTTCCGCGTGTATGAGGAGAACCCGAAGCTGACCAATATCCCGTTTAAGGATCTTGCGTTAAAAGACAAGCTGCTTGTCGCATTTATCTGCAGAAACGGTTCTATTATCATTCCGGGTGGGCAAGACTATATCCAGGTGGGTGACGCTGTCATGATCGTGACGGCACATACCGGATTCCGGGATATTCTCGATATTCTCAGGTAGTGGAGGCACGGGGAAATGAATCGATCAATTATTCGATATATTCTTGGGCAGGTGCTTAAGCTGGAGTCTGCCTTTTTGTTGCTGCCGTGTATTGTGGCATTAATCTACCATGAGCGGCAGGGAATATACTATGTGGTCACAATTGCGATCGGTCTTGTAACTGGCATTCTGATGACGTTTGCTAAGCCGAAAAATATGGTCTTTTACCTGAAAGAGGGATGCGTTGCGACCGCACTGAGCTGGATTGTAATGTCTCTTCTGGGTTGTCTGCCATTCTGGTTTTCAGGGGAGATCCCATCGTTTACCGATGCACTGTTTGAGACAATCTCCGGCTTTACGACCACCGGAGCGAGCATTTTAAGTAATGTGGAGGCACTTTCCCATTGCAACTTGTTCTGGAGAAGCTTTACACACTGGATCGGGGGAATGGGCGTGCTGGTCTTTATGTTAGCGATCATTCCGATGAGCGGGGGATCCAATATCAACCTGATGCGTGCAGAGAGCCCGGGACCTTCCGTTGGCAAGCTTGTTCCGAAGATACGCTATTCTGCGCGTATTCTGTATTATATTTACATCGGACTGACACTGGTGGAAATCATTTTCCTGCTTGCGGGCCGGATGCCGTTGTTTGATTCTTTGTGTACGGCACTTGGTACGGCGGGAACCGGAGGCTTCGGGATCAAGGCGGACAGCATGGCAGGCTACTCCGTGTATCTGCAGTGGGTTGTAACAATCTTTATGATCCTGTTTGGCGTGAACTTCAATGCGTATTATTTTCTGATCTTCGGCGATGTCAAGAAAGCAGCGGCAATGGAGGAGGTCAAGGCATATTTTATGCTCATCGGTGTCGCAATCTTAGGCATTGTGATCTGCATCTGGAATACGACATCCGGATTTTTTGATGCACTGACCAAGGCTTCGTTTCAGGTTGCTTCGCTCATCACCTCGACCGGATTTGCAACGGTTGACTATAATGTGTGGTCGAGCACGGCAAAGACGATCCTCATATTTTCGATGATGATTGGTGCCTGCGCGGGAAGTACGGGCGGTGGAATCAAGGTGTCGCGTTTTATCTCGGTTTTCAAGACTGTGAAAAAGGAACTGGATTCCTACATTCATCCGAAGAGCGTCAAGAAGATCAAGATGGACGGCAAGCCGATCGAGCATGATGTGGTGCGTTCCATCAATGTATATTTTATAACGTTTATCCTTCTGTTTTGCGTATCCATGCTGCTGGTATCGTTTGAGGGACACGATCTGACAACGAATTTTACAGCGGTTCTCGCTACGATCAACAACATCGGACCGGGACTTAACATGGTAGGACCGGCGGAAAATTTTGGATTTTTCAAGCCATTTACGAAGTATGTTCTGATGTTTGATATGCTTGCAGGACGTCTGGAGCTGTTCCCACTTCTGATCCTGCTTCATCCGGCACTGTGGAAGCAGGCATTGAAGCGACCGTCCGCATGGAAAAAACGAGGGGGAAAATAATGAATTACAGCAATTTTCTGCAGTTTAAGGGAAAATGGCGCAACTATCAGGCAAGGGTGCTTGCCAATGCGCAGAAATATATTGCAGACGGCAGGATCCATATTGTTGCTGCTCCGGGTTCGGGCAAGACAACACTTGGGATCGAGCTGATTGCCCGCATGAAGGAGCCGGCACTGGTGCTGACTCCTTCTATTACAATCCGGCAGCAGTGGGCGGCGCGGATCGAGGAGGGGTTTTTAAAGGAAGGGCTAAACCCGGAGGATTACATATCGCAGAACCTGAAGGAGCCGCGCTGTATTACGATCGCAACGTATCAGTCATTGCATAGCGCGATGCGCCATTACAAGGGGATTCTGGACGAGTCCGGGACAACGATGGACTCCCTCGAATCGGACGATGTCATTGCCAAAAAGGAGCTGGCGGTACAGAGTGAAGAGGTGGACTATTCCAAGTTTGATGTCATATCCGAGATGAGCCGCGCCGGAATCGGGGTACTGTGTCTGGACGAGTGCCATCATCTGCGCAACGAGTGGTGGAAGGCGCTGGAGGAGTTTCGACAGGCACTTGGGGAAGCGAAGCTGATCGCACTTACGGCGACTCCGCCATACGATTCGACACCGGCGATGTGGAAACGCTACATGGATATGTGCGGGGAGATCGATGAGGAGATCACTGTTCCGGAGCTTGTGAAGGAGGGCAGTCTCTGCCCACATCAGGATTATGTCTATTTTAACTACCCGACAGAGGAAGAACTGGCGGAGGTAGAGAAGTTTACGGCAAGAAGCAACGCCATGCAGCAGAAGCTGTGGCAGGATGCGCAGTTTTTAACGGCTGTCAGAACCCACGGAGCTTTGGATGGCAGTATTGCAGATGCTGAGCTTGCGGAAAAGGCAGACTACCTTGTGGCGCTGCTTAGCTTTTTGCAGGCAAAGAATGAACCAATCCCGAATAATCTGCGGCGGATCATCGCTAAAAACGGTATTCCATCCATGACCATCGAGAGGCTGGAGACGCTTTTGCAGGGCTTTTTGTATGATGATGCAGACTCCTACTCCTGCGATGAGGCGTACCGGGAGGAGCTTGAGCGGGAGCTTAAAGCGCAGGGGCTTATCGAGAAGAAAAAGGTTGCGCTGATCGCCAGCGAGGCAATCGAAAAGATGCTCATCAGCTCAAAGGGCAAATGCAAGAGCATCGAGGCTATCGTAAAGAGTGAGTACAGGAGCATGGGCGGAAAGCTCCGCCTGTTGGTGCTTACGGATTATATCCGCAAGGAATACGAGAAGGCGGCCGGTAATCCGGATTGTGATGTGATTTCGCTTGGCGTGCTTCCATTCTTTGAGCAGCTTCGCCGCCTGACCGATAAGGCTTTTGGACAGGAGCAGGCAGCTTGCGTGCCACCGGAAGCTGGCATGCAGGGAACACCGGAGGATGATCTTTCAGCGCTTCGGATCGGGGTGCTCTGCGGATCGATTGTTATCATTCCGGCAGAGGCAAAGGAGGCTCTTGTTGCCGCAATCCAGGATGCCGGGAAGGTGAATTTTTCCTCTGTCGGAAATCTTTCCGAGAGTGACTATGTGAAGGTTACGGCGATCGGGGACAATCATTTTCTGACACAGGCGGTAACAGATATTTTCACACAGGGGTATATGCAGGTGCTTATCGGCACGAAGTCGCTTCTCGGCGAGGGCTGGGATTCGCCGTGCATCAACTCGCTGATCCTTGCCAGCTTTGTCGGGGCTTATATGCTGAGCAACCAGATGCGAGGGCGTGCAATCCGCGTATTCCGGGATGTCCCGGATAAGACCAGCAATATCTGGCACCTGATCTGTCTGATACCGGATGGCATATTGCAGAAGCTTCACTATGCGGAGCCGTCGGGATCGGAAAACGATACGGACAGTCTTGGACGGGATTTTGCCACCCTGAGCCGGCGAATGGATAATTTCCTGGGACTGCACTATGAGCAGGATGTGATCGAGAGCGGAATGGAGCGGCTTTCGATCATTGGAGCACCCTATAATAAAAAGCATGTGGATCAGATGAATGAACAGACGCTGGCGCTTTCCAAGGAGCGGACGGCACTGGGGGCGAGGTGGGATCGTGCACTTGACAAGGCAAAGAAGATGGAAGTGGTAGATGAGACCTCCGTTGTGGAGAAGAATATTACCGCGACAGAAGCCAACCGCTCCAAGCTCCGGCTGGGGCTGGCGGGAGCAGGGGCTGCCGCAGGAGTACTGCTTTCCTTTACGCCGCTGGGATGGATCGGCGGAGCTGCTGCAGCCGTCTGTGGAATTTACGGGTTGGGCAATCTGCATAAGGTAAGAAAGATAAATACGCCGCAGGATCGTCTCAAGGCGATCGGTGAGGGCATATTCCTATGTCTGAGGCGGCAGAACCTTCTGACCACAAAGGACGCAGCAGTCTGCGTGGAGGAAGGAAAGAACGGCAGGCAGAGCGTCTACCTAAACGGCGGAACCGGTAAGGACCGGCTGCTTTTTGCACAATGTGTCCGCGAGTTCTTTTCCGCGATCAACAACCAGCGTTATCTGCTGGTAAAAAATGGACGGCACGACGGAGTGGACGGCTTTTACTGTGTCCCGGAATGCTTTGCGAAGCGGCGGGAGGACGCGGAGCTGTTTTACAGCTATATCAAGTCCTACATTGGCAAGTATAAGCTGGTATACACGCGAAATGAAGCGGGCAAAGAGCTTCTGCTGGAGGGACGGATGCACCATATAGATGCACCGGTTTCCCATAAACGGGGACGTTCCTTTTGACACGCGCACCGCCCTTTGACATGGGGGAGTCCCATTGGATGATGAACCATTGGGCGCTCCTTGTGCCAAAAGGAACGTCCCCACTTGCAAACCGGGGCATTTCGTATTAAGATAAAAACATTGGGAGTACATAATTAAAAAAGGAGGACGAAAAATGTTATTCCAAATCGACAGTTTATGGCAGATATTGGGCTGGGTACTTGTATTTGCCGGACTTATCATCACCAATGAGATCGGCCGCCGCACCAAGGCAGGCGGAATCCTTCTCTTCGTTGTGATTCCAGTTATTCTCACAATTTACTTCATCCTTGCACATGTTGGACTGTTCGGAGGAGCAGAGAACCCGACCGTTGCCTACATGGATGGCTGGTTCCACTACTTCAAGCTTTATGCGGCAGACATCGGATGTGTCGGCTTCATGATGATCAAGTACAAGTGGGGCATCGGCAAAGAAAAATGGTTTGCATGGTTCCCATGGTTCATCGTTGCAGCCAACATCATGATCGCAGTTGTATCTGATTTAGAGTCTGCATTTGCTGCTTACAGCATCTCCGGAGATTTCGCAGGTGCGTGGTGGGCATCCAATGAAGGGGTATTCATCTACGGCGGTTGGTGGAACATCTTAAATGCACTCGCAGGTGTGATCAACATCTTCTGTATGACCGGTGTGATCAACCTTTACACTTCCAAGGACAAGAATAAGAGTGATATGCTCTGGCCGGATATGACCATCTGGTTCATCGTAGCTTACGATATCTGGAACTTTGAGTATACATACTTAAATCTTCCGACACATACCTGGTATTGCGGTGTTGCCCTTCTTCTTGCTCCGACAGTTGCTAACGCATTGTGGAACAAGGGCGCATGGATCCAGAATCGTGCAAACACACTTGCACTGTGGTGCATGTTCGCCCAGGTTGTTCCGACTTTCCAGATCAGCAAGCGTTTCTCTGTTCTTCCGTCTGTTTATGGCGGGGCACAGAAGGGATTTGCGGCGATTGATATGTATGACAAGGCAATCGAGCTGTATCAGGCAGGCTCTGGCAAGACTGTTGCTGCAAATGAGGCGATGGCTGCATTCGGCATCACAGCGAATCCGACAGCGCAGGGCGTTGTTGCGATCCTTGCTCTGGCAGCGAATGTTATCTGTATCGCAGTTATCATCAAGAAGTCCATTATCGCTGGCAAGAACCCATATTCAAACGATGTATGGGTTGGAACCAAGGATTACATTGAGGCAATGGAAAGAGCTGAATAAAAGCAATCCAGCAGAAAGCGACTCCGGGAGGAGTCGCTTTTTTGACTGGCATTGTGAAAAATGTAAAGACGTGGTAAACTATTATAAAATCTGGAGGAATTGATATGAGTGATTTTGTAAAGGCAAACTACCATGCCCACACGATGCGGTGCCAGCATGCGTATGGCACGGAACGGGAATTTATAGAGGCGGCAATCGAGCTTGGAATTGAGGAGTTCGGCTTTTCGGATCATATTCCATGCCCTTACAAGGACGGCTTTGTATCCGGAATCCGTATGCGGATGGATCAGGTGGAGGAATACCGCGACTGTATCCGCCGTCTTGCGGAGGAATACAAGAATCAGATCCGCATCTTTGCAGGTTTTGAGGCAGAATATATCCCACGCTTTTTTGACGAGCAGATGAAGATGTTTGACAATCTGGGCTTTGACTATCTGATCATGGGACAGCATTTTCTGGATCTCGGAGAGGTGGACGGGGTATACACAGGCGCGCCGACGAGGGATGAGGCGTATTTCAAGAGTTATGTGGATACGGTGATTGAGGGGATGAAAACCGGTGCCTTTTTATATGTAGCACATCCGGACATCCTGAATTACCAAGGTCCGGAGCGTGTGTATGAGGAGCAGATGGGACGTCTCTGCCGCGCGGCAAGGGAAATGCATATCCCATTAGAGATCAACGTTCTCGGAATGGATGGGAACAGGCAGTACCCGAGCGGGCGTTTCTGGAGCATCGCAAGCCGCGTTGGCAATGATGCCATCTATGGGCTGGATGCACATGCAGTCGAACACATCCGCGCATTTGGGGCTTATGAGCGCTGTGTGAAGCTGGCAGAGCACAATCAGCTTCACATATTGGAACGATTGGAGGTATAAAGGGGTATGATAATAAAGAGAGGAACATGTAAAAAGATCGTGCTTGCGGTCGTGGGAGTGATTCTTGCGGCAATCGCCGCAGTTCTGATTTTGATTCTGATTCTTTCCATAACGGAATATAAGCCGGAGGAAGTGGAGAAGGTCACTACAAAGGGAAATTATTCGCGGGCGCTTTCGGAGGGGGATTCCATCTCCGTACTGACATGGAATCTCGGCTACGGTGCGCTTGGTGACAATGCGGATTTCTTTATGGACGGTGGAAGTCAGGTCAATACCGCAACAGCAGAGCGCGTGCAGAGCAATATGCAGGAAATCGCAGATACCGTGCAGGAAATCTCACCGGATATCGTCTTTTTCCAGGAGGTGGATACTGACTCCAAGCGATCCCATCATATTGATGAGGAGCAATCCCTCATGGATGCCCTGACCGGATATCAGGAGGCGTATGCCATCAACTATAAGTGCCTGTATGTGCCGTATCCGCTGCCAACAATCGGCAAAGTGACGGGCGGCATCATGACGCTCAGCCGCTTTGAGGTCAGCGCGGCAGACCGCGTCCAGCTTCCGTGTCCGTTCTCATGGCCGGTACGGCTGGCAAACCTGAAGCGGTGTCTGCTGGTGGAGCGGATTCCGATCGAGAACAGCGACAAGGAGCTGGTGATCGTGAACCTGCATTTAGAAGCCTACGACAATGGCGAGGGAAAGGCAATGCAGACCGCTATTCTGAAAAATGTGCTTGAGACAGAGGCGGAAGCGGGCAATTATGTGATTGCCGGCGGAGATTTTAACCAGCAGTTTTCCGGAACGGATACCAGCGCATATCCGGTCATCAGTGAAGATTACTGGGAGCCGGGTGTGATCAATGAGGACGAGTTTTCCGATCTGCTTTCCTTTGAATCGGATAACTCTTCGCCATCCTGCCGGTCGCTGGATGAGCCGTATGCGAATGCAGACAAGGATAACTTCCAGTATTATCTGATTGATGGATTTATTATTTCCTCCAATCTGCAGGTCAACAGCGTAGAAACACGGAATGAGGAATTTCATGCGACAGATCACAATCCGGTACTTTTGTCCGTGTCTCTGCCACTTGAAGAGTAGCACTACCTTATTTCGGCTTTTTCGTCAAGTGGAAATTTTGACAAAAGACAAACAACAATTTGGTTGTTTTGACTTATAGCTTTTAAATACAACATATTGTATAATCGAACTCGTTGGAAAACAAAACATAGTGAGGAGTGCGGTTATGTCAGACGAAGTACTTGATGAAGTTATGATTAAGGGAGCTTGTAAGGGAAAGGCAGATGCGATTGTAAATTGCCAGTGCAATATCGAGAGCGCACCAGGACGCTGCGAGCAGGCAGAGCATTGCATGTTTTATTCTTACTACAAATGCAGCAAACAGTGGAAACGATTGGCGTAGTGAAGAAAATATTAGTATTAAGTGATTCGCATGGGAATGTAGAAAATATGATATATGCAGTCCGCATGAACTGTCCGGATATGATCATTCATCTGGGTGATTGCTGGGGAGATTCCACGAGACTGCACGCAGCCTATCCGGATATCCCGATGGAGCGGGTGCCTGGAAACTGTGATTATCAGCAGGAGCCGGAGGAGAAGATCCTGCTTGTGGGGGGGAAGAAGATCCTTATTTGCCACGGGCATCGGTATGCGGTGAAATCCGGATACCTGACCTTCGAGCTTGCGGCGCGGGAAAAGCGCGTGGACATGGCGCTGTGCGGGCATACACATCGCGTATTCTACGACCGCCACAATGGTGTCGCCCTGTTTAATCCGGGCAGCATCGGTTCGCCGGGATTTGGCAACCCGCCTTCCTACGGAATCCTAACACTGGACGAAGCCTCCGGACTGCTCCGGATGGATGTAAAATACATCGAGATGGGAGCAGAATAAAATAAGAATACCAAAACCCTTTCGGGAGTGGATTTTTCAAGAGCAATCTTTTTTCGCCACACAGCACAGACGCTGTGTGGTTTTTTTATGTGTAATAATAGAAGGAGATAAAAATGGATCAGAATTTCATGAAAGAGAAGAAAATACTGCCGCTTGTCATATCAATGTCGCTGCCGATGGTGATCTCCATGGCGGTCAATTCGCTATATAATATCGTGGACAGTTACTTTGTCGCAAAAATCAGTGAGGATGCGATGACAGCCCTCTCCCTCGTCTATCCGGTGCAGAACCTGATGACAGCCATCGCGGTAGGCTTCGGAGTCGGGATGAATGCGGTCATTGCATTCTGTTTGGGCGCGGGAGACCAGAAGAAAGCCAATCAGGCGGCAACGACCGGAATGCTCTTAAGCTTTGTGCACGGAGTGGTGCTGATGATCATCTGTATGCTCGGAATGCCGTGGTTTCTATCCCTGTATACCAAGAACGATGCAATCATCGGGATGGGACTTGTCTATGCCAAACGTGTATTTTTGTTTTCGGTTATCATTATGTTAGGAATCTCTCTGGAGAAGATCTTTCAGGCGGTCGGGCGGATGAAGGTCTCCATGATCAGCATGATGTGTGGATTTATCGCCAATATCGTGCTCGATCCGCTCATGATCTTCGGAATCGGACCGTTCCCGGAGATGGGGATGGCGGGTGCTGCATATGCAACAGGCATCGGTCAGACGATCACGCTG